>Ga0265296_1003235_pt1 | contig 15405 bp, 19 predicted proteins | sample MunlanPumphouse1_FD_189073 | JGI IMG/M metagenome (GOLD analysis project Ga0265296, IMG submission 189073) | Groundwater microbial communities from a municipal landfill in Southern Ontario, Canada - Pumphouse #1 | ecosystem: Environmental > Aquatic > Deep subsurface > Groundwater | place... | reverse complement strand
TGGTGCGGATACAAACCGATGTGCCCGGCGTGGAAACACTTGTATAAGACAAATGACAAATTACAAATAACAAATGACAAAATTGATGCGGTAATAAAGGAATATTTTGATATTAGGACGGCAAAAAAACAAAACGAAGACCGCCTTAGTGAACTGCAAAAACAAATAAAAGATTATATGGAACAAGAAAAACTTACCCGCGTTTTTGGCGAAGATGGATCCATTTCCAAAAAAACTATTCAACGCTATAAATATGATTTTGAGAAAATAAAGATTTTCCTCTCCCCTATTGGCAAATGGGAAGAAACATTAAAACTTGATGAATTAAAGCTTCGGAAAGTTCTGCGCGAAATTCCGGAAAGTATGCGTTCAACAATAGAAGATTCGCGGTCTATTTCAAAAGAATATACGGTACTAACCGTCTCAAGCAAAAAAAATAAAAAACCGGAATAGTTTCCGGTTAGATTTTATCTTTTTCTCGCCAGTTCAAAATTAGAATACGCGGGATCATCCGTAACCTCTTTTATAATTTTAAAAAACGGGGGTATTTCAAAAGTGTCGTTTTCTTCAGTTAATTCAAGTTCCAGCAGAACCAAACCGGCAAGTCTTTCGGGTTTCAAAAAAACATCCAGTTCAAATTTTTTGTTCTCCCAATCAAAACAATACCTCTTTTTCCAAATAATGTCCCGCGATTCGTCTCTTTCTTTCCCGAAAAGAAAATCATACCTTATAATACCAATTTGACGTTCAGTTTCATCGCGAACCCCCGGCCTTATAATTCTTTTTTCGGTTTCATAATAAGTGAACCGGCCGTCTTGACCCTTTTTTCTAATTCTTCTTTCAACATCCTCATCGTCGCTTTTCAAGTATATCTGTTCAATCAAAATTTCCGTTTTTTCTATCGCGCCAAATTCCATTTGGCAAAAAGGCCTTTCCAATAAAAATTTTTTCTCTATTTCAAGCGGCAAGACATTCTCCTGTTTATTGATTTGTGGTACTGCAGAAAGTATACAAAAAAAGCGCAAAAATACAAGATTAAAGCCCTTCGCAGTTGCCGGCAGGTTTGTAACCGGCCTTCTCCGCTTCTTCCTTGGTCTGAAACCAAATTTTATTTACATCTTTAATTCTTAACGCGCCCGAACACCACGGATAATGGTAATTTTTGCCGGATTTGGAAGCTACATACTTTCCTTGATAATTTGATATTTGATTAATTGCGGCGGTTTGACTGGAAGAATTTTTATCTGAATTCAAAATTCCATAATTCTCGCTTATCCTAATTGGCTCTTTTTTGGGCCACAAAACGGATAATCTGCCTAAACCAAAACTCCCCAAACCGACAAGTAATATAATAAGCGAGAGGAAAATATCGCTTTTATTGACCAAAATCCACTGTTTGACTTTTTTAGAATATTGAGATAACATTTTACTATTGAATTAAATTTAAGGAGTGGCTTCCCCCTCTTTTATATTGATACCTAAATAAAATAGAATAAACAATAGGGTCAATCTTTTGGTGAAATTGATAAACAGATCTCAAATTAAAAAGAGGGGGACGCTCATAATTTCAGCGAAAATTTGTTCGCTGAAACTCCAAATTTTCGGAAATTATGGCGCACACTAAATCTGCGGGCGCGGGCAAATACGGCCGCGACTCGCAGCCAAAATATTTAGGAGTAAAGAAATACGCCGGAGAACTGGTAAAAACCGGCGATATTTTAATCCGCCAGCGCGGTACGAAATTCTACCCGGGAGATGGCGTAAAAAGGGGTGGTGACGACACTCTATTTGCCCTCAAAGAAGGCATAGTTAAATTCATCACTAAAAGAAAAATAAACTTTGACGGCTCAAAAAAAGCCATAAAGGTGGTCAATGTCCTCTAATTCCCGTTAAACCTATACTTTCCTTCGGGCAGCTACCCGCGTAAATTCCTTAAATAACGGATGTGGGTTTAGAGGCCGTGATTTAAACTCCGGATGAAATTGAGTCCCCACGAAAAATGGGTGATTTTTTATTTCGGCGATTTCTGCCAAATTCCTTTCCGGATTAATGCCGGAAAAAATCATTCCTTTTCTCTCCAATAAATCCCTGAAATCGTTATTGACCTCATAACGATGGCGGTGGCGCTCGGTGACCAATTTTAGTCCGTACGCTTTAAAACTTTTTGTTCCGGGCTTTAATTCACAGGTATACGCGCCCAATCTCATTGAACCGCCCATCCTTTTTTCCCGGATATTGGCCAATTGTTCGGGCAAAACGTGTATAACCGGATATTTAGTTTGGGGGTTGACTTCCGTGGTGTGCGCACCCTTAAATCCGCAGACATTGCGGCTAAATTCAATCACGGCAAGCTGCAATCCGTAGCAAAGCCCCAAAAAAGGAATTTTATTTTTGCGGCAAAATTCAATAACTTTTATTTTTCCTTCCACTCCCCTGCTCCCAAAACCGCCGGGTACGACTATTCCGTCATACATTTTCAATTCCTTGAGAGACGCGGAATCTTTTTCGTATTTTTCGGCGTTCAACCATTCTATCTGGGGCACGCGGCCATTGTGCCAACAGGCATGTTTAATCGCTTCTATTACCGAAATATACGAATCTGACAGGGTAAACGCGCCCGAAGAAAAGTATTTGCCTACGATTCCGATTTTGAGCGGTTTTTTAAGCCGTCTTACTTTTTCAACCATTTTTCTCCACTCTTTTTTGCCGCCAGCCCGCCATTTCAAGCCGAATTTTGATAAAATCCGCTCGCCCAACTTATCTTTTTCAAAATTTACCGGCACTTCGTAAATAAATTTAATGTCCGGAGCGGAAATCACATCTTTTTCCAAAACATTGCAGAAAATTCCGATTTTTCTTTTTCGCGGCTCGTCAATCGGCACGACAGAACGCGCCACAATAATATCCGGCTGAATTCCGGCGTAATTAAGAGAGCGGACAGCGTGTTGAGTCGGTTTTGTTTTCATCTCGCCTATCATTTTAGGAACCGGCAGATAGCTCACTAAAATAAACAAAACATCACGCGGCTTTTTCAATTTCATCATTCTTCCGGCTTCCAGAAAAATAGCGTTTTGGTACTCTCCCACTGTTCCGCCAATTTCAACCAAAACAAAATCGGCTTTTGATTTTTTGGCGACGCGGTCTAATCGCCCAATCACTTCCTCCGGAATATGCGGGACAACTTCAACGCAATGGCCGCCGTATTCCAAATTTCTCTCTTTTGCGATAACGGTCTGATAAACCGCGCCGGTTGTCATGTAATTGTCGGATAGAATATTTTGGTCCAAAAAACGTTCGTAATTGCCGATGTCCTGATCGCATTCCATTCCGTCTTCAGTCACAAAAACTTCGCCGTGTTCAACCGGATTCATTGTGCCCGCGTCCACGTTGATATAGGGGTCAATTTTTACGGCTGTCGCTTTAAAACCCCTGTCCTTGAGTATTCTACCGATGGAAGAGGTTGCAATCCCCTTTCCGATTCCGGACATCACCCCTCCGCATACAAAAATAAATTTTGCCATATTTGTTGAAATTTTGGAGTAAGCATTACGAACAAAATTTCATTACAAAAATGAGCACCCCGCTCCAATTTTGCCATCAAAATCAGAAAAAATAATTATTAAGAAAATCTTTGATTATTTTTGCGGCGCGCGGTGGCCGAATAGGCCTGCCCTTTTTGGGCGAAGCGCGCCGCTCTCGAGTTAATCGCAAAATTGGGGCGGGGAGCCATACTTACTCCGCCTCTATAATTATTCTTATTTCTCCGATAATATCATGAGGAAATTTTATTTTCACTTTTTCCTCGCCCGTGGTTTTCAGCGACTTGTCCAATAAAATCCATTCCCTTTCAACGCTTACACCTTGTTTCTTTAGCGCTTCCTGAATTTTAACAATCGTAACCGAGCCAAAAGCCCTGCCCTTCTCCCCTATTTTCACTTTAAAATTCAGAACTTTTGTCTTTAGGGCGTCTGCCAATACTTTATATTTTTGATATTCTTCGGATTGTCTCTTTTCCTGCTGTTCACGCTCCTGTGTGTGCGTTTTCAGAACTTGCTCTGTTGCTGACTTGGCTAATCCCCTGGGAAATAAAAAATTGCGGGCGTAGCCGTCGCTTACTTCTTTTACATCATTTTTCCTCGCCACCCCCGAAATGTCTCTTAAAAAAATTACTTTCATTATTTTGTTTTTTAAATGAGCTTATATGTTTTTAAAACAATGGGAAGCGCGACCTGCTTGGTTTCGCCAAAGGCGAAAGGTCGCGCTGACCCTTAGTGAATCCGTCGCAGGAACGGATGAACGTGTTTCAAAAACATATAAGCGAATATCTTTATGCTATTTCAAAATTTTTAAATTCATCTAACGTCTTTTTCCATACCACCTGAACATTTTTCACTTTTGCCCAAGTTGTCCCTTTTCTGCACCAATTAATCAATGTCTGCAAATTATCTTCTTCACCTTCCGCGACAATTTTGACAGAGCCGTCCGGTTCGTTTCTTACCACTCCCCTTAACCCCAATCCGCTTGCGACTTCTTTTACCCCTTGTCGGAAGAAAACCCCCTGTACACCGCCTTCAATTGTTATTTCTACCCGTTTCATTGATACTCAATACCTCTGTTAAAATGAGCTGGTGTGTTTTTGAGACAATGGGAGGCAAAATTTGCATGGTCCGCTTTAGGCGGAAATTTTGCCGACCCTTAGTTCATTTCGTCGCTGGACGAAATGAACGTGTCAAAAAAACACAGTAGCGAATCATAAACCCCTCAACACCTCAATCCCCTTATCCATTATTAAATCCTTTTTGGGGTCTTGTTCCTCCTCTTTTGGCGGCTCCACCTTAATATCCGGCTCAAGACCCGTGCCGTTGATTTCAGTGCCTTTGGGAGTAAGCCATTTAGCTATGGTGACTTTGAGCGAAGAGCCATCCGACAATGCCACAACTTCCTGCACCGACCCCTTTCCAAAAGTTTTCGTTCCGATCAATTTAACTCCTCTTATGTCACGAAGGGCTCCCGCGACAATCTCCGAAGCCGAAGCCGAACCCTCATTTATCAAAACCACCATTGGCACGTCCTGCAAAAGGCGGTAGCCTTTGGAGCGATAAACTTCTTCGCTGCCGTCGGCAAATCTCTCCCGCGCCACAATTTCCGTTGATGACAAAAACCATCCTGCGATATCCACCGCCACCATCAGATACCCGCCCGGATTATTGCGCAAATCCAAAATTAATTTTTTAGAATTGCTTAAGTAAAATTCCTGCACCGCCTTGCGGAATTCAAAACCGGCGTTTTCGCTGAAATGGTTTAATTTTATTACAAAAATACCGTCGCTTTTTTTCTCTGTGGTAAGAGCGAAAACTTTTATAGTATCGCGGATGATTTTAAATTCTTTAGTTTTATCAAACGAATCGCGCGCGATTATGAGTGTTACTTCGGTTCCTTTGGGGCCGCGGATGAGCCGAACCGCCTCATCAAGCATTAAATTTGCAGTAGAGGTGTCATTTATTTTTAAAATCTTGTCTCCAGCTTTAAGACCTACCCGTTCTGCCGGACTGTCTTTCAGGGGAGAAATTATTGTTATCAGCCCTTTTCTGACGCCTATTTCCGCTCCAATGCCCTCAAAAAAGCCACGTACGTCTTCCTGAAACTGTTTTGACTGCACAGGCGGCATAAATTCCGTATAAGGGTCTTTTAAAGAAGCCACCAGTCCGGAAATCGCCCCATAAACCATGTTCTTGCGGTCTATTTTTGATTTATCCACGAATTTGTCTTCCACCCGCGACCAAACATCCCAAAACAAATTAAAATCAACGGTTTGGTAAGCGGGCGGAGGGTTCTGTCCCATTACGTTTAACACCCTCTCCATTGCCGGCCGGTTTTTGTAGCCAAAAAAGGCGCCGCCCAAAAAACTAGCCCCCAAAATGAAGAGCGCAACAAAAATAATCAGTAATTTTGTATACGATTTCTTATTAAAAGTAAGCATTATCCCCATTTTCTCATATTAATTATTCAAAATCAAATTGCATAAATCATATATATCCCCTGCCCCCATAATAAGAATTATATCACCCTGCTTTGCGTTGCTGATTATAAATTTTTTGGCCGAAGCAAATGAATTCAGATGATGGACGTTTTTGCCCCGTTTTAAAATTTCCTGACTAAGCTGTTGGGAATTAACCTTTGATTTTGCTGTTTTTGTTTCGCGACCAGCAACATCATACACAGGCAATAAACAGACAATATCCGCCAAATCAAACGCGCTTAGAAATTCATTCCATAAATACATCAGGCGTTGGTACTGATGCGGTTGATATACGCACCAAATTCTTTTTGATGGAAAACGCTCGCGGGCGGCTTTCAAAGTTGCCCTCACTTCATTTGGGTGATGCCCATAATCCGTAAAAATAAAAGCGCCGTTGACAACTCCCTTAAATTCAAATCTTCTCCACGCGCCGCTGTAATGGCTCAAGGCGTGGAATATATCCGGCTCGCGGATGCCAAAAATCTTACCGAGTTTAAACGCGGCCAAGGCATTAGAAACATTGTGTTCTCCCGGCGCTCTTAAAACTTCGCGGATTTTTTTTGCGGCCGAATCGTTTAACGAATACCAATGGACAATCTTGCCGAATTTCTTCGCGACTTTATAAAGTCTTGCGTTGTCTTTATTTACGACAATCGCCCCGTCTTTAGGCACTTTAGCAAGAAATTTCTGGAATGTTTTTTCAACTTCAGTTACGTTTTTATAGGTATCTAAATGTTCCGCGTCAATGTTAGTGACAACGGCTATTTTAGGAGAATAATTCAAAAATGATTTATTCCATTCATCCGCCTCTATTAATAAATAAGGTCCGTAACCGCGCCTGAAGTTGGAATTGCCGAATTCCCGCGCTTTTGTGCCCACAATTACAGTCGGGTCAAGATAGCCGGCTTCAAGCACCAGCGCGGAAAGAATCGTTGTAGTGCTTTTTCCGTGGGCGCCGGATACGGTTATAGTTTGGTAACTGCGACTTAATTCTCCGAGTGCTTCGGCGTAAGAGACAATTGGCAATTTTCTTTTTTTTGCTTCTTTCAATTCCGCATTGTCTTTGGAGGTCGCTGAAGTATAAATTACTTTTACGGTATTTTTCGGAAGATTTCCTATTTTATGTTTGCCAATGAATATATGTACACCAAGCCTCTCTAATTCCTCCGTTATTTCCGAAGAAACCAAATCAGAGCCGCTGACAGCCGCGCCTATAGACAAATAATATTTTGCCAAGGCACTGACGCCTATGCCCCCTATGCCGATAAAATGTATCTTCATTTATTTTTTAAAATAAATTTTTGTAAAACCGCATACTCCGCCCCTCCTCTTTTTAATTGCGATTGCATTAAAGCGGCTTTTTCCGCTATGAAATTCCAATTTATTTTTTCGCGAAATTCCGGCAGTTTTGCCATTGCCGGATTAAATCTCGCAACGGTCAAATGCAGTTTCGGTTGGCGTTTTTCTTTTCTTAAAAATCCTGTTTTGTTATCAAACAGAGAGTTTTCAACGCGTTCCTTCAGAGAAATGAATTCTTCTGGCGTTTTCCCTTCGGCCCAAATTAAACGAGGCGCGTTGCCGGGAGGGCCGGGAAAAATATCTTTAAAATCAACTTCAAAAGACGGAAATTCGCGAATGCTTTCTATTATTACTTTGACGGTTTCATGCAGTTCATTTTCGTCAGCATACCACGGAGGCGCTAAAGTTATATGGAGGTTTTCCGGCTTAATCCAGCGAACCTGCAGATAAAGGTGGTTTTTCTGCCAATCAACAATGTCTTTTTTGATATCCTCCGGTAACAAAATTGCGATAAAAATCCGACGCTTCATTATTAAAATATACCCCCAAAAAGGCTTTCGTTCAAGAATGGTCGTACTCTTTAAAATCCGCTTCTTTTAAGCTATAATCAAGCCATGAAGCTTGAACCGGATAAATATCTTCATTCAAAGGAGCATCTGCTCGCGGATGATTTGTCAAAAATGATGCTGGAGCCGAAAAAATTCGCGGCGTATCTGGGTATCGCGAAACTATATTACGAATCGGATTTAAGGGCGCTGGTGCGCCGCGTTCTGGAAAAAAACGACCTTCCGTCGCAGGCCCGCGGAAAATATTTTTTTGCCGCGCTAAAAGGGTTAGTAAAAAAGCTTAACAAGAAAAAGAGAGAAAAAGTAAAGGGCTTGGCCTAAATTTTGGAGTCCGCAGGACAAACAAAATTTAGTAGCCAAACCTTTACCCCCTTCTTTTCGCGCCGCGCGCAAAAGGAGGGGGTGCTCAATGTTGTGAGCCCTCCAAAATTTTTGGCTGGCAAATACGTAACATTGAAGACCAAGAAATGTTAAAATATTTTAAAATAATATAAATTATAAATAACCATCCGCCAAAAATTTAGGCGGGACAACATTGGCATGGCAAAAATTCTGCCTATAGTAAAAGAGCCAAATAAGTCGCTTCGCCAGCGGGCTAAAGAATTGCCATTGTCGGAAATATCCACCGCCCGCGTACAAAAGCTGATTGCTAACATGAAAGAAACCCTCAAAAACACGCCAAACGGCGTGGGCCTTGCCGCGCCTCAAGTCGGGGAATCTCTGCGGATTTTTATTGTTTCGGAAGAAGCGCAAGAAATCGACCATCAGGAAAATCTGCAAAAAAAGGAGCAATTGAACGAAACCAAAAATCCTGATTCGCGCAAAAAGAAAAACTGGAAATATTATGTTTTTATCAATCCCGCTGTGAAAAAAATTGCCAGAAAAAAGCTTGCCGGTCCGGAGGGTTGCCTTTCGGTTACCGACAAATACGGGCTTGTGAAACGAAATGAAAAAATAACCGTTCAAGCGTACGATGAACACGGCAAAAAATTCATTCGCGGCGCGTCAAATTTTTTCGCCCGGGTAATCCAGCACGAGCTGGACCATTTGGAGGGGACTCTGTTTATAGATAAAGTTGATGAATATCTTGACCAATCAAAAACTTAAAATAATATTTTGGGGCACGCCGGAATTTGCGCTGCCTTCGCTTGAAGCGCTTATTAACCCCGCCCTTTTCAAAAAAGGCGGGGTTAAAAACGGCTATGAAATATCGGCCGTAATTACCAACCCTGACGAACCAGTCGGCCGCAAACAAATTCTAACTCCCCCGCCGGTTAAAATCTTCGCCCAAAAACATAAAATTCCTGTTTTCCAGCCCAGTAAATTGGAAATTGGAAATTGGAAATTGGAAATTCCTCGGGCAGATCTTTATGTGGTGGCTGCTTATGGAAAGATAATTCCGAAAGCTATAATAGAATTGCCGCGTTTCGGCTCTCTAAATATCCACCCTTCGCTCCTCCCCCGCTGGAGAGGCGCGTCTCCCATCCAATACACGATTTTAAACGGCGATGCCGAAACCGGAGTTACTATCATAGAGATGGATGAACTGATGGACCACGGCCCGATTGTGGCAGTTTCCGAAATTATCAAACTAGAACCCAAAATTACTTACCAAAAACTTCACGATAAATTAGCTGAATTGGGAGCAGATTTATTAGTCAAAACCCTGCCAAAATGGGTAAAAGGAGAAATTACTCCCCAACCCCAAAATGACTCGGAGGCCACTTTCTCCAAAATTCTCAAAAAAGAAGATGGTCAGATCAATTGGTCCCGCCCCGCAGAAGAAATTGAACAGATGGTGCGCGCATTTAATCCTTGGCCGGGAAGCTGGACCACTTGGCCGACCCAAAGACAAGCTTACCGAATAAAAATTGAAGAAACGGGGGGCGTTTCCGATGATATGCCAGACAAGCCCAATGGTTACGTCTGGCAAAACGATTCTTTCCCAGTAGCCGTAAAAACAGGCCGGAAAAGCTTAATAATCCAAAAACTGACCCTTGAAGGAAAAAAGACGCAAAACGCTGATTCTTTTGTCCAAGGTTATCCCCAAATCATAAATTCCCTTTTAGTTTAAAAAGGAATATAATTCACATATCAAAGCTCTTTAAAGGAGGTTGGCAATGAAAGAAAAAATTTGGATCGGCCTAAAATACGGCGCGGCAAGTTTTTTCATATCCTTCTCAATAATGATGCTCTTTGTGGCCGCTGGCTACATTGAAATGTCACCGCTTGAAAAAAGGCTGGATTTAAACCTCGCAACGTGGCTTACAGTCAGCATTATTGTTCTTTCGGTTTTTTTAGAAGAATTTATATTACGGTTTATTCCGCTTAAAATAACTCTTCGCCTGACCCAAAACAACAAAATCATCTGGAGCGTGGTTATTGCCGTTTCTTTTTTGTTCGGCGCTCTGCACGGGTCTTTTTACAATCTTTTTATTCAAGGCATAATCGGCATTATGTTTTCGGCTGCTTTTCTTCGCGGAGGATACGTCTCTTCTGTAACCGCCCACTTAATTCATAACCTGCCCTTTATATTTTTAATCCTTGTCTACGGATAAATAAAATCGTCCCGCTTTTAGCGAGACGATTTTTTGGATTTCTAATTCAAATCCTTCTTTTTTTCTTCAAATTCTCTCCTGTCTATCTCGCTCTTGGCGTATCTTTCTTTCAAAATATCCAAAGCAGGTTTTTCATATTCATGCCGCTGGTGCATATGACAACCCGACTTTTCACCCAGCCATCTGATTAACGCGACAATGCCGACAATCAGCAAAACCCACCACAATACCATAAAAATCCAGCCAAACCATCCAAAACCGGACCAACCCATCATTGTGCTGTCAAAATTTCCCATCATACCATTTAACATCATAAAACTAATAATAAACCTAAAACGACCTTTTAAGTTGCGACAATTAAATTTAAAATTGACAGATTAACAGTAAATGTGCTTATATTATATTAGAACCTGCCATAACTAAATACTAGGGGGGTGATTAATATGGCAACAGTCATTTGGAAATTATACCCCGAAGAAAGGCAAACTATATTACATCCCGAGCAAATTATTGGGGTGATTATATCAACTATTGCAAGGGAAGTGAATTGGGATTCTGACCTTTTGGCAAAAGCCATTAAGTTTTTAAAAGATGGTGGGATAAACACCAAGTTGGTGGATATTCGCAACGCACCGGGTGGCTATTGGTCAGAGGAGGTTGAAAGCTTCGTAACTAGACTTATACTTTTTGGCTTCGCCACAAGACGAAAGCCGATCGAGTTCACGAAAAAGGGGGTAAAATTAATAAGCGAAATTAATTGGGACGCCGAGAGACGAAATACGATAGAAGTTAAAAAAATCGAAAAGTTGATGCGTGGCTTTCCAATACCTTCCGTCAATCAAAAACGTAGAGCGTTTTTTCCATAATAACCGTGGGAAAATGCCATCAGGGCCGTCCCCTCAGACGGCCTTTTTTATGAAATTTCCAAAGTTTAAATTTCAAACAAATTTAACCCTTTTCAACCTTAACGAATTCAAAACAACCGAAAGCGAAGAAAAAGCCATTGCTCCGCCGGCCAGAATCGGATTGAGTAAAATTCCGAAAAACGGCCAAAGCGCGCCGGCGGCCACCGGGATTAAAACAATATTGTAAATGTAGGCCCAGAAAAGATTTTGTTTGATGTTCCGCAAAGTCCGCCGGCTCAATTTTATAGCATTATACACCCCCATCGGATCGCCGGAAACAAGGGTGATATCTCCCGACTCAATGGCAATATCCGTGCCGGTACCGATGGCGATGCCAACATCCGCTTGTGCCAAAGCCGGCGCGTCGTTGATTCCGTCTCCGACCATGGCGACTTTTTTGCCTTGTTTTTGAAGCTCTTTAACTTTTTCCGATTTTTCATTCGGCAAAACTTTGGCCATGATGTTTTCTATTCCCAATTTTTTGCCGATGGCCGCGGCCGTGCGGTCATTGTCGCCGGTAATCATCCAGACTTCCAAACCCAATTTTTTTAAAAATTCTATTGATTGAACCGCGTTTTCTTTCAAAACGTCGGCAACGGCAATAGCGCCGAGAAAATTTGCCTGGCTTGCCAAAGGGTTATTCGCCAAAAAAAGAACTGTTTTCCCCTCTGACTCCAGCGCTGCCGCTTTTTCTTCGATTTCCTTGCTTAAAATTATGCCCGCCCCGTTTAATAATGAACGGTTGCCCAAAATTATTTTCTTTATTTGTCCATCAACAATAACCTCGCCTTCAATCCCTTTGCCTGGATGGGCTTTAAAATTTTTTACTGAATAGAAATCGGTTTTTAATTCTTTGGCCTCTTTTTGTATTGCCGTGTCTAAAGGATGGGATGATTGTTTGCCCAAACTGGCAGCGTAAGCAACTACTGCTTTACCGACCGGATGTTCGGAAAATTTTTCCAAACTAGCGGCAATTTTCACGACATCATCGTTGTTTTCAATGGCCAAAACATCCGTAACTGCCGGTTCTCCTTTGGTTAAAGTGCCGGTTTTATCGAGCACGACGGCGTTGATTTTACCGGCCGTTTCCAGGGCTTCGGCGTCGCGAATGATAATTCCGTGTTCGGCTCCTTTACCGGTACCGACCATAATGGCCGTCGGCGTCGCCAGCCCCAAAGCGCAAGGACAGGCAACCACCAAAACCGCCACGGCATTAATTAAAGCGAAGCTCAAAGACGGCGCCGGACCAAAAACAAGCCAAATAGCAAACGAAATCAAGGCAATACCTAAAACAATCGGCACAAAATACTCCGTTATTTTATCGGCATATTTTTGGATAGGCGCTTTTGACCCCTGGGCTTCTTCAACCATTTTTATTATCTGCGCCAGAAATGTTTCCTTACCGACTTTCGTCGCTCTGAATTTAAACGCGCCTGTTTTATTGATTGTGGCGCCGATAACCTCGTCTCCTTCTTTTTTATCAACCGGCATTGATTCGCCCGTAACCATTGATTCGTCAATCGCCGAATTTCCTTCAATTATTATTCCGTCAACCGGAATTTTTTCTCCGGGTCGGACCAAAATGACATCGCCGATTTTAACTTCTTCAATGGGTATATCCATTTCATGCCCGCTTTCATGAATCACACGCGCTGTTTTTGCCTGAAGCTTTAAGAGTTTTTTAATTGCCTCCGACGCCGAACCCTTGGCCTTTGCTTCCAGATATTTTCCGAGAATAACCAAAGTGGTGACAACCGCGGAAACGTCAAAATAAACCTGAAGTTGAATCGCGCCCTTAGACAATTCAACGCCGCCAATCGCGAACAATGTGACAATAAAACTGTAAACAAAAGCCGCTCCGGTTCCCAAAATCACCAGAGTATCCATATTGGCGCGGAAATTTTTCAAACTCGTCCAGGCGCCTTTCCAAAATTGCCAGCCGGTCCAAAATTCAACCGGAGCCGTCAAAATCAAAAGAATAAAAAATCTCAAAGTTACCGGTATAATTTTTAGCGATTCAACTGATGTTATGTAATCCGGTAAAGTTAAAATCACCACCAAAACCGAAAGAGCGGCGCCAATAATAAATTTTGTCCAAAGCAGTTTGATTTCCGCTTCTTTAAGTATCCTGTGATGGTCATGCTCCGCTTCCGAACCCCCCTCTGATTTTAGCATCCTGTGCTCGGTATGCATTCCTTCTGCTGAAACTACTTTATCTTGAATAATCAAAGTATAGCCGGTTTTTGCAACGGCCTGTTTCAGGGTATTTTCATCAACTTGGTTCTCGTACTCAACCGCTGCTTTTTCCGTAGCAAAATTAACTGACGCGCTTTTCACCCCCGGCACCTTCTTTAATGCCTTTTCAATGGTCAGGGCGCAAGACGCGCAATGCATCCCCTGAATTGGAAATTGCTCTTTTTGCATTTAATTGATTTTAAAGCAGAACAACTCCCGCCGTTTAAAACGGCCAGAGCAAGTTCAAAGAATATTTAAAAATTAAGCCCTCGGCTTGAGAAAACGATTGTGCAGCCACGCAAAAACCCAAGCGCTGATATAAGTGTAAATCACTACTTGCACGAAACCGGCTACGAATCCACCCGTTGTTATTTCTGCCGGCGTGATATTGGTCAAATGAACCATCCAGCCAAACAATTTAGCCGCCAAGTTCGGCGCCACAGAAACGGCAGTGGCGCAAATAATATACCAAACCCCTAGCACAGCCGAAGCCGCCAAAGCAAATTTATTTTTATTGAGTTCCATTTTAAAAATATGTCTTGTTTTTTCGACCTTTACCTTCGCACCAGATTTAGTGCGGAAATTTATTTCTTTTTTGACAATCTGTAAATCCCCAGAATTTCCTTTATTGCTTTTTTCTTTTTGCCGGATTTTATCTGTTCAATAACGTGGGTGCTTAAATGATTCTTTAAAATCAAATCCTCAAAACTGGAAAGAGCCTCTTTAATCGCCAAAGATTGGTAAATTATATCAACGCAATATTTGCCCTGCGCAACCATTTTGCCAAGTCCCCTTACCTGCCCTTCCACTATTTTAAGACGCCTGTTAACTTGTTTTTTAAATTTTTGGTTCATTTTTATTCGCATGGGCGTATTCGCATCTCGCGAGAACGAAGTGCGAGCGAACGCTTTTCGCATGCTTTAGACTCCGCAACCGCCACCTTTTTTTTCTTCCGGCTCGCTAACTTGTTTAAGAATCGCCTGATACCCAGACGCGCTTGAGAAGCCCTGGCCGAGTATTTTTTGCGGCTCCACCTCATTCCACGAAACCCCTTTTGAATTAAGATACTTCGCAATAGTCAGATAAGAATCCGGAAACCAGTAAGCATTAACCTGAAGAGCGATTTTGTACATTTCTTTTTCCGAAACGCCGTTGGCGGCCAGCATTTCCAGAAGACCGAGCATTGCCATGCCATGATTGCAGTCAGGAAAATGCGTGGGGTTGTCACAGCAGGGACGGTATATATTTTTTGCCGCTCTCTCAACCAATTCCTGCTGCTCCAACGTCAAAATAATAAAAGGATGTCCGGAATAATGCTCCATCGCTTGTCCCTTGGCCAAAGTCCAACCGCCGGTTGAAGCAAAATTGCCAGCTCCGTTGTAACGCGAATCAGCCATCGGACCGCTGTCTAAAACTCTGTTTTTTGTCCCTAATCCTACCGCCCAAAAAAGATTCAATAAAACTCCGGCATTATCGCGCGTCATTTTTATATTGCCGTTGACATTGCCGGATAGGAGCTCTTTACTTTCTGCATCCAGCCCCCCGCGCCCCTCATATAAAGACGCGAATTTATCAGAATCAACGACACCCGCGCTAATTAATTTCTGCCCCAAATCACCCCATTTGACAGGCAGAGTCACGCCATCTTTGGGCAAGACAATTTCTTCCAAATCCGAATCTGTGGCGCCGCGTTCAGACACGGCTATATTGGCACGGTTAGATGAATCGGAAACGCCGGACTTTCGCGGGTTGCTGTAAAACAAAGCGCCGGTAATCATCGTTGCCGCGATAATAATGCTTAATGACACGACATAATTATTTTT
>Ga0265296_1003233_pt1 | contig 15417 bp, 12 predicted proteins | sample MunlanPumphouse1_FD_189073 | JGI IMG/M metagenome (GOLD analysis project Ga0265296, IMG submission 189073) | Groundwater microbial communities from a municipal landfill in Southern Ontario, Canada - Pumphouse #1 | ecosystem: Environmental > Aquatic > Deep subsurface > Groundwater | place... | reverse complement strand
GTAATTGAACAGACTCTGCATCCTCGGTGAGGAACTGATAGTGTCGGTCAAACTCCGGCTGAAATTCCTCCATAAAAGACCTTCTTTTTTGAAAAATAATATTTCCAACTTCTTCAAGTTGAAAATTGAGAATTTCGATTAGGCCAAGATCCAATACACTGGTTTGACGTGCTTGTTTAAGGAGACTGTTACGTTGGGCTAAAAACTTATTATAAATAATTAGGGTATCTAAATATTTATTATCTGTCTGGGAAATCACATTATCCACAAATTTTCTGCGCTCTTCACTCCCATCTGTTACGATGATGCTATCATTTGGGGATACCATGACCAAAGGAAATAAGCCGATATGATCAGCCAGTCGGGGATAATCCTTTTTATTTTTTTTAAATTGCTTTTTCTGATTTTTTTTAAGACTACAAGAAATGAAATCACTAATTGATTCTTTATCAAATTCACCCTGTACCATAAACCAGTCATTGCCTGATTTGATATGCTGCGAATCAATTGGATTGAAATAACTTTTACAGAGTGATAAATAGTGAATCGCATCCAAAAGATTGGTTTTACCAACACCATTATTCCCTGTAAACGCATTTACCTCGGGGAGAAATTCCAAAGATGATTCCGAGTAATTCTTGAAATTTAGAACAGAAAGTTGCTTCAGCCACATAGCACAAAGATACGCTATTTGGATTGCTAAAAATTATTTTATTTCCTCAAAATCCACAAACTCACCTGCTGTTTCAGTCCCTTTGCGTTCAGGGCTTTCTTTCGGTGGAATGTAATCGACATGTACCTTCCCTTCGGGCTGAGACCTTTTACTTTCCTGTTGTCCTTGACCATTAAATTCATAATAAAATGTACCGCCTGATCCTTGGCTACCGTATGCTCCACCTTGCTGCTGCGCTTTTTTCATCAACTTTTCAGCTGCTTTACGCATTGCAAATGGTAAAAATAATCTAAATAAGAATCTTACTACAAAGTAAACAGCGAATGTAATAAGTATAAATTTTAAAAATGCCATAGTTAATTCGTTGCTATTTTCTCAAATTTAACCAATAACTCGATAAACTGTTGTCTTTAAATTGTCAGATAAGAATTTATTAACAAATTTTAAGACTTTCCTAATCGCCCTTTTGTTTCCAAAATAATTCGATAGAGCTCTTCCTGGCGCTGTGTTCCCAACACATAGGTAAGACCATCTTTATCTGTTAAAAAAACAGCATTTTTACCTCCAGCGAAGAATTTAATCTTTCCTTTTGTATGCAGATTATAAACAGGATTATTGAAAAAGAATGTGCTATAAGGCGCCTTTTCTATTTTTGTAATAGAGGCAAGATCGATTTTGACGACCCGAGTAGACCATAGTCCACTAATAAGTATATGGTCTTGAAATACTTCCGTACGGAATAACACCATATACATCATAACAATAGACGTGATGATAATACCTACTCCTACGATAAAGAACAATTGGCTCGATATCAAATGGTCTAAATTCAAATAAAATGCCGTAAAACAAAAAAGTACGAGCACTAAACGCACGCTGATCCAAACACGGTCACGACCTAAATATTGATTTTCCGAATAAAGTACACCTTCTTTCATTTACTTAAGATTTAGCTATTAATTTGGAGACTTCACACCCTTGTTTCCTAATAGCAGAGCTCCTCAATAACTTCGTTTTTACTTCTATAGATTTTGTCACCACCAGGGTCCATTGTTTGACTATCAACCATATGGCATTATTTCTCAAAACAGAGACCCTTGGCGCTGATTAACATCAGCAATTTTTGCTGCTAATCAGTTCTGCAAACTAAAGTAAGGACTTTTTTTGTATTGGCGGTAATTTTATAACGATTGTCCATGCGATAATTGGCTACCCATAGGATATCTCCATTTCCATTCACCACGATCGGAATATTTTCCTTTTCAAATAAGCTGATCTTCTTATTGATAAAAAAATCGCTCAATTTCTTCCGCCCTTCCATACCTAAAGGATAAAAGCTGTCGCCAACTTTCCATGATCGAATCGTGAGTGGGAAAACTAATACATCATAATCCAACTTTGCAACCTCACTCGCTTTGACAATAGCTAGATCCGAAGAAACATCGGCATGAAAACAATAGTGTTTCCACTCCACTGTCGAAGTTTCGGAGGTGATTAAAGCCTCGTCGGGAGAAATAAATTCCTTTTCACGAATAAAAAGCTCATTTCTATCCAAGAGCATATGGTAGGCATCGGATTGAAAAATACGCCCAGACTCTCTTGTCCAAGCCTGTTGAAGATCACTTAGTACCGCTTTTGAGAAATTAAATGCCGAAAACAACTCATAGAGTAAAGGCAAATTATCCATATAGGGTTCCAGGTCCTCTTTCCGAACTCCCCAGCCCTCATCTATAGGATAAAACAGTTTTCTCCGGATGGGCTCCACAAATTGCTGCAACAGCTGGTAAGATTCCTTAAAATGATTGATATTCTGCTCGAAGACTATCTCAAAATCTGGCTGAAGTTTTTTAAAATGTGGGATGATATCAATTCTTATTTTATTACGCGCATATTTTGTTGAAAAGTTGGATTGATCGTCTCGATAAGCAATCCCATACATATCAACAAAATGTTCAATTTCGCTTGCTTTCAGAAAAAGTAGAGGCCGAATGATGCGTTCCCGGATAGGGAAAATACCCTGGAGTCCTTGGAGACCAGTTCCACGTGAAAGGTTCAGGAGTACCGTTTCGATATGATCGTTCAAATGTTGAGCTACTGCAATTCGATCGAACTGCAGTTCATGTCGTAGCTTCTCAAACCAAGTATAACGGAGTTCCCGGGCCGCCATTTGAATCGAAATTTGATGATCCTTTGCGTAAGCTTTTGTATCAAAGTGCTTCACGTATATTGGAACATTATTTTCCGTTGCAAATTTCCGAACTAAAGCTTCATCCTCATCAGATTCTGTTCCCCTTAATTGAAAATTGCAATGTGCAATCGCAATAGTATACCCTGCTTTTGCAAATAAATGTGCCATTAACATCGAGTCCTTTCCCCCACTCACCGTAAGCAATATTTTATCATGAGGCATCAACAAATGCTCCTTTTCAATATAGCCCATTAGTCTTTCCAGCACATTCATAGAACAAAGTTACGGTATATTTTGTCCGAATAATAAATTCAACTCTTAAAATTTGTGAAATCCAGTGAAGTAGCAATTAAAATCCATATTTTTGCCCTTGTGAAACAATACATTTATACACTTATTGTATTTATTTTAACTGGCTTGTCGGTCCAAGCACAGAAACAGGATGAACTAAAGCTTCTTTCATCATCCCATATTATTACGGGGAAAGACGGCAATATTTTGTTTTACCGTCCAGTCTATGAACATGTGGGTTCAACGCTATCATCAGATAGTGGCTATTTACATAAAGACAACATTGGCCGACAATTTTTTGAAGCCTTTGGAAACGTGATCATTACTCAACCCGACGGTACACAGATATTTTCCAATAAATTACATTATGAAGCAGCAATGCAGCTCGCTACGCTTACAGGCGCTGTTCGGATGGTCAGTACTAGTGGATCTGTATTAACAACCGATCATCTTGTCTACAATATGCGAAGTAAAATCGGCAATTATTACAGCGGCGGGCGTATTCTATCAGGAAGCGATACAATTACAAGCCAGCGAGCTACTTATTTCGAAAATACAGGGGAATCTTATTTCAATCAAAAAGTTGTGGTTCGATCAACCAATGTAAAAGTCTACACAGACTCCATGAAATATAATGGTAATACACGCATTACTGATTTCTATGGCCCTACAAATATCAAGGGAAATAAAGGGGAAAACCTGTATACTGAAAAAGGCCGATACCATATGGCAACGGGGCAGGCTTATTTCTCTAAAAACAACCTCTACACAGAAGGGACAAAGTTTCTTAAAGGAGACAGCCTATTCTACGATAGACAAGTGGGAATCGGCAAAGCCGTAAAAAATGTCGTCTTTGTTGATACCTTAGACAAATTTTATGCCTATGGTGGATTTGGTTTGTACAACGGGAGGAACGAATCCATTACAATGACAGACAAACCCCTGATCATTTCGGTGGTCAAAAAAGATTCAACACAAAAAGATTCTGTATCTTCTTTGTCTCCTGTCCAACAAAAATCGGAGAAAGAGCTAAAAAATGAAGCTAAAGAATTGAAGAAGATTGAAAAAGAACAACACAAAGATGAACTCAAATCAAATAAAGCCACATCGCAAGTTGTTCTAGAAGAAAAGGAACATCCAGGTAAAAATATCAAAAGCGATAATAGTAAATCCCTTAAGGCTGATCCACAAGTCGATTCTGTTTTTATGACAGCCGACACCCTCTTCTCACAGATGATATTTCGCCGAGATTATATTGCAAAAGATTTTAAATTGAATCGTGAAGGTGGGGCTATTGAAGATGATAATGAGATCGATTATGGTGACCAGGATTCCAGCTCAACAACAGTTGATTCTACAGGTACATTAGATAACACAAGAGTTAACCTTCACAAGGGAATAGACAGTTTGTCTAAAAAAGACAGTGGCAAACCGGTTCTTGAAAAGAGCATTAAAAAAGTACAAGATACACTTACAAATAAAAAACCGATTGCATCAAAGAAAATACCAGCTATTGTCGGTGATCAAAACAAGATAGAAATTGAAAAAAACCTTAAGGCTGATAGTGTATTGCGTAAAAAAGCGATCATCCCCAAAGGCGGTGAATCCGATAAACTGATGGGAGCAGCTTTAAAAAATGCCCAAGAGAGTAAACGGGATTCTCTCGCCCAGGATACAGCTAAAACACGGATTATAAAAGCCTACTATAATGCACGATTATTTAAATCGGACTTGCAGGCTGTAGCAGATTCTATGTATTATGGCATGCAAGATTCCATGTTCAGACTGATGGGAAAACCAATGATGTGGGCCGAAAACTCACAAATCTCCGGAGATACCATATTTCTACAGGTAAAGAATCAGAAATTAGACAATTCCTTACTCGTCGGTAATGCTTTCATGGTAAACGCAACAAGCGACTCATTGAAATTCAATCAGATTAAAGGTCGGAAGATTACCAGCTTTTTCACCAATAACCGTATGGAACGTCTGTTTGTTGATGGCAATGCAGAAAATATCTTCTACAATATTGATGAAAAGACCAATGTAACCACTGAGCTTGTGCATGATCGAAGCAGTCGTTTCAAGATCTTGATGGAAGATAATAAGTTGAAGGAATATGTATCTATTCGAAAAGTGGATGGCAAAGTCTATCCTATTGCTGAAGTCACGGCCGACAAGGAGTTTCTTCCGAATTTCACCTGGCGCCCCGAAGATCGACCTAAATCAAAAGATGATTTATTAAATCGAAAAAGGGATCTTTCAAAAGCGTCATTTACAGTTCCGACTGCACCAGAAGGTGAAGAATCTGGCACAATGAAGTCTATTAAAAAAGGTGATAAAACAACTACCCCTCAAAAAGGTGCCGCCAAGAAAGTTGGTGCGAACGAAACGCTCGAGAATGAAAAAGAGGTGGAGGCTGCAAACAATAAATCGAATGCTGTAACCAAAACAGCGAAGCCATCTGAAACAACGGATAAAGCTAGCGCTACAAAAACAAATGTAAAGACCGCAACCGACAAAGTAGCTGCAAAGTCCGACTCAACAACTAATAAATCAGCGATAATACCTGCTAAAGACAGTATCCAAACAAAAGTAAAAGCTAAATAAATAGCAGAAGTAACAAAAAAGGAAGCGTAAAACAAATTGTTTTACGCTTCCTTTTTTGTTATTTCAAGGCCTCAGCCCATCAGATTATCCCTTCCCGTTAAATTGGAAGCTCCTTACTTCTAATCTAAATAAAAAAAATACTAACCTATTTTGTTTTTAGGTATTCAGCGAGTTTGCCTACAGCAATCGCCCGATGGCTAATGCTATTTTTTTCCGCCGCAGTCATTTCGGCAAACGTTCTATCATAGCCATTCGGAATAAAAATGGGATCATAACCAAAACCATCAATACCCTTACGTTCTTCAATAATTTCCCCCTCGATACTTCCTTCAAAAAAGTGCTGCTGCTCATTCAAATATAATGAAATAACTGTTTTGAATCTCGCTGTACGATTGGGGGTATTGCCTAATTTTTGGAGGACAAGATCAATATTCTTTTCCATATCCCTTGATCCAGAATAACGTGCTGAATAAACTCCCGGTTCGCCATTTAATGCATCAATTTCCAAACCCGAGTCATCACCAAAACAGTAAAGGCCATATTTATCAACCAAATAATCTGTTTTCTGCTTGGCATTTTCCTCAAAGGTCTCTCCTGTCTCAGGAATATCATCGTTACAGTCAATATCATTTAAACTCTTAATGATAAAAGCATTTCCCACGATCGCTTGGACTTCCTCCAATTTATGGGCATTATTGGTTGCAAATACAAGTTCTAGCATCTTCTTCAAATTTAGTTTTTGTTTGTTCTTTCTCTTTGTTGACGGTGCTCCTCACCTTGCAGTAGGTTACTATCTTTCCATGAAGTCACACCCCCAAAAATAAGCATTACGATATATATATTCTGTAATAAAACTTATATTTGGCAACTATTAACCCAATAAAAAATAATGAAAAAGTATTCTTTAGCAGTTCACCTACTGCTTACTTTAATGATGGTGTCGCCACGCAGTTCATTTGCGCAAAAAATGAAAGTTCTTTCTGGAAATTTTGACTTCCTAAAAGGACAACAGGAATTGAACGTTGTGTTTGATTATACCCCCATGACCTTTTATAACGAGAAGATGTCAGAAAATGATTATTTGGAAAAAAGAAACAAAGACATCAGTGCGAATAAAGGTACGAATGAAGCAGAAAATTGGAAAAATGACTGGGCTTATTCCAAATCTACCGCATTTCCAAACAAATTTTTTGCTTCGATGAACAAAAACTGTGCTATCGTGACCGGGAGTAAAGAATCGGCCCCTTACACATTAATCGTTCAAACAACATGGATTTATCCAGGATGGTTCGCCGGACTAATGAAACAACATGCAAAAGTTACCACATTATTAAAGTTTATCGAAACAGCTAATCCTGCTCATGTGCTACTCGAAATAAATAGTGAAAAAGCACCTGGAGATTTTGATTTCGTCGGAATACCCAATACCAATGACAGAATAGCTGAGGGGTACGCTAAAACGGCAAAGTCCCTTGCCAAATTAATAACAAAGAAGATTAAATAATAGATGGGGTTTAAGAGCTTACATCCCCTCTTAAATCCCAATTTTTATTCATAACAAGTATCTGATAAAAATCAGGAAACAATAAAGGTCTTAAATTCGTTCCAGAACAGCTTCTTTTTATTCACATCGACAAACATTTCTTCAAAACTGAACGTATTAAAAACCGTTGCAATACGCCCTTTCATGTAGGAATTATGTTCAATAAATGGAAGTTTCAAAGATGCGGGTTCCACACCCAACAGTATAATCTTAGTCGGTTGAAAAAACTGCATAATGCGCTTAAAATCATTCGGGTTATGGGGATTTGCCAAATTGAGTACCGCAACGGTCTCTTTGGTCAATTTCAAGGCACCAATTGTTTTTTCAAAAGCGTCCAACGCTGCTGGAGAAAAGTAGGGATATTGCTCGTAGCGCAATATAAATAGTATGCCCTGATCCTTATTTCCTTGATATATAAATTCACCACCCAATACCTCCAGATTGTCAACAGTATCGCCGCCCCCGCCGGACTCAATAGCCATAGCGGCCTGCTCCGCACCTAACCCAACTGCCACATACGAGGTATCCTTCGTTGTCGATGATGAGGGGTCAGCATATTGCACATGAGTACTGTTCTCCTCCTGTAAAGGATGTACAGACAGATCGGCTTGAAAATCAAAACCATTTCCAAAAATTGTTTCATCCATTAAGGTCTGAAGTGCAACGGGATTATCTGTTGTAAGATTGCTCATGGGGAAAAGAAATATTAGACCGTAAAGATAAAGAAGAAAAAGGGAAAAGAAAAAGGAGCGAAGAATCGCTCCTTTCTGTATGTCAAAAAGATTAATGACCTAAGATATACGAGAAGATTAATGGCGCAACGATCGTCGCGTCAGATTCTACGATAAATTTAGGTGTATCAATATCTAATTTGCCCCAAGTGATTTTCTCGTTTGGAACAGCACCAGAGTAAGAACCATACGAAGTAGTTGAATCAGAAATCTGACAGAAATAAGCCCAAAAAGGTACTTCTTCCCATTCAAGGTCTTGATACATCATCGGAACTACACAAATTGGGAAGTCACCAGAAATACCGCCTGCGATTTGAAAAAATCCAACACCTTTACCTGCTGAGTTGTTACGGTACCACTCTGTCAAGTAAATCATGTACTCGATACCCGATTTTACTGTACTTGCTTTCAATTTACCTTTAATCACATTGGAAGCGAAGATATTACCTGTCGTTGAATCTTCCCATCCAGGACATACAATCGGTAAATTTTTCTCAGCTGCTGCAACAATCCAAGAATCTTTTGGGTCGATCTCATAATATTGTTCCAACACACCTGAGTTAACAACTTGATAAAGAAACTCATGCGGTAAGTAACGCTCGCCTTTAGCCTCAGCAGCATGCCAAACATCCTCAAGATGTTTTTGCAGACGACGAAAAGCTTCCTCCTCTGGAATACAAGTATCTGTAACACGATTATAGTGATTATCCAATAGCTCTCTTTCTTGCTCAGCTGTCAAATCTCTATAATTCGGGATTCTTTTGTAGTGTGAGTGTGCGACAAGGTTCATCACGTCCTCTTCTAAATTAGCACCAGTACAAGAAATAAAGTGTACTTTATCTTGACGGATCATTTCTGCTAAAGAAACACCCAATTCAGCAGTAGACATTGCACCTCCCAAAGAGATCAACATTTTTCCACCATCCAACAGATGCTCCTCGTAACCTTTTGCAGCGTCTACTAATGCAGCTGCGTTAAAGTGACGGTAATTATGCTCAATAAATTGAGAAATAGGTCCTTTTTGAGTACTCATGATATTTTCTAACTTTTATAAAATAATAAGTACCGCAAAGGTACTGAATATAATCTATTTTCGTCCCAATAGAGATTCAAAACACGTATAGACCACATTTTTTTTAACAAATGTAAAAGAATGGTATTCCTAAGCTGCGATTATAAACGTGACACTTCTCCTTCAATCGACGTCTGTTTGATCTTTTGCTTTTTATAAAGGCCAAATGTATAGTTAAAATTCAGGCCAATAGTTCTTGAATCAACCACCGTTTTAGAATAAATATTGAAACCCTGTCCCAAAATCTCTCGTTTCAAAACCCGGCTATGGAACAGATCACGTGCTGTCAGCGCAAGACTTAACGCATTCGAAAATTGCTTATTGACCGCCAGATGCATTTCATATAAAGGTTTTATAACCGTCTGCGCATAAAGCACATTAGTCCTGTACGAGTTTGTCCAATTTACAGTCAACTGATAAGGTAAATTTAACTGCATCATTAAATTAGTCTGAAAGGACCAAATTCCCCGATTGATTAGAAGATCATTCAACGCTGTTGGTATATTTTTATAATGTATATATTGAATCTGACCAAAACCATAGAGCATCAGATTTTTAACAATGGCCTTTCCCATATTCATCGAGATAGCAGCACTCTTAACACCGGCAATATTCTGATAGGTTTGCGTATAATTTTGCGCACTAAGCTGATGGACCATGGAGATATAATTCCGATGATTGATCAAAGAAAACCCAATATTCCATTTTTGACCATGAACATATTTAAGATCCATATTATCTGACAATTGAGCGGAAAGCTGCGCATTCCCCTGATAGCTTGTACTTGGATCGAAAAAGAAAATCGAAGGGTTTAAATCTTGATAATTAGGTCTTGATATTCTTCGTCCATACGCTAGCTGTACCGCTTGATCCTTATTTTTAGCTATTCGATAAATACCAAACACAGTCGGGAATAGATTGAACATTTGCTTTCTTCCATTTGCATTTCGATTTATGTAGTCAATTTTCGTCTGAAATTGTGTGTATTCAGCGCGTACACCTAATTTAATCTCCCATTGCGCAAGTTTTAACTGAAAATCCGTATAAATAGCTTCCAGGTATTCGGTTTGTTTAACCGTATTTTCTAGGCTATCATCGTTGACCAGTGCGTACTCTTTTTCCCCTTTTTGATAATGCCCATGCGATTGACGTTGAGAACGATTCGCCTGAAAGCCTGCTTCCATAGAAAAGGCCCCACTAAGTCTCCGTTGAAAATCACCCCTAATACCAAAAAGATCAACGGAGAACGGATTATTTGAGCGCAAAAATTGCTGCTGCTCTTGCTGGTCTTTAAACAAAGATACTTTCCTTGTCTTCAAGTCCTGTTTCCGAATACTGCTGTATCGCAAATAGTCAACATCGAACTGCAGCGCGTTGTCCTTATTTTCCCCAGCAAAATCATAGTGAAGATTGATACTATTTCTAAGCAACGGATTTCTCAGGTTACTCGTTGAAGCAGTGGATTGCTCCAATGTTCCATCGGCTAAAAAATCATTTTGATAGACGCCTATCTCCTCATAATTATTGCGAAGATAATTCCAGCTCAATTCAACAGACGACTGCTTGCCGATCCGATAATTCATGCCGAAACGACCATTTAATTCCTGCGTGCTATTCGTTTCTTTATTCAGCTGTCCGATCACATAATGAACATTTTCACGATACGCAAGTTCACGCTGACGATCAACATCAAAATAATTCGAAGAGCGTGCAACGGAAAAACTGGAGTTTAAGGTCCATTTCTTCATTCCATACTGCAGACCCACGCCATTATTATACTTCCATAGCCTACCTTTTGATGCTCCTAAAAAAACATTTCCTTTTAGACCTTTCAGGACATCCTTTTTGATACGAATATCAATTACTCCTCCAGCCCCTTCCGCACTCCATTTTGCTGGCGGTATAGTCATGAGATCAATGCTCTCTAAAGAGCTTGCAGGGATCGATTTTAAATAGGCGATCAAAGAGGTTCCCGTGAGATAGGTCTGCTTGCCATTGACGGTAATCAACACGCCTGTTTTTCCCTGTAAGGAAAAATTGCCTAATTCGTCTACCTGTATACTCGGAATGGCATTTAAAACAGCCAACGTATTTCCATTCAATAAAACGGGATTGCTGCCTGTTCGAATACGGACCCGATCCAAAAGCTGCTGTTCGAGAGGCCTTGATCCCTCAACAAGCACTGTATCTATCCTCCTTGAATCGGATCCAGTATTTCGCAGCATCGTACTGTCGGTTAATTGCTGTTTAGTTTTGGGGACTATTTGTGCTGATAACAGACATGGCAATGCCATGGATAACCCTATAAGTATCCTAAACTTCATGATATCTACGAAAATTAGCGCTTAGTCTTCAAAGCTTTGGTCTATAGCCTGTGCTAGTTTATGGATAAACTCAGGTTTTACGTTCTTATCAATGGCATTGATGTTATCCAGCTCAAGGAGAAGCGCCGGTATTTTAGCACCGCGTAAAATTGCAAGCTTTGTACTTATCGCTGGAGTACTCGCAGCCAGTCCATTCTGTTGCAGCCTTTGACCCAAACTAAACGCAAATTTGCGGTTAAGCTCTTCTAGCATCGTATGATTAACCCCCGACTGATATAATATTCGAATAGGAAGAGATTCTTTGGCCTTTACATTGTCGAAATGGATTGATAACAATAAATCCCCTTCAACGTTCGATCGGTCTCTGAGTAATTTATATTCGTCAGCAGCCCTTGACACCAGTACTTTGTACCCCTTACGCTCCAGTTCCTGTTTCAAAAGCAAACAGGTTTCCCAGGTCAATGATTTTTCTTCCAATCCGAAAGATGAAATACCACCCGTGTCTTTCCCTCCATGTCCGGGGTCAAGGATGATCGTTTTAGACGGATTACTTCCTTCGTTTAAAGAAGCAGAAAACCAAGCGCTCTTCGGCGGATTAATAAAAGAGTAAAATAGCAGTGAAAAACCTAGTAATGGAATGGTCAATACGTATTGCCATCTTGCTTTTTTGGAGGAAGGTTTTGACATCATAACCTGAACCCGCTCCACCAACTCGTGTCTATCCTTAAATAAACTACTCTGCAATCCAGTGGGACATGGCTGCTGTGTTTGCTTCAATAGAAAACGTGCATAGCCGCTGTTACCATATCGATTGGCCAATACCTCGTCAACCTGATACTCATGCAGCAAATACAGCTGTCTACGCATCCAATAAACAAATGGATTTAGCCAAAAAAGACAACGAAAAATTTCTATCAACCACTTATCCCGGCAATGGTTAAAAACAATATGCTGACGCTCATGCTCAAAAATCAATTTTCCTTCTGGTGTATCAAGCTGATCCTCTTCCATCACAATGACATGCTGAACAGAACAATTCGCATATTGTCCAAAGGGAGCAACCATTGTAAATCCGTCAAATTTAAACTGACTTAACTGTCCAATTCGACGGTACAAGCGAATATAGCGAAACGCAAAGCGGCACAACAATACAAAAGATACAAACAGGTAACCATAAGCAATGCCATATCCGATCGAAAAGGAATACCAGAGAGAATCGGCCATTTCTACTTCTGACACGAGACCACTCGCAGTTCCTATTGAATGAGCGACTGTATTCGATTGTCCAAAAGCGAGAACCGGACTTGCCGACGGAAGAAATAGTTCGCCCAAACGTACAGTTCCAAATGGAAGAAGTAGACTCAACATACATAAACCCAGGATAAAATAACGGTTCCATTGAAAAAATGAAAGTTGTCTGAATACCAGAAAATAAAGAACTGCCCCGATGACCAGACTGCAGTTAACTTCAAATAAATAATAAAGTAAGCTATTCATGATCTTCGTGTTTTTTGATGAGTTGTTCTATTTTCTGAATATCCTCAGCCGAAAGCTTCTTTTCTTTTACCATAAAAGAGAGTAAATTCTCTACCGAATCATCAAAATAATGATCGAGCACTCTCGAGAATGATAATTTCCGGTATTGCATCTTCGAAATCAAGGGATAATATTGGTAAGTTTTTCCGAAGGCCTTATAACCTACATACCCTTTCTTTTCCAATATTCTTACAATCGAGGAGATTGTATTATAGGGAATTGAACTGCTTGGATCCAGATACTCAATAATATCTTTGACAAAGACCTCTTTGAGCTTCCAGATCACCTGCATGACTTCCTCTTCTTTTTTTGTTAATTCTTCCATAATTTGATACGTTGTTTATACTAACATAAAGTTATAACTTATTTTTCAGTTTCACAACTTAAAAATAAGTTATAAAACTGAAAAATAAGTTTACAAAAGAGATTTAATCAAAAAAAAGTAATTAAAACCTACTTTTTCAACAACTTAGAGAAAAACAAATAAGCCGCTATCAAAAAGATAACGATAATAATCAGGACAATAATCTCTTGTGTCCCTATTCCCCAGTTCATACTATTCATGATTTTTTTCAATTTAAATGATCCATTTCTCGCATTGATCCAAAAAAGTTTGGTCTATATCTGCCCCGATTCCAATTTGGTCTGAGATATGTATTTTGTAACCGTCATATTGAATACCACCGATAACAGGGTCCTCCAGATGGCCAACCATACAGGTGTCCAGATCAAAAAACTTGACATTCGGTGCAGCATAAGCGAAATGTACTTTAGCTGCTAAAGCCAAGCGAGATTCCAACATCCCCCCGATCATACAAGTAATGTCGTATTCCGCGGCAATATGATTAATTTTTAAGGCCTCTTGAATACCTCCCGATTTCGAAAATTTAATATTGATATAGTCGCAAGCATCCGCTTTACAGAGACGCTCTGCGTCATGGTGAGAATAAACGGATTCATCCGCCATCACGGGAACAATAGTTTCTGCACGCAATTGCGGTAAATATTCGTCATCCCATGTACGCATCGGCTGCTCGCAAAACTGTATCTTAAAAGGTTCCAACCCCTGTAATGCTTCTAATGCCTCCTCATAAGACCAACCTTGGTTTGCATCAACGCGAATTGGCATTTCGAATCCAACAGCCTTACGTATTTCACGAATACGCGCAATATCTGTTTTTGGATCCTTCCCCAACTTAACTTTCAACATGACCGCACCTTCGCTCTGTAAACGTTTTGCTTTCAACGCCATCTCTTCCGGAGAAGCAATTCCCAAGGTGATATCTGTTGTAATCTCTCGCTTCGCTCCCTTTAGAAATTGATAAAGTGGCAGACCAGCATGTTTAGCCGCCAGATCATGCAAGGCCATATCAAAAGCTGATTTGATTGTTTTGTTACCAGCAATATATAAGTCCAATTCAGCCAAACGTTCTTCTATAGCTAAAGGATCTCGCCCCTTCCAGATCTTTGCAAAATCTCTCGCTAGAACTAAGCAGGTATCCTGTGTTTCTCCTACGATCATCGGAAAGGCAGAACATTCGCCCACACCATATATATTGACATCGGTATATATACGTATAAAAGTATTTTGTGCATAGTCCATCGTCCCGGTCGCAATGACAAAAGGTTCCATAGGAATGCTTAGTCGATAAATTTCAATTTCAGTTATTTTCATCTCAGTGTCTTTAGTTAAGCCATATCGATACAGCATAAAAGGATATGCAATACTTTGCCTAATTTATATATATTCTCGCAATCTTGGGATGCTTTTTCCATACCCCACAAAAAAATATTGCCAAATGTTGCATTATTGAGCTGTGCATCAAACTGTATTAACACTCGTCAATATCAAATACAATATCAGCAACAAAACACATTAAAAGAAATGATAAAATCAAATTAAACACATTTTCATTAGAATATTTATAATATTTCCGTTTTTTCTTCCTATATTAGCAATGTATAATATTTGAAAAGGAAAGATGATTCAACAAAGACCGAAAACGGAGGGCCTCTACGACCCTAATTTTGAGCATGACGCCTGTGGGGTAGGCTTTGTCGCCCATATCAAAGGGAATAAATCACACGCACAAGTAAAAGATGCATTAACCATGTTAGAGAATATGGAGCACCGGGGTGCTTGTGGCTGTGACCCAGAAAGCGGTGATGGAGCGGGTATCATGATCCAGCTTCCCCATGAATTTTTATGGGAAGAATGTATCAACTTGGGTATACAATTGGAAGAGCCAGGTTATTATGGCACAGGTATGGTCTTTCTTCCTAAAGAAGAAGACATGAACAAAATATGTCGGGATTTGATTGAGGAAGCGGCAGCAGAAAGGGGTATGAAATTCCTTGGCTACCGTCCAGTACCAGTCAATCGTGAAGGTATTGGACCAACAGCGCTCAGTGCAGAACCTGAAATAGTCCAATTTTTTGTTAGCAGACC
>Ga0265296_1003232_pt1 | contig 15421 bp, 15 predicted proteins | sample MunlanPumphouse1_FD_189073 | JGI IMG/M metagenome (GOLD analysis project Ga0265296, IMG submission 189073) | Groundwater microbial communities from a municipal landfill in Southern Ontario, Canada - Pumphouse #1 | ecosystem: Environmental > Aquatic > Deep subsurface > Groundwater | place... | reverse complement strand
CGGCGAAGGGTCGATCACCATCATCAGTTCGGTCGGCGGGCTGAAAGGATCGCCGGTCATCGGCGCTTACGGGATTTCGAAAGCCGCCGACATGCAGGTGGCGCGCAATTTTGCAGTCGAATTTGGCGCACAAGGGGTCCGCGTCAACTGCATCGCCCCCGGGCTGGTCCGCACCGACATGGCCCGCGCGCTGTGGGAAAATCCCGAGACGTTGAAACGCGCGACCGCCATGGCCTGCCTGCGCCGGATCGGCGAACCGCCGGAAATCGCCGGCGCCGCCGTCTTCCTCGCCAGCCGCGCGGGAGCATTCACCACCGGCCAGACCATCGTGTGCGATGGCGGGGCCACGATTTCAGGAGGCGCATGATGGGCGCATTGGACGGCAAGATCGCGATCATTACGGGAGCCGGTTCGGGCATCGGCCGCGCCAGCGCGCTGCGCTTTGCCGCCGAGGGCGCAAAGCTGGTGCTCGGTGACAAGACCGCGGCGGTGTATGAGACCGCGCAGCTGGTGAAGGAAGCCGGTGGCGAAGCGGTCGGACTCGAGATCGACGCGGGCGTCGAAGCCGATGTCGCCAAGCTCGTTGCGACCGCAAAGGACAGCTATGGCGGCCTCGACATCGCCTTTGCCAACGCCGGGATCATCGGCGACATGGGTGGTATCTTCGATTTCGATCCGATCGCCTGGGCCGAGACCTTGCGCGTCAATCTGATCGGGCCGGCGCTGATGGTGAAGCACGCCGGCAAGGCGATGGTCGATCAGGGGCGCGGCGGCGCGATTGTGCTGACCGCGAGCGTCGCGGGATTGAATTCCGGCGCCGGTCCGGGCGCCTATTCGGCGTCGAAGGCGGGGGTCATCAACCTCGCCAAGACCGCGGCGCAGCAGCTGACCACCAGCGGCGTGCGCGTGAACGCGATCTGCCCCGGACTCACCGAGACGGGGATGACCAAGCCGACCTTCGACTATGCGAAGGCCAAGGAAGTCACTCACAAGCTTGGCCAGCTCAATCCGCTGAAGCGCGCCGCGCAGCCCGAGGAGCTCGCCAATGTTGCGCTGTTCCTGGCCAGCGACCAGGCGAGCTATGTCAATGGGCAGGCGATCGCGGTTGACGGCGGGCTCACCAGTTCGCATCCGGTGACGCGCCAGCTGCTTGGCCAGACTTCGCATTGATAGGATAGATATGGGTCACGGTTTCGACACGGCGCGGCTGGACCGCATTCCCGCCTTTCTCGAGGCCAAATATGTCGGCACCGGCCGCCTGCCGCACGCCGCGACTTTGGTGTCGCGGCGCGGCGAGGTTGCGCATCTGTCATGCGTCGGTGAGGCACGGCCGGGCGCGGCACTGAAGGACGATGCGATCTTTCGCATCGCCAGCATGACCAAGCCGATCACCAGCGTCGCGTTCATGATGCTGGTCGAGGAGGGCAAGGTTGCGCTGAGCGATCCGCTGGTGAAGTTTTGCCCCGAGTTCAAGGATACCGGCGTCTTCGTGGCTGGCGGCGGCAACGTCCCCTTCCTGACCCGGCCGCCGACGCAGCCGATCCGCATGGTCGACCTGCTGCGGCACACGTCGGGTCTCACTTACGGGTTTCAGGAGCGCACCCCGGTCGATGCCGCGTACCGCAAGGCGCGGATCGACGATTTCGACGCCGATTACACAATGGACAGCTTCATCGAAGGGCTCGCCAGAATCCCGCTGCAGTTCGACCCCGGCGCGCACTGGAATTATTCGATGGCGACCGATGTCCTCGGCGCTGTCGTGGAGCGGATTGAAGGCAAGCCGTTTGCCGAGGTTTTGCAGGAGCGCATCTTTGGTCCGCTTGCCATGGTTGACACCGGGTTCAAGGTGCCCGCCGACCAGCAGCACCGGCTGACCGATTGCTATGCATTCGACCCGCAGGCGAAGATGAAGCCCTTCGACAGCGGCGACAAGAGCCGCTGGGCGAAGGACCGCAGCTTTCATTCGGGCGGCGGCGGACTGGTCTCGACGCTGACCGACTATCACCGCTTCTGCCTGATGCTGCTTGGCGGCGGCGCGCTCGATGGCATGCGCATCATCAGCCGCAAGACGCTGGAATTGATGACCGCGAACCACCTCGTCGGCGGCGGCGATCTGGTCCAGCACAGCGTCGGCATCTTTTCGGAGGCCGAAAATGCTGGGGTCGGCTTCGGCCTTGGCTTTGCGGTGAACGAAAGCCCGGCGCAGACGATGACCCCCGGGTCGGTCGGCGACTATTATTGGGGCGGCATGTTTTCGACCGGCTTCTTCGTCGATCCGGTCGAGCAGATTTGCATGGTGTTCATGACCCAGCTCATGCCCTCCTCCACCTATCCCGTGCGGCGCGAGGTCAAGACATTGGTCCACGCCGCGATCAATGATTGAACCAACAGGAGCCTGAAATGTCCGAAGAAACCCCCGTTTCCGTCGCGATGGAAAAGGACGGCGAGATCGCCGTCATCATCGTCAACAACCCGCCAGTCAACGCGCTGAGCTGGCACGTCCGGCAAGGGCTGGAAGATCATTTCGCCGCCGCGCTGAGCGACGACAGCGTCAAGGCGATCGTGCTGCGCTGCGCCGGGGCGACCTTTATCGCGGGCGCCGACATCAGCGAATTCGGCAAGCCGCCGCGCGGTCCCGATTTCAACGCGGTGCTGAATAGCATCGAAGCGGCATCGAAGCCGGTGGTCGCGGCGATCCATGGCACCGCGCTCGGCGGTGGTCTGGAAACTGCGCTGGTCTGTCATTATCGCATTGCCGTCCCGTCGGCAAAGCTCGGCGTTCCCGAAGTGAAGCTCGGTCTGCTGCCCGGCGCGGGCGGCACCCAGCGGCTGCCGCGCGTTGTCGGGGTCGAAGCCGCAGCAACGATGACCTCGACCGGCGATCCGCTGCCCGCCGCAAAGGCAAAAGAGCTCGGTCTCGTGGACGAACTCGCGGGTGAAGACAGCCTTGCCGCCGACGCCATCGCCTTTGCCCGCGCGAAGATCGCCGACGGCCCGCGCCCGACGCGCGAGCGCCCGGTGTTCGGCGACGTTGCGGTGATCGAACAGCTCAAGACTGCCAACGCCAAGCGCTGGCGCGGGTTCGAGGCGCCTTACGCCAACCTCGCCTGCGTCGAAGCCGCGACGCGCCTACCGTTCGCGGAAGGCCTCGCCTTCGAGCGCGAACAGTTCATGAAGCTGATGTTCGGCAGCCAGTCGGCCGCGCAGCGGCATATCTTCTTCGCCGAACGTCAGGCGGCGAAGATCGACGGCCTGCCCAAGGACACCCAGCTGCGCGATATCAAGAAGGTCGGCGTGATCGGTGCCGGCACGATGGGCGGCGGGATTTCGATGAACTTCCTGCAAAAGGGCATCCCGGTCACGATCGTCGAGATGCAGCAGGACGCGCTCGACCGCGGCGTCGGAGTGATCCGCAAGAATTATGATGCGTCGGCCGCGAAGGGCCGTTTCAAACCCGAGCAGGTTGACCAGATGATGGCCATCCTGACCCCGACGCTCAGCCTCGACGATCTCGCCGACTGCGACCTGATCATCGAAGCCGTCTATGAAAATATGGACGTCAAAAAGGACATCTTTGGCAAGCTCGACACGATCGCCAAGCCCGGCGCGATCCTGGCGTCGAACACCAGCTATCTCGACGTCGACGAGATAGCGACCGCGACGAGCCGCCCCGGCGACGTGCTCGGCATGCATTTCTTCTCGCCCGCCAATGTCATGAAGCTGCTCGAGGTTGTGCGCGGCGAAAAGACGGCGCCCGACGCGCTGGCAACGGCAATGGCGATCGGCAAGAAGATCGGCAAGGTCGCGGTGGTTGCCGGCGTGTGCGACGGTTTTATCGGCAACCGCATGCTCAAGCCGCGCCAGATCGAGGCGATGAACCTGTTGATGGAAGGCGCCACTCCGGCGCAGGTCGACAAGGTCCATGTCGAATTCGGCATGCCGATGGGGCCGTTCCAGATGAGCGACCTTGCCGGGGTCGACATCGGCTGGCACCGCGACCCCAACCGCATCGAGAGCATCCGCGACGCGCTGTGCGCCGAGGGCCGCTGGGGCCAGAAGAAGCAGGCGGGCTTTTACGATTATGACGAGAAGCGCCAGCCGTCGGAAAGCGCGCGGGTTGCCGAATTGATCGAGGAGTTTCGTACCAAGGCCGGCACCGAGAAGCGCGAGATCACCGACCAGGAGATCATCGAGCGCACCCTGTATCCGATGGTCAACGAAGGCGCGCTGATCCTGTCCGAAGGCAAGGCGCAGCGCGCAAGCGACATCGATGTGGTGTGGATCTATGGCTATGGCTGGCCGGTCTATCGCGGCGGCCCGATGTTCTGGGCCGGGCTGGAAGGCACAGACAAAATCGTCGCGGCGCTGGAAAAGCACGGGTTCGAGATCGCACCTTTGCTGAAGGAAAAGGCCGAGGCGAAGTCGGGCTTTTAAACCCGCTTTTGATTATAATCAGCAGGCCGTCTGTCCCACCGCGGGGCAGGCGGCCTTTGCTTTGGTCTGCCGCCGCCGTCGGTGGCACAAATAGTTGCGATTCAGGGTTAAAGCGCTGGTCACACCTGCCGTTACGGCAGAGCATGATTGCCATGTCGTTTCTCGCCCTGTTGCTGCTTACGGGCAGCGTTCCGGTCACCGCTCCGGTGGCGACACCACCTGCGAGCGCGGTCGGTATCGCCCGGGCGCGGATATTGGCGCCCGCGGAACTTCGGCGCATCGACGGGCGGATCGAGGTCCGGACGGGCGACCGCCGCGCGCCGACGCAGGTGCATCGGGGCGACCGCAAGGATGGCGGCGAGACGGCGGATTTTTATTGACCGTCGCCGCCGCGGAGGCGGGGGCCGCTGGCAGTTCCATCAGGCCGCGCTGCGTAAACCGATTGCGACCCCCGCCTCCGCGGGGGCGACGCTCAGCCCTGCAACGTCCGGATGATCGCCGAAAAATCGCGGCCATCCTGATCAGCGGCCACGAACGCTTCGTACAGCTCGCGCGCCTTCGCGCCCATCGGGACATCGGCATCGACGCTCGCCGCCGCCTCGATCGCCAGCCGCAGATCTTTGAGCATCAGCGCCGCGGCGAACCCACCCTTATAATCATTGTCGGCGGGGGTCGTCGGCCCGACGCCGGGGAGCGGCGCGTAGCTGGTCAGCGACCAGCATTGCCCCGACGACACGCTGGCGATGTCGAAGAATTTCTGCGGATCGAGCCCGAGCTTCTGTGCGAGCGCGAGCGTCTCGCACGTCGCGACCATCGACGCGCCGAGCAGCATGTTGTTGCAGATCTTCGCCGCCTGCCCCGCGCCCGCGTCGCCCGCGTGGATCACCGCCTTGCCCATCTGGGCCAAGATCGGCTGCGCGCGCGCGAAACCATCTTCCGTACCTCCGACCATGAAGGTCAGCGTCCCGGCATTGGCAGCAGCGATGCCGCCCGACACCGGCGCGTCGACGGCGACGAGGCCTTTGGCGGTCGCGGCTGCGATATTCGACCGCGCGGTGGCAACGTCGATCGTCGAACAATCGAGGAGCAAGGTTCCGGGTGCAGCGTTCGGGAACACGTCGCTTTCATAGACTGACGCGACATGCTTGCCCGCGGGGAGCATCGTGACGACGGCTTCGGCGCCGGTCACGGCCTCGGCCGCCGACGCGGCGCGCGAACATCCCGCTTCGACCGCGCGGGCAAGCGCGTCCTCGCTGAGGTCGAAGGCGCGCACCTCATGGCCCGCTTTCGCCAGATTCGCGGCCATGCCGCCGCCCATATTGCCGAGTCCGATAAATGCAATTTTCATGTCAACGACCCTTCCACACACCTTCGCGTTTCTCGATGAACGCGGCCATGCCTTCGGCCTTGTCCTCGGTGGCGGCGAGGATCTGGAACAGGCGGCGTTCGTAGATCAGCCCTTGATCAAGGGTGGTTTCGAACGCGGCGTTGACCATGTCCTTGTTCACCATCGCGGCCATTGGGGGCATCGCGGCGATGACGGTTGCGGTCTTCACGGCTTCATCGACCAAGGTCTCATGCGGAACGACGCGTGCGACGAGCCCCGAGCGTTCGGCCTCGGCGGCGTCCATCATCCGGCCGGTCAGGCACATCTCCATCGCCTTTGCCTTGCCGATCGCACGCGTCAGGCGCTGCGAGCCGCCCATGCCGGGTGCGACGCCGAGCTTGATTTCGGGCTGGCCGAATTTCGCCTTGTCCGACGCGATGATGAAATCGGCCATCATCGCCAGCTCGCAGCCGCCGCCCAGCGAGAAGCCGTTGACCGCAGCGATCCACGGCTTGCGGACCTTTTTCACGAAATCGCTCGTCCATTTCGAGAAGAAATCTTCGAGGTAGAAATCAGACGCGGGCTTGTCGGCCATTTCCTTGATGTCGGCGCCCGCGGCAAATGCCTTGTCGCCCGAGCCGGTGAGGACGGCGCAGCGCTGGCTGTTGTCGGCTTCAAAGGCGGCGAAGGCCGCGATCAGATCGTCGAGCACTTTCGAGTTGAGCGCATTCAGTGCCTGCGGGCGGTTGAGCGTCACCAGCGTGACGGCGCCGCGCTGTTCGACGAGGAGGGTTTCGTAGGTCATCTTATTCTCCGTCGCCCCCGCGAAGGCGGGGGCCGTTGGCGTTTAAATCTGGCGGCCCCGCCTACGCGGGGGCGACGATTAGGTTAGCGGCGTCCATTTCTCATCATCGGGCAGCGCCGCAAAGATCGCGTCGATCCAGTCTTCGGTCACCGCTTCGGGTTTGGCCGGATCCCATTTCGGGCTGTTGTCCTTGTCGATAATCAGCGCCCGCACGCCTTCGAGGAAGTCGTGCATCTGCACGACGCGACTGCCGATCGCATACTCCTGCGTCATCTGCGCGGCAAAGTCATGCATTTGGCTGCCTTCCTTCAGCTGGCGTAGCGCGACCTTGCAGGTCTGCGGCGATTTGCTGTGCAGCGCCGCAAGTTCCTTCATCGCCCATTCGCCGCCATCAGCTTCGAGCGCGGCAAGGATGTCCTCATAGGTATCGCTGGCGAACAACCGGTTGATCTTGTCGATATGCTGGGTGATGTCGGCAGGCGGCGCGGTGACTGACAGCTCGCCCAGGATGCCGCCGATGCGGTCCGGATGCGCCGCGATGCGCGCCTTGGCCTCGTCAAGCTTGTCGGACGGCAGATAATGGGTCGCGAGGCCGAGCGCCAAACATTCGGCGCCATCGAGCCGCGCGCCGGTGAGCGCTAGGAACACCCCGACGCGGCCTTCGAGCCGCGGCAGGTACCAGCCGCCGCCGACATCGGGGAACAGGCCAATCCCCGTTTCGGGCATCGCGAAGCGGGTATGCTCGGTCGCGACGCGATATTTCGCGGGCTGCGAAATCCCGACCCCGCCGCCCATGGTGATGCCGTCCATGATGGCGACAATGGGCTTGGGATAAGTGAAGAGCAGATGGTTGAGGCGATATTCGGTGTGGAAGAAGGCGCGCGCCTCCTTGCCATCCTTCGCGCCGCTCTCGGCGAGCATACGGATATCGCCACCCGCGCAAAAGCCGCGGCCCTCGCTGTGGTCGATGATCACCGCTTCGATGGCGTCGTCGTCGCGCCATTTCAGTAACGCGTCGATCATCGCCTGACACATCGCGAGGTTGAGCGCGTGGATCGCCTTGGGGCGGTTGAGCGACAGGCGGCCGGAGCGGCCATCGACGCTGATCAACACATCGTCGGTCATTGGCGCAGCAAGTCCCTTCCGATAATCATCCGCATCACCTGATTGGTACCTTCGAGGATCGAATGGACGCGCAGATCGCGCCAGAACCGCTCGATCGGATAATCCTTGAGATAGCCGTAGCCGCCGAACAATTGCAGCGCGTCGTTGACGATCTTGCTGCCATTGTCGGTCGCGAGCCGCTTTGCCATCGCCGAGAAGCGCGACTTGTCGGGGGCGTTGGCGGTGACCTTGGCCGCCGCCATGTAAAGCAGCGCCCGCGCGGCTTCGAGGTCGGTGGCCATGTCGGCAAGCATGAACTGGGTGTTCTGGAAATCGGCGATCGGCTGGCTGAATTGCTGGCGATCCTTGGTGTAAGCCACCGCTTCGTCGAGACAGCGTTGCGCGCCGCCGAGCGAGCAGGCGCCGATGTTGAGGCGTCCGCCGTCCAGCCCCGCCATCGCAAAGCGGAAGCCGTCGCCTTCGGCGCCCACCAGATTTTCGATCGGCACGCGGCAATCCTCGAAAATCACCTGCGCCGTCGGCGAAGCATTCCAGCCAAGCTTTTTCTCAGGCGCACCAAAGCTCAATCCCGGCGTGTCCTTTTCGACGACGAGGCAACTGATGCCCTTCGATTTCTCCTCGCTGGTGCGGACCATGCAGACATAGATGTCGTTATAACCCGCGCCCGAGATGAACTGCTTGGTGCCGTTGAGCACATAATGGTCGCCGTCTCGCTTCGCCGACGCCTTGAGCGCCGCGGCGTCCGATCCCGAGCCGGGTTCGGTCAGGCAATAGCTGGCGATCTTGTCCATGCTGACGAGGTCGGGGAGGAAGCGCGACTTGATCTCCGCCCCGCCGAAACGGTCGATCATCCAGGTCGCCATATTGTGGATAGAGACATAGGCGCTGGTCGCGGGGCAGCCATAGGCCATCGCCTCCATGATCAGCGCCGCCTCCATCCGGCCAAGCCCGATGCCGCCCGATTCCTCCGCCACATAAATGGCGCCGAAACCCAGCTCGCCCGCCGCCTTCCACACGTCGACGGGATAATGATGTTTCTCGTCCCATTCGGCCGCAAACGGCGTGATGCGATCGGCAGTAAATTTGCGCGCCATATCCTGAATGGCGAGCTGGTCGTCGGTAAGTTGGAACTGGTCGGTCATGGTCATTTCTCGATAATGGCTTCGGCTTCGATTTCGACTTTCCATTCGGGCCGGATCAGCGCCGGCACAACCAGCATCGTCGATGCCGGGCGGATGTTTTTGAATGCCGATCCGTGCGCCAGTCCGACGAGGTCGGCGTCGGCAGCATCAGTGATGTACATGCGGGTGCGCACGACATCGGCAAAGCTGCCACCGAGCGCTTCAAGCGCCTCGCCGATAATCGCGATGCAGCGCGCAGCCTGCACGCCCGCATCGCCGGGGGTCGAGGTGCCATCGGGCTCGATCGGCGCGCAGCCCGCGACATCGATGCGGCTGCCCACCCGAACCGCGCGACTGTAGCCGTAGATCGGTTCGAACGGGGACGCCGAGCTATGATTGCGACGACTGGTCTCAGCCACAGCTGATCCGTTCGATCTTGAGCGCATCGTCATAGGAGACGGTCAGTCGGTCGGGGCGGAAGTCCATCGTGACCGCCGTGCGCGGCGGCACCCAGCGCAGCGTCGTCGCGCCACTGCCCTTGATGAGCTGGGCGCCGACTTCGCCGGTTGCGGTCTGGCCGATAAGCGATTGCACGCTGTCGGCGTTGCACATCGCTTCGGTAGGCGGCGTCGGGGTAGATTCGGGCGGCTGTTCCTGCGTACAGGCGGCGAGTGGCAGCGCTGCGGCCATGGCGAGCAGGCGAATGTCCATCATGAGTCTCCCTTTAAGCATCAGGTGCAGCGCGTATAGCGCATCGGACCGGCGGCGGCACCCTCGCCCTGATCGCGGCGAACGAGCGTTTTGCCGCCGTCGGCAAGGTCGAGCTGCATCCGGCGATCCCATGTTGCGCCTTCACCGCTGAATTTATAGTCGGCGTCGATGCGGCCCGTATCGCTGATGCGGACGCGCGCGAGTTCGCCGTGCGATTCGTAGAAGCGCAGGTTCGTCGGATCAATCGTCAGCGCGGTGAGGTCTTTGCCCTTCTTCGCGGCGCAATCGGCGGGTTTCAGTGCCCAACGGCCACGGATGGCGGCCGGGATCGTCTTGCCGTCGGTGGCGGTTTGGGGTTCGGGTTTCGCGGGCGCTACTTCCGCTGGTTCGGGCATGTCGGCGTCGATTATAGTCTCGGCGGGCGTGGCGCGCTCGGTTTCTTGCGGCGGCGCGGTCGCTGCTGTGTCGTCGGGCTGCGATTGCTGCTCGCCGTCGCTGCACGCGGCGAGCAGCAACAAAGTTGCAGGAAGCATCAGGCGGGTCATCGGCAATCTCCTTCGATAGGAGCAATGCCCGGGGCGGCGCGCGGGTTTCATTTGCCGTCCTCCTCGCCGAGCACCTTGTCGCGGAAGACCGCGGTCGCAAGGTTGGTCTGGTTATAGCGATACCAGCGCGGCGCCGGGACGCCCGCAGCCCATGCGAGCGCCTCGGTCAGCGTGCCATTTGCCGAAGGCGTGTCGGGCATTTCCTTGCCGATGGGGTCGGCGTATGCTGCGTCGGCGCTGACGACCGTCCAGCCCGATTTGCGCAGCGCACGCACGAGATCGCCGATATAGAGCGCGGCGAGATCGGTTTCGTGGAGGAGCAGCATCTGCACCGGCTGGCGCCCGGTGACGCGCTGCATCATGGCATCGGCGAAGTCGGCGGCCTCGACATGCCAGGTGACATACAGATCGCCGAGCGCCGTGCGGTCGATCGGCTTGCCGGCCTTCGCCGCCTCGCGCGTCAGCGCTTCGAGGTGCCAGTCGGACGATTCGGCGGTGACATAACCGTTGCGCAGGCCGCGTGCGGCGAGGCCCGCGCGGAGCGCATCACGCTTGGCCTTGTGCTTCCCGCCCTCGTCCAGAAAGGGAAAGCGGAACCAGGGACGATATCCGGGGCGGTCCTTGAGCCATAGCTCGGCCGCGTCGATGTCGGCGAGATAGGCAACGGTGTCGGTCGTGCTGAGGCGCGGATGGCTATGGCTGTGGTTCGCGATGACATGGCCCGCGGCGACATAGGCGGCGATGCGCTCTTCGCCGCCAACCCCGTCGCCCTTCCCGATTGCAGCTGAATTGACAAAGAAGACCGTCTGCGGGGCGTTTGCTTCCTTCAGTTCGGCGATGATAAGCTGCGTTCGCTCATCAGGCGTGAAGAAAGCTCCGCGTCCGCGCGGGACATCATCAAACGACAGCGCGATCATCTTCTGCGCTGTTGCCGGCACCGGCAGCAGCAGCAGAATCAACAGGGGCAAGAGCAGCCGCCGCAGCAAGGCGGCGTCAGCCCATCGTCGGGATGACGAATGCGTTGGCGCCGTCGGGCGAGCCATCGGGCCAGCGCTGGGTGATCGTCTTGACCTTGGTCCAGAATTTCACCCCTTCCATGCCATGCTGGTTGGTGTCGCCGAACGCCGACCGCTTCCAGCCGCCAAAGCTGTGATAGGCGACGGGGACCGGGATCGGGACGTTGATGCCGACCATGCCGACATTGACCCGCGCCGCAAATTCGCGCGCGGCGTGGCCGTTGCGCGTGAAGATTGCCACGCCGTTACCGTATTGGTGCTTCGACGGCAGTTCGAGCGCGGTTTCGAAATCGGGGGCGCGGACGATCTGGAGCACGGGGCCGAAGATTTCTTCCTTGTAGCTTTCCATGTCGGTCGTGACATGGTCGAACAGGGTCGGGCCGATGAAGAAGCCCTTTTCATGGCCTTGAAGACTGAAGCCGCGGCCGTCGACGACGAGTTCGGCGCCCTCGTCGGCGCATTTCTGGATCCAGCCCTCGACCTTTTCCTTGTGCGCCTGCGTCACCACCGGACCGTAATGCGCCTCGGCATCGGTCGATACGCCGACGCGCAGCGCCGCGATCGCGGGGATCAGCTTTTCGCGGAGGCGATTGGCGGTGTCCTCGCCGACGGGGACGACGACCGGCAGCGCCATGCAGCGCTCACCCGCCGAGCCGAAGGCGGCGCCGGTCAGGTCGTTGACGACCTGGTCGAGATCGGCGTCGGGCATGACGATACCGTGGTTCTTGGCCCCGCCCATCGCCTGCACGCGCTTGCCGTTGGCAACGCCGCGGTTGTACACATAATGTGCAATGTCCGACGAACCGACGAAGCTGACCGCGCCGATATCGGGATGGTCGAGGATCGCGTCGACCATTTCCTTGTCGCCGTGAACGACCTGACAAATGCCCTCGGGCAGGCCCGCTTCGATGAAGAGTTCCGCAAGGCGCACGGGGACCGATGGATCGCGCTCGCTCGGCTTGATGATGAACGCATTGCCCGTCGCGATCGCGACGCCCGACATCCACAGTGGGATCATCGCGGGGAAGTTGAACGGGGTGATGCCTGCCCCGATTCCGATCGGCTGGCGCATCGAATAGACGTCGATGCCCGGACCGGCGCCTTGCGTATATTCGCCCTTGAGCACATGCGGGATGCCGCAGCAGAATTCGATGACTTCGAGGCCGCGCTGAATGTCGCCCTTTGAATCGGCGATCACCTTGCCGTGCTCGCTCGACAGCATGTGCGCGAGCGCATCCATATTCGCTTCGACGAGGCGCTTGAATTCGAACATCACGCGCGCGCGGCGCTGCGGGTTGGTTGCAGCCCAGCCGGGCTGTGCCGCCTTGGCTGCTGCGACGACACGATCGAGCAGGGCGGCGTCGCCGAGCGCGACCTGAGCCTGCAGGCTGCCATTATTGGGGTCGAACACGTCGCCCTGGCGGGCGCTGCCGCCGGCTCCGCCGACGATGTGGTGATCAATCTGTCGCATGGTCGAGTCTCCCGTTTCTGGTTGCCGTTGCAACAGACGATGTGCGCGCCATTTGCAAGGGATAGACTTGCAGCAATAACCTGCATAATTGCAGGTCATGGATTGGGATAACCTGCAAATATTCCTGACGGTCGCCCGACAGGGAACGGTCGCGCGCGCCGCGCAGGCGCTGCACATTGACGCCACGACGGTCAGCCGCAGGGTGAGCGCACTGGAAAGCGCGTTGCAACAAACATTGTTCGAACGCGCGCCCAGCGGTTTCATTCTAACGGCAGCCGGGCGTGGCCTGGTCCCGCATGCCGAGGCGATGGCCGCCGCGGCGGCGCGCATCCATATGGCCGAGAGCGGCGCGGGATTGTCGGGACAGTTGCGGGTCAGCGTATCGGAGGGGTTCGGGGGCAGCTTCATCGCGCCGCGCCTCGCGCGGTTCACGGCGGCGCACCCCGAACTCGAAATCGATCTCGTCGCCTCTTCGGGCTTTTTGAACCCGTCGCGGCGCGAGGCAGACATGGCGGTGCTGCTAGCGCGGCCCCGCAAAGGCCCGCTGATCACGCGCAAACTGTCGGATTATAGTCTCGGTCTCTATGCCCCCGCCGATCGCCGCGACTGGCAGGATGCCGCGGCGGCCATGCCGCTGTCGCGCGCAGGCATTCCCGTGATCGGCTATATGCCCGACATCCTTTACGCGCCCGAACTCGACTATCTGGGCGAGATCGAACCGGGGCTGCGCGCCAATGTGCGATCCTCGTCAATCCTTGCGCAGCGGCGGATGATTGCCGGCGGCGCGGGGGCTGGCGTGCTGCCCTGCTTCCTTGCGGCGGGCGATCCTGCGCTGGTGCGGGTGCGGCCCGAGCAGGTCATCGGGCGCAGCTTCTGGCTCGCGCTCCACCGCGACGTCGCGCCGCAGCCGCGCATTCGGGCGTTCATCGACTGGCTGGATGCCGAGGTGCGCGAGAGCCGGGGGTTGTTGTTGCCGGCTTAGGCCGGACGCCAGTCGGAGGCGATCAGGCCGCCGTCGCCTAACAGGCGCTCGATCGCATCCTGCGCTGCCGCTGCTTCGCGCAGACGATCAGCCAGCGGGTCGTCGATGGGATGATCGCTCCGTAGAAACACAATCCATGCCACGACCGCCGCTTCAAGCGAAGCACACCTCGCCCCGCGCGCCTGATGCCATGCCAGCGTTTCCAGCCAGCGCTGGGGGATCTTCTGGCTGCCGTCCATCGCAATCTGGATCAGGCGGTGGTCGAGCGCGGGATTGGCGAAGCGGTCGAGCAAAGCGTCGGCGTAGGCGGACAAATCTTGCCCCGGCGCGGCAGCGATCGTTGGCGCCGCCTCATGACGCATCAGCCGCTCGATCACGGACCGGATGTCGGGATCGGCGATGGCCTGATGCACATATTCATGGCCGCGCCCGAGCCCGATATAGGCGAGCGCCGAATGCGCGCCGTTGAGCATCCGCAGCTTGGCAGTTTCATAGGGCGCGACATCGGCGACCAACTGCGCGCCGACCTTTTCCCAGCGCGGGCGCGGGCCGGCGAAATCATCTTCGATCACCCATTGGCTGAACGCCTCGGTGACCACCGCGCCTTGGTCGCGCGCGCCGAGTTCGGTTTCGATTGCCGCGCGGTCGGCCTCGGTAGTCGCGGGGACAATGCGGTCGATCATCGTTGCCGGACAGCGGCATTCGGTGTCGAACCAGTCCCCAACTTCGGGGTGCGCGGCGGCGAGATATTGCCGCATCGAGGTCTTCAGCACCGCGCCATTGCCCGCAAGATTGTCGCAGCTGAGCAGGGTCAGGCCGGGCAATCCGGCTGCGTGGCGCGCGGCGAGACCGGCGCCGACGAAGCGATACAGGCTCGACGGCTCTTTAGCCGCAACCAAGTCAAGCGCGCCGCCGGGTCCGCGCAAATAGCCCTTTTCGGTCACCGTGAAGCTGACGATATGCGTTGTCGGTGCGGCGATCGCATCGATCACCGCTTGCGGATTTTCTGCCGCGACCAGCACCCGCTGCACCGCGCCGATGAGACGCAGATCGGTTCCCGCGGCGCTGCGGGTACTGACCGTATAAACCCCGTCTTGCGGGTTGAGTTGAGCCGCGACATCGCCCGAGCGCAGCGACACGCCAATGATGCCCCAGTCCCGGTCGCCCGCATTCATCGCGTCATCGGCATAGACCGCCTGATGCGCACGGTGGAAGGCGCCGATGCCGAAATGGACGATCCCGGCGGCCTGCGCCGAACGGTCGTAGCCCGGCGCCTGCACCGACGCCGGGAGCGGCGTATCGGGACCAAGCCTCACAGTCTGTAGGCCGCCTTGGCGAGATTGTAGCTGAGGTCGGCGGCCAGCTCGGCGGCCTCCCATTCTTCCATCCGGTGCTCGGCGACGAGCTGCGCGAGGAAGCCGCAGTCGATGCGGCGGGCGACGTCGTGACGCGCCGGGATCGACAGGAAGGCGCGCGTGTCGTCGTTGAAGCCGACCGTATTGTAGAAGCCCGCGGTCTCGGTCATCTGGTTCCGGAACCGGCGCATGCCTTCGGGACTGTCGTGGAACCACCAGGCGGGGCCGAGCTTCAGCGCCGGGTAATGGCCCGCGAGCGGTGCGAGTTCGCGCGCATAGCTGGTTTCGTCGAGCGTGAAGAGGATGATCGTCAGCGCAGCTTCATTGCCATATTTGCCGAGCAGCGGGCGCAGCGCATGGACATAGTCGGTCGCGGTCGGAATATCGGCGCCCTTGTCGCGGCCATAATGGTCGAACAGCCAGCGGTTGTGGTTGCGAAACGCGCCGGGATGGATCTGCATCACCAGCCCGTCGTCGAGGCTCATCCCCGCCATCATCGTCAGCATATGGGCGCGGAAGCGTTCGGCAT
>Ga0265296_1003231_pt1 | contig 15422 bp, 8 predicted proteins | sample MunlanPumphouse1_FD_189073 | JGI IMG/M metagenome (GOLD analysis project Ga0265296, IMG submission 189073) | Groundwater microbial communities from a municipal landfill in Southern Ontario, Canada - Pumphouse #1 | ecosystem: Environmental > Aquatic > Deep subsurface > Groundwater | place: Canada... | reverse complement strand
CCGTGGTCGAACAGGGATCCTCGCTTCAAGGCCGCGATCACCCCGGCCAAGAGCCCGAGGATACCGGCGAACAACAGGGCGGCCATGGACAGTTCCAGGGTCGCGGGGAACAGGGCGCTGAACTCGGTCCAGACGCTGGTGCGGGTACGCAGGGATTCGCCGAGGTCGCCCTGGGCGAGCTTGCCGACGTAGTCCAGGTATTGCGCATACAAGGGTTTGTTCAAGCCAAGGCGTTCCATTGCCTGGGCGTGCATCTCGGGGTCGACCCGCCTTTCGCCCATCATGACTTCTACGGGGTCGCCAGGGATCATGCGAATCAACGCAAAAGTCAGCAACGTGATGCCGAAGAACGTTGGGATCAACAACCCCAATCGGCGGGCAATAAAACTAAACATCGTGGTATCTACCTCAATCAGCCGGTTAGGCAGGTCCGGCACCGTCAACGTCGACGGTGCCGAGCGTCTCTTATTACTTCACCTGGGTGGTGGCGAAGTTATTGTTGGTCAGGGGGCTTTGGGTATATCCCTCGACGTTTTTACGCATGGCGGTGAACATTTTCGGGTAAGCCATGGGGATCCACGGTTGGTCCTTGTCGAAAACGTCCAACGCTTGTTCATAGAGTGCGGCGCGCTCGGCGGGTTCAGCCACGGCGCGGGCCTTGTCGATCAAGCCCTGAAACTCTTCGTTACACCAGCGGGCGTAGTTTTCGCCGTTTTTGGCGGCATCGCAACTCAGGTTCGGCGTGAGGAAGTTGTCTGGATCGCCGTTATCCCCGGCCCAGCCGGCAGAGACCATGTCGTGCTCGCCAGCCTTGGCGCGCTTGAGCATTTCGCCCCACTCCATGACCTTGATATTGACCTTCAGGCCAATCTGCGCCAGATCCGCCTGCATGCGCTGGGCGCCAAGCATCGGGTTGGGGTTGGTCGGGCCGCCGCCGTTGCGGGTGAACAGGGTGAACTCGGTGCCTTCCGGCACGCCGGCTTCCTTGAGCAGGGCGCGGGCCTTGTCCAGGTCGCGGGCCGGGTTCTGCAATTTGTCGTTGAAGCCTAGCAGGGTCGGCGGGTACGGGCCGGTGGCGTCGATGGCATTGCCTTTGCCGTACAGGGATTGGTTATAGCCCTGTTTGTCGAACGCGATGTTGATCGCGTGGCGTACCCGCGCGTCGCTCATGTACTTGCGGGTGGTGTTCATCGCGGTGTAGGCGGTGGTCATCGCCGCCAGCTCAGTGACCTTGAGGTTTGGATCGGCCTTGATGCTCGGCAGGTCATCGGGTTTTGGATACAGGGCGATCTGGCACTCATTGGCCTTGAGCTTTTGCAGGCGCACGTTGTTATCCACCGCGATGGCCAGGATCAGCGGATCGGCGGGCGGCTTGCCACGGAAGTACTCCGGGTTGGCCTTGAAGCGCACCTGGGCGTCTTTCTGGTAGCGGGTGAAAATGAACGGGCCGGTGCCGATCGGCTTGCTGTTGAGCTCGCCGGTCTTGTTGGCGGCCAGCAGCTTGTCGGCGTATTCGGCGGAATGGATGGCGGTGAACGGCATTGCGACATCGGCCAGGAACGGCGCTTCGGGGCGGGTCAGGGTGAAGACCACGGTGTGGTCATCGGTCTTCTCGACGCTTTTGAGCAGTTCCTTGAAACCCATGCTTTCGAAATAGGGGAAGCCGGTGGTGGACTTGTCGTGCCACGGGTGTTTCGGGTCCAGTTGACGCTGGAAGCTCCAGAGCACGTCGTCGGCATTCAGGTTGCGCGTAGGCTTGAAGTAATCGGTGGTGTGGAACTTGACGTCATCACGCAGGTGGAAGGTATAGGTCAGGCCGTCCTCACTGATGTCCCACGATTTGGCGAGTGCGGGCACGATTTCAGTGGTGCCGGGCTTGAAGTCCACCAGGCGGTTGAACATGGTTTCGGCGGCGGCGTCGGCGGTGACAGCCGTGACGTACACGACCGGGTCGAAGCCTTCCGGACTGGCTTCGGTGCAGACCACCAGCGGCTTGGCCGAAATGCCCAACGCCACACTCAACAGTGCAGCGGTCATGGCAGCTTGTAACGGGAGCATTTTCATCGAAGAGCCCTCTGCAATCGATTCAACCACACAAATGTAGACGGCGGGCTCGTCCTGAGCCCGCCGCTTACCTGGCGCTAATTAAAGGATGTTGAACGGAATGGTGGTGACCACACGGAATTCTTTGACGCTGCCGTCGAACTGGTTCTCGCTACCGCGATGCTCAACGTAGGTTGCACGAATCGCCGTGGCTTTGAGCGGGCCGCTCTGGACCGCGTAGGCTGCGCCAACACCGTATTCCTGGTGTTTTTCGCCGTCTTGTTTTTCGATGCCGGTGTAGGCGTAAGCGCCGTTGCTGTTACCCGTGTAGTGAGTACCGTCGATGCCCCAGCCGCGTGCGGAGTAGACGTTGAACTTCAGGCCCGGCACGCCGTATTCAGCCATGTTGATAGCGTAGGCAACCTGGAAGGACTTCTCGTTCGGGCCGTTGAAGTCCGACGTCAGGGAGTTGGCCAGGTAGATGCCGTTGGTTTCGTGCAGGTAGTCGAAGTACTCGTTACCGTTCACTTGCTGGTAGGAGAAGGTCAGGCTGTGGGCCTGATGCGCCAGGCCGAGGGACAGGGAGAAGGTATCGTTGTCGATTTCCCCCATCAGCTTTTTGCCTTCGTCGACGGTTTTGTAGTAGTTGAAGCCAGTGGTCAGGGCCAGTTGCTGGCTGTCACCCAACTCGTGGGTCGCGCCAAAGTAGTACTGGTTCCAGAAGTCCTTGACGTTGGCGCCGAAGAAGCTGGTTTTCAGGCTTTTGAGCGGCTGGTAGTTGGCGCCCAGGGTGTAGACCTTGTCGGTTGTCGCGCTGCGTGCACCTTGTTGGCTGTACTCGCTGCGGAACTTCGACAGGCTCTGTTCGGAACGTGGGGAAACGCGGTCAAACACGCCGCCCTGGAACGACAGGTTGCTGAATTCTTCGCTGTTGAAACTCACACCTTGAAAGCTTGATGGCAGTGCGCGGTTGCCGATGGTGTCGACAATCGGCGTGCTGAAGTTCTGGCGACCGGCGGTCAGCGTACTGTTCGAAACGCGGAACTGCACGTTAGCCAGGCCCAGCTTGCTCCACTGGTCTACGGGATCACCGTTGGAGTGAGCCAGGGTGCGGTTGGAGCCGCCCTTGACGTCACGTCGGCTGCGATCAAGGGCCACGATGTTGTAGAGCGCAACTTCAGCCTTGACGCCCACGGTACCTTCGGTGAAGCCCGAGCTGGCGTTGAGGATGGTGCCCTGTACCCAGTTGGTACGGTTGCGGTCGGTCAGGGTTCTACCATGCTTGGTGTAATTGAAGCTGCCGCCGCGGTACAGGCTCTCGTGGGAGTACCAGTTACGCGTCTGACCGCCCAGGCTGAAGTCTTCGATAAAGCCTTTGGCTTCGCTTTGGGCGCTGGCGCCGGCCAGTGTGGTTGGCACGAACTCCTGGCTTGCAGGTTCGGCGTAAGCGGTGGCGGTGATGCTGCTGATGGCCATGGCCAGTAGCACTTTGCTGCTCAATTTCATGGGTGGAGCTCCTTTGGTTCTCTTTTTTTATGCCGGCCTTATTAAGTGAGCCGGCTATTGGGTGTGTAACTCTTCAAGCTATGGCAAACGTTTGCTGTAGGAAATTTCGCGAATTACAGCTGCACGTTTGCAGCAGAGCCAACTTCGCTCTGCGCATCCGGTTATTTTCTTATGGGGTAATACTGACGCCCGAGAACACGTTGCGGCCGAAGGGGCTCACTTTGAAACCTTCGACTTTGGTGCTTAACGGCTGGTTGACCGTCGAGTGGGCGACAGGCGTGATCGGCACCTGCTGTTTGAGCAGTTGCTGCGCCTGTTTGTACAGAACAGTCCGTTGTTCTCGGTCGGTGACGACCTTGGCTTGCTTGTCGTACGCCGGGTCACACCACATCGAGTAGTTGTTCCCGCCGATGGCGTCGCAGCTGTAGAGGGTGCCCAGCCAGTTGTCCGGGTCACCGTTGTCGCCGGTCCAGCCAATCAGGCTGATATCGTGTTCGCCGTTCTTGATGCGCTTGATGTACTCGCCCCACTCATAGCTGACGATCTTGACCTTGAGGCCGATCTTGGCCCAGTCGTTTTGCAGCATCTCGGCCATAAGCTTGGCGTTGGGGTTGTACGGGCGCTGTACCGGCATGGCCCACAGGGTGATCTCGGTGCCTTCCTTGACGCCCGCAGCCTTGAGCAGTTCCTTGGCTTTTTCCGGGTTGTAGGCGGCGTCCTTGATGCTGTCGTCGTAGGACCATTGGGTCGGCGGCATGGCATTGACTGCCAACTGCCCGGCGCCCTGGTACACGGCGTTGAGGATGCTCTGCTTGTTCACCGCCATGTCCAGCGCCTGGCGCACTTCGAGCTGGTCGAAGGGTTTGTGCCGCACGTTGTAGGCGATGTAACCGAGGTTGAAGCCCGGCTTGGTCAGCAGTTGCAGGTTCGGGTCGGCCTTGAGCGCGTCGACATCGGCGGGGCGTGGATGCAGGGTGACCTGGCATTCATTGGCCTTGAGCTTCTGTACCCGCACCGAAGCGTCGGTGTTGATGGCGAAAATCAGTTGGTCGAGCTTGACCTTGCTCGGGTCCCAATACTGTTTATTGCCGGCGTAACGGATCTGCGAATCCTTCTGGTAACGCTGGAACACGAACGGCCCGGTGCCGATCGGCTTCTGGTTGATGTCGCTGGGTTTGCCGGCCTTGAGCAGTTGCTCGGCGTATTCAGCGGAGAGGATCGCCGCGAAGCTCATGGCGATGTTCTGGACAAACGCAGCGTCGACCGTATTGAGGGTTATCACCACGGTGTGCGGGTCGGTTTTTTCGACCTTGGCGATGTTCTTGTTCAGGCTCATCCCGTTGAAGTACGGAAACTCCGTGGGGTAGGCCTTGCGGAACGGATGGTTGGGATCAAGCATGCGGTTGAAGGTGAACAGCACGTCGTCGGCATTGAAATCCCGTGTCGGCTTGAATTCCTTGTTGCTGTGGAACTTCACCCCTTCGCGCAGATGGAAGGTGTAGGTCAGGCCATCGGGCGAAATATCCCACTTGGTCGCCAAGCCTGGTACGACACCGGTCTCGCCCTTTTCAAACTCAACCAGGCGGTTGTAGATCGGCTCGGCCACATCGTTGTCGGTGGCGGTGGTGTATTGCGCGGTATCGAACCCGGCCGGGCTGCCTTCAGAGCAGAACACCAGGCTTTTCTTCTCGCCAGCCTGGCCCATCGAAGCGACGGCCAACAGGCTGGTACCCAATATTGCAGATAGAACGGTGGTATGGCGCATGACGGTCCCCAATCCATGTTTATCGTTTTCGTCAGTGAACAGTCGCAACGCCTTACCTGGCATGGCGAAAGCACTGCTCCCATCCACAGCAAATGCCGTATCGGAACTGCGAGTTTGCCTACCTCGACGTTAGGGAACGCGGGCAAGGCAGTAAATGCGCAGAACCGGACAGACCTTGTAGGGATCGGACTTTACCCTTGCAGTCAGCTGCTGTAGGTCGGCAGCGCCTGCGAACGTAGTCCGATTCCTAAGGTCTTGGCGGATGCAATAACGGCGACGTTATGAAACGTCGCCGCCAAGGCGTCCTACTTGCTGACGCTCACCCCGTAGAAGGAATTCAAGCCAAATGGGCTGATCTTGAAGTCCTGCACGTTGTTGCGCATGGGTTGATACACCGTCGAGTGTGCGATAGGTGTCATGGGGACTGCATCTTTGAGGACGTGTTGCGCCTGTTTGTACAGTTCGGTGCGCTTGGCGACATCCGACGTGGCCTTGGCTTCTTTCACGATGCCGTCGAATTTCTTGTCACACCATTTGGAGAAGTTGTTACCCGCCAGGGAGTCGCAGCCGAACAGCACGTTCAGCCAGTTGTCCGGGTCACCATTGTCACCGCTCCAGCCGATGATCATGGCCTGGTTTTCACCGCCCTTGGAGCGCTTGATGTACTCGCCCCACTCGTAGCTGACGATGTTGACCTTCAAGCCGATCTGCTTCCAGTCGTTCTGCAGCATCTCGGCCATCAGCTTGGCGTTGGGGTTGTACGGACGCTGGACCGGCATGGCCCACAGGGTGATTTCGGTGCCTTCCTTGACGCCGGCTTCCTTGAGCAACTCCTTGGCCTTGGCCACGTCGTGCGGGACGTCCTTGATGGTCTCGTCATAGGACCACTGGGTCGGCGGCATGGCGTTGACCGCCAGCTGGCCTGCGCCCTGGTAAACCGAGTCGATGATCTGCTGCTTGTTGACCGACATGTCCAGGGCCTGGCGTACGCGCAGGTCGGCCAGTGGGTTGGCCGCCGTCTGGCCCTTGAGCACAGGCATCACGTTATAGGCGATGTAGCCCAGATTGAAACCGGCCTGGTGTGGCAGTTTCAGGGTCTTGTCTTCGCCCAGGGCCTTGAGGTCGGCCGGACGTGGGAAGAGGGTGACCTGGCATTCGTTCTTCTTGAGTTTTTGCACACGCACCGATGGGTCGGTGGTGATGGCGAAGATCAGGTTATCGATCTTCACGTCTTCAGGCTTCCAGTAATCCTTGTTGCCGGTGAAGCGGATGTTGGAGTCTTTCTGGTAGCTCTTGAACACGAACGGGCCAGTGCCCACCGGCTTCTGGTTGATGTCCTGGGGCTTGCCGTCCTTCAACAGTTTGGCGGCGTATTCGGCCGACTGCAGCGAGGCGAAGCTCATGGCCAGGTTCTGGATAAACGCGGCGTCCACGGTGCCAAGGGTGAACTTGACGGTGTGGTCGTCGATTTTCTCGATGTTCTTGATGTTGGTGTCCATCCCCATGTCCGTGAAGTACGGGAACTCGGTGGGGTAGGCCTTACGGAACGGATCGTCTTTGTTGATCATCCGGTTGAAGGTGAAAAGCACGTCGTCGGCGTTGAATTCACGAGTCGGCTTGAAGTACGGCGTGGTATGGAACTTGACCCCTTCGCGCAGGTGGAAGGTGTAGGTCAGGCCATCTTCGGAAACGTCCCACTTGGTGGCCAGGCCAGGAATCACGGCGGTGCCGCCACGCTCGAACTGGCTGAGACGGTTGAACATGGTTTCGGCCGAAGCATCGAAGTCTGTTCCGGTGGTGTACTGGCCTGGGTCGAAACCCGCCGGGCTCCCTTCGGAGCAGAACACCAGATTAGTCGCCGCCTGGGCGAAAGGTGCAGCGGCCATTAAACCGGCGCTGACTAAAAACGGAATGACTGCGTGTTTAAGCATGTTGGCCTCATGATTTGTTGTCATTTTTGGAATTGAGGGCGACCTCGTGAGTCGGCCTGCGGATACTTATGCAGGCCCCATACCCATTGCAAGACGTTGAGAGGCAACAAGCGGCAAAGAGTGGTACGAACGTACAAGAATGTCGCATTCATATAATTTTCGACACAAATCTGCATTTTCGAGGTTTTTTTCGGTGCGAGCAGTGCACTAAATCGGCCCAACCGAGGTGTCTGGCGCACTCGGTTGGGGCGTGATTGTTACTTATTCAGACTTACGCCATAGAACGGCGTCAGCCCAAACGGGCTGATTTTGAAGTCCTGGACTTCCTTGCGCAGGGGCTGGAAAACCGTCGAGTTCGCAATAGGCGTTATAGGTACTTGATCCTTAAGTATTTTTTGCGCCTGTTGATACCACTTGATGCGCTCGTCACGGTTGCTGCTGAGCTTGGCCTTCTGCACCAGTTGGTCGTACTGCGGGTTACACCATTTTGCATAGTTGCTGCCCTTTACCGCCGCACAACTGTAGAGCACCCCAAGCCAGTTATCGGGGTCTCCGTTGTCGCCGGTCCAGCCGTAAATCATCACATCGTGCTCGCCGTTTTTCGCGCGCTTTATGTATTCGCCCCACTCATAGCTGACGATATTGGCGGTGATCCCGACCTTGGCCCAATCCTGCTGGATCATCTGCGCCGACATTCGCGCATTGGGATTGGAGGCGCGCTGCACGGTCATCGCCCACAAGTTGATGGTGGTACCTGGTGCAACCCCTGCTTCTTTTAGTAGCGCCCGGGCTTTGGCCGGATCGTGCGGCGCGTCCTTGATGTTGGGGTCATAAGACCACTGGGCCGGAGGTAGCGCGTTTTGCGCCAATTGCCCGGCACTTTGGTACACCGCCTGGATAATCGCCGGTTTATCGATGGCCATGTCCAGGGCCTGGCGCACCTTGAGTTGATCCAGCGGCGGATGGGTCACGTTATAGGCCAGGAAGCCCAGATTGAAGCCTGCCTGTTGCAGCACGCGCAGGTTGGGATCCTGCTTCATCACCTCTATATCCGAGGGGCGCGGATAGCCGCTGACCTGGCATTCGCCGGCCTTGAGCTTTTGCAGGCGCGACGCGGCGTCGGGGGTGATGGCGAATACCAGGTTGTCGAGCTTCACATCCTCAGGCTTCCAATACTGTTTATTGGCGACGTAGCGAATCTGCGAGTCCTTCTGGTAGCGCTTGAACACAAACGGCCCGGTGCCGACCGGCTTCTGGTTGATATCGGCAGCCTTGCCTTGTTCAAGCAACTGCGCGGCGTACTCGGCCGATTGCACGGAAGCAAAGCTCATGGCCAGGTTCTGCACGAACGCGGCGTCGACGTTATTGAGGTTAAAGCGCACGCTGTGCTCGTCGAGCTTTTCCACGCTTTTGATCGTGGTGTTCAGGCCCATGTCGGTGAAGTACGGCGATTCGGACGGGTAGGCCTGGCGGAATGGGTGGTTGGCGTCCAACAGGCGTTGGAAGGTGAACAGCACATCGTCGGCATTAAAGTCGCGGGTCGGTGTGAAGTACTCGGTGATGTGGAACTTGACCCCGTCGCGCAGGTGGAAGGTATAGGTCAGGCCATCCTCGGACACCTCCCAACGGGTCGCCAGTCCCGGCTCGACTTCGGTCCCGCCGCGCTTGAACTGGGTCAGGCGGTTGAACACGGTTTCGGCCGAGGCATCAAAGTCGGTGCCGCTGGTGTATTGGCTGGGGTCGAAACCGGCGGGGCTGGCTTCGGAGCAGTAGACCAGGGTACTGGCGGCATGGGCCATGGGCGTCAATGCCAACAACCCCGCAGCGAGGAACAGTGTTTTCAAGGCGTTTTTTTCCATGGAGACCCCTGAGATGGCAGGTATATAAGGCTGCCCATACGAAAAACGGCAGTCACCGAGGTTACCGCCGTTCAGGGGATCAGGTAAGTGGCCGTTGTAGCCGCGCCTTGGCTACGAGAGCGTCACGACCTCGATAGTGGTGGGCGCGTCCTTGTCGATGGTGTACAAGCTGTCGAGCTCATTACCTTCGCGTATCGTGAACGTTCTCTTGATGATCACCTCCACACCCGGCACCCGGTTGATGTCTTTTTCCGGGTTGGACAGGTGTCCTTTGGATGTAATTTGGACCTTCGTCACTTTGCTCGATGGATCGTGCTCGATGTGAAACTGGGTATCGTCAGCGCCAAAGTAGTAGCCATCTTGCAGTACCGAGCCCCCGTTCAAGTCAATGGTGGCGGGGGCTATTGAGCCTTGATGGGCGACTTCGGAAATACGCGCACGCAGGTCGCGGTCTGGAATTGTGCGCTCGAACTGCGCCAGCCTCGCTTGCCTGATGCCCTCGGCCGAGTTCGCTGTGGCGTCCAGTCGATGGCTGACGGATAGCCCTTTTTCTTTGGTGGTGACGGTGTAAGGGTTACGGTTTATATCCAAGACAAAGTTGGGTGAGTACTGGCTCGAACTGTGTTCCGTGGGCTGTGCCTTTTCTCCGGGCGCAACGGAAAAGCCAGTCTCGTCGATGTTCCAGGAAACCCTGAAGTTAGTTTTGATGACGCCTTTATCCTCGAAATTGCTGCTGGCGAACTCGTAGCTGGACCCCGCGTTGATTTTCAAGAACTCGTCGATCTTGTTGGCGCCTGTGATTGGTTTGCCTTCGAGGTCGACGAAGTGATTGGCAAAAGACGCTGGGAGCTTCATGTCATCGCTGGGGGGTGGTGAGCCGCTGCGCTCCCAGAACCACTTGATGCCGCCTTTTCCATTGGCTGAGACCCACTCGCCATTGCCCGAAGAGTGGACAGTCATCACAGGGCGCCTGGTTTGCTGGTCAATGATCTGCACATAGCCGTTGCTCAGTTTGAAATCCCCTCGGATCTCATACACGTTGCTGATGCCGGTGGCGTCGGTGTAGCGGATCAACCAGCGATCTGCGTTGGTGGTTGCATCCTTGACCTGATAAATCCCTTTGGCGTTGGGCTTCACATTTTCAATCAACTGTTCGCCATTTGGCACTGCATGCTGGCTGATATGCCCGGCCTGGCTTGGGCGCAAGGGGTTGGCAGGCTGGGCCTGGCTTGGCACGGTGACTTCATCGGTATTCTTTGCGGGCTTGGGGGCGTGCACGAACTCAAAGTCGTTTGTCTGTGAGTTCTGCCTCCATTGGTAATCTTCGGCTCTTGGGACGCCAGAGACTTCGGCGGGTTCACCTAGCCCGGACTCGACGGCACCTGGCGCAAGTTCGTGGGCCAGTTGCAGGCCTGATATTACCGCCGCTGCATTGCCGCCCACACGATCCTGCGCCGTCATGCCGTAGAGACTGTCATGGACGCCGAAGACGATATTGCCTGTGTTGCCAATCAAGGGCACGTAGCCGAATGTATTGCCCCAGAAGTCTTTCGCCGACTTCCAATCCTGCTGTGAGGAACCAAACACCTGGGTTTGGTCGGACCATAATGCATTCTTGGCATTCACCGCTTGGTACTGGTCGGCCACACCGTTGTAAAGATTGCCGAACTTCAACTGATACTCGCTGCCTCGGGCTCGGGTGTAATTGAACAGTTGTGACGCCGGTATTTCCTCATCTGAAACCAGGTTGTGATAGCCGGGGAAGTGAGCGTTGGCGCCGGAGATCAACGTTTCAAGCACATAACCCGCGCTGGGCCAGTGTGAATCCTTGCCGCCTTGTATATCTCGGGTGTTGAAGTTTCTCAGCAAGTTGTCCCGGTTGTCTTTGGCCCAGGTTGCAAAGTCGGCATCCCCACGTATTTCACGGACGGTGCCATTCTTCAGATCTAACATCAATCCTTGGTTGGGCCTGTTTTTATAATCTCCGTCATAGGGCGTGTACGGAATAAATGCATAGCCTGACAAGGGGTAGCCGTAGATATTTGGAATGATGACTTGCCCATTCTTATCCAGTGTCCGCGCGACAGCTTCTTGCCCTTCATGGCTCAATTTTTTAAAACTCTGCGTATCACTGCGCAGGGTTTGCAAGGTTCCCCGTACTGCGCAGGCGTCCGCTTGTCCCGAGAGGGTTGCGAGTTGGCCAGAAGGGTCTCGCATGGGTTTGGATATTTCATGTTCCCAGTGGTTTTGAAGGTTTTTGCCCAACGACTCCAGGTCATCAACCTTAGTTTGATCTTTTGGATCTATCTCCATAAAGTTGAAGTTGAGCGGGCCGCCCCGTTGTACTTTGTCGTGCTCTAAAGCACCTGCAGCAATTTCCCAGGCAAAGTAAGTACGCTTTGAGGTACTGCTCAGATTTTCTGGTTTCCCCACCCCCGTGTAGGACGTGAACGTCACCGTGATTTTTTCATGGGGGTCATAGCCTGCGGCCAATAAACCACCGCTGAAGTAGCCTGCCGGCTCCATGAACAGGCGGGCGTTCTGGAACCTGACGGCCATTTCACCCTGGTTGATACTGGGTATTTCTTCAATCAGCATCGTTACGCGAAAAGCGTAGTCATCAATGCGCTGCTTGCGCTCTTGCAGGGTGTAGCCAGCCGAGGGTGCAGGCACGGTGTCTGAACCGTAGATAACTCTTTTTTGGATTGCTATTTCAGGGTTTGTAGTTTGCGGCGAGCCACTGTCCCCTCTGTGCGCAGCATTCTGTGGAGAGGATGTTGCGGTGGTTGCACGAGTCTGCCGCCGATGTGCGGGGGCGGTAGTATCTGCGGGCAATGGATTGACGGCGGATAATGAATGGGTGGTTGTCGAGTTCGGTAGAGCGGGCGCAGGATTTATATTCATGAACGTCTCGTTTTATTCGCGCTCCCATCCTCCCTGTGAGAATTCGAATGAAGTTGCCTATATGTCCGTGTCTTAGACATAGGTATTTGTCTGTGGGGATGTTTTATTAAATGTCTAGTTTGTTGGAGAAGTTTGGTTTAGCTAGGTGGCAGGGCGCCGGGGAAGGGTTCAATTTTTATGCTTGGGCTTTAGGTGCGGTTGATCGTTTAAGTAAACCCCTACATCGTTCGTCTTGTTATCGAACGGCAGGCCAAAAAAAACGGCACAAGCTATTAGGCTGTGCCGTCTTTGTAGATTGAAACGCTTACTGTAAGACTTCAATCACCCCGTCCGCACTCATGCTGACTTGGCTGGTGCCCGCCTCGACCTCAGGCGTCGGCGCTGAATCCATCGCCGCAGCCTTCATCATCATGCCGCCGCGGGCATAAGGCTGTGGATAACCATTAGTGTTGAAGTTCAGGTTGACGATCTTGTAACCCTTGCCACCCAGCGCATCAGTGGCCAATTGCGCGCGGGCCTTGAATGCAGCGACCGCTTCCTTGAGCAGCTCATCTTCGCTGGCCTTGCGGGTCGGGTTGGCGATGGCGAAGTCCATGCTGTCCATTTTCAGATTGGTCAGCATCTCGCCGGTGAGCTTGGACAGCGCCGCGAAGTCCGAGCTTTCCATGCGCAATTCGGCGCGTTCACGCCAGCCGGTGATCTTCTGGTTCTTGTTGTCGTAGATCGGGTAGCTGTTGCGGCTGCCCTGGCGCAGGGTGACGCCCTTGACTTCGCGGGCCTGGGCCAGCGCCTTGTTCATGGTGGTGGTGATCTCGGCGGCCAGCTTGGCCGGGTCGGTGTTCTGGGACTCGGTGTACAGGGTGACGATCATCTGGTCACGGGCCACTTCCTGGCTGACTTCGGCCCGCAGGGAAATCTGGTTGTAGTGCAGTTGATCGGCAGCCAGCACGGGCAGGCTGGCGACGCTGCCAACGCTGAGGGCAATAAGGGCGGCACTGCGAGTGAAACGTGACATGGAAGCTCCTTGAGGGTGATCGTGTTCGGTAAGACTGTAGACGGGGGATTCGGGTTCGGCGGGTTACAAATTCTCTACACCTTGGCGCGATGCCGACGAACGGTCATTTTGCGTCCGGCGTTCCTGGTTGTGTGACCTGCGTCAAAGGGCCACACACACGCTGTCGATACCCTGGCTTCGTTTATACTCCTTGCGATCCGCCTGGAGCGCTCATCAGGAGAGCTCATGCTCGCCCCCGTACAACTGACTTCCGCCACTCGCCAGAACCTCTGGCGCCTGACGTTTATCCGCACCCTGGTCCTGGCCGCCCAAGCCGGTTCCGTGGGGCTTGCCTATTGGTTTGAGCTGCTGCCGTTGCCCTGGCTGCAACTGTGGGTGACTTTGGCTTTTTCCACGGTGTTGTGTGTGTTCACGGCCATCCGCCTGCGCACCACGTGGCCGGTGACAGAGCTGGAGTATGCCTTGCAACTGGCCTGTGACCTGTTTATCCACAGTGTGTTGCTGTATTTCTCCGGTGGCTCCACCAACCCGTTCGTTTCCTATTATCTGGTGCCGCTGACCATTGCCGCCGTGACGTTGCCGTGGCGCTACTCGGTGATCCTGTCGGGTATTGCCCTGGCGCTCTACACCTTGTTGCTGGCGCAATTCTATCCCCTGGAAACCTTCCCGATCGCCCGGGAAAACCTGCAGATCTACGGCATGTGGCTGAGCTTCGCGCTGTCGGCGGCCGTGATCACGTTTTTCGCTGCGCGCATGGCCGAAGAGCTGCGGCGCCAGGAAGAACTGCGTGCTATCCGTCGCGAAGAAGGCTTGCGTGACCAGCAACTGTTGGCCGTGGCGACCCAGGCCGCCGGCGCGGCCCATGAGCTGGGTACGCCGCTGGCAACCATGAGCGTGCTGATCAAGGAAATGCGCCAGGACCATCACGACCCGGCGCTACAGGACGACCTCGGCGTGCTGCAGGAACAGGTCAAGCAGTGCAAGCAAACCTTGCAACAACTGGTGCGTGCCGCTGAAGCCAACCGGCGCCTGGCGGTGGATATGCAGGACGTCACCCAGTGGTTGGACGAAGCCTTGAACCGCTGGCACCTGATGCGCCCCGAAGCCAGTTACCGCTTCCACCTGTTGGGGCAGGGCGCAGTGCCTCGCATGGCGCCACCGCCGGATCTGACCCAGGCGTTGCTGAACCTGTTGAACAATGCAGCCGATGCCTGCCCGGAAGGGCTGGAAGTGCAGTTGGACTGGGATTCGGAAAACCTCACCATCAGCATTCGCGACCACGGTGCCGGCGTGCCGCTGGCGATTGCCGAACAGATCGGCAAGCCATTCTTTACCACCAAGGGCAAGGGCTTCGGCCTCGGCCTGTTCTTGAGCAAGGCCAGCGTGACCCGCGCTGGCGGCTCGGTGAAACTTTACCCCCATGAGGAAGGCGGCACGCTCACCGAGCTGCGCCTGCCCCGTGCTGCACGAGGAGACATCGATGAGTGACGAGATCCAAGTCGAAGGCGAAGAACTGCCGCACCTGTTGCTGGTAGATGATGACGCCACCTTTACCCGCGTAATGGCGCGAGCCATGAGCCGCCGCGGGTTTCGCGTCAGCACCGCAGGCTCCGCCGAAGAAGGCCTGACCATCGCCCAGGCCGACCTGCCGGACTACGCGGCACTGGACCTGAAAATGGACGGCGACTCCGGCCTGGTGCTGCTGCCCAAGCTGCTGGAACTGGACCCGGAAATGCGCGTGCTGATCCTTACCGGGTATTCCAGCATTGCCACCGCCGTCGAGGCGATCAAGCGCGGTGCTTGCAATTACCTGTGCAAGCCGGCCGATGCCGATGATGTACTGGCAGCGCTGCTCTCCGAACACGCCGATCTCGACACCCTGGTGCCGGAAAACCCGATGTCGGTGGACCGCCTGCAGTGGGAGCACATCCAGCGTGTGTTGACCGAGCATGAAGGCAACATCTCGGCTACCGCCCGAGCGTTGGGCATGCACCGTCGCACCTTGCAGCGCAAGTTGCAGAAGCGCCCGGTACGCCGCTGAGGGCCGCCAACGGTCAATGTAGGAGCCGGCTTGCCGGCTCCTACATGTTGAGTTGCGTGCATTCAACAAAAAGCCCGGCTGATCATCGATCAGCCGGGCTTTTTTTACGCTTGAAAACGACTTACTTCTTCAAACCGTAATGCTCATCCAGCATGCCGGGGGCGTTCGGCGTTTTTGGCGCGTAGTCCCGTGGCGGCTCCTGATTTTCCCTTGGCGGGGTCAGGCGCTCCCGCGGGGCTTGCGTGGCATCGGAATGCAGCGCGGCCAGCAGGCGCTGACGTGTGATGTCGTCCAGGGCCAGGCGGTTGGCGCCATCGGCGAGGTGATCCTGTACTTCCTGGTAGCTCTGGGTGAGCTT
>Ga0265296_1003229_pt1 | contig 15425 bp, 18 predicted proteins | sample MunlanPumphouse1_FD_189073 | JGI IMG/M metagenome (GOLD analysis project Ga0265296, IMG submission 189073) | Groundwater microbial communities from a municipal landfill in Southern Ontario, Canada - Pumphouse #1 | ecosystem: Environmental > Aquatic > Deep subsurface > Groundwater | place... | reverse complement strand
CCATCTCTCGGGCGCGCCGGTGATGGCCACCGATCTCCGGGCCTCCGCCTCCCTGATCGTGGCAGGCCTGGCCGCGCAGGGGACCACCGAAGTCCACCGGGTCTACCACCTGGACCGGGGCTACGCCAACCTGGTGGAAAAATTCTCCGCGCTGGGAGCGCGCATTAAACGAATGCCCGCGTAAGGAGAAAATTTACCACCAAGACACCAAGGCACAAAGATGCACAAAGCATCTTAATTCTGCCCTTGGGCGCAAAGCGCCAAAGGCAAAAATTTAATTCTCCGTGAACCTTTGTGTCTTTGTGTCTTGGTGGTAAAAAAATCAGTCCATCAACTCGTCGAAAGACTCGATGGAAGGGAAGTCCGGGTGGGCTTCGGCCTCCTGCTTGGAGCTGGATTTGGCTTTAAAGAGGAGGTATTTGATGCCGTAGCGCCGGGCCGCGGCCAGGACGTCGGCATTGTCGTCCACCAGCAAGGTCTGCTGCAGAACAAAGCCTAATCTCTCCTGCAGAATCTCCCAGAAGCGTCCGTCTTCCTTGGGGGCCCCCAGGTCGAAGGAAGAGACCACTGCATCGAAATATTCCAGCAGACCCGCGTGGTTCATTTTCAGGTTCAGGGTCTTATAGTGGGCGTTGGTGACCAGGGCCACTTTTTTCTGCTGCTGCCCCAGGAATTGGAGAAACCCTTCGGTGTCCGGGTGCACCTCGATGAGGTGGCGGATGCCTTCCTTCAGGGCCGGGATATCCAGATCCAGTTCCCGGGACCAGAAATCGATGTCCGTCCAGTTGAGGGTGCCTTCCTCCCGCTGATAGCGGGCAAAGAGCAGGTCTCGGGCCAGAGCCAGGGGCAGCCCCTTTTTCCGGGCGTACTCCTCCGGCACCAGGCTCTCCCAGAAATAATCGTCGAAATGTTTGTCCAGTAGGGTGCCGTCCATATCCAGGAGCACCCAGGTGATGTCCTGCCAGGGAAATGTCATTATCATTCAATCCTTTCTAAAGGTAGCTCATTTTCGGAAGGGTCCAGGGGATAAAGCTGTCAGCCTTCAGCAGTCGGCTTTCGGCTTTCTAAAACAAGAGCAAAATAACCGACGGTTATTAAGCTGACCGCTGATTGCTGATAGCTGACAGCTTATGCCCCTCCTTTATTTATAGAAATCTCCGATTATTTTCAACCCTTACGCCCCTTGACCGGCCCATGTTCAATGATTAACAAAAGTGAAGAACATCTAATGCGGAGGAAGCTAAACATGCCTATCTTTACATTTCGGGAACCGGGCTGGTCCCCTGATCAGGAGTTGGAACGCCTGCAGCGGCGCATGGGCCGCCTTTTCGAAGATACCTTCGGCCCCGGGTTGGCCCTGTGGCGTCCCGGGGTTTATCCCCTGGTAAATATCTCGGAAGACCACGACTATCTTTATGTGCGGGCCGAACTCCCGGGGATCAACCCCCAGGAGATGGAGATCACCGTACATGAAGGCAACCTGATCCTGCGGGGGCAAAGGAAGATTCCTGCCGAAGAGAAGGATGTCAACTATCACCGCCGGGAACGGGAATCCGGCTATTTCCGCCGGGTGGTTAACCTGCCCATGCCGGTGAACCCGGACAAGGTGGAGGCGACTTATAAAGACGGCATCCTCACCGTCAAATTAGCCAAACCCGAAGAGATCAAACCCCGGGTGATCAAGGTGCAAAGCGCTTAAAGGAGACTGTCCATGGCGGAAACGGAACTGAAACCCAAGGCGAAAGAAGAGGCCCCGGCCAAGGGAGAACGGGTGCGGCCCGGCCGTGTCTTCCTGCCGGCAGTGGATATTTTTGAGACCCCGGAGGCCTTGACCCTGGTGGCGGATATGCCCGGGGTGGCCAGCGGCAAGGTGACCCTGGACATCAAGGACAATCACCTGATTATCAGCGGGGAAATCTCCCCTCCCATGGCCCCGGGGGAGACTAGGCTGGCCCAGGAATACTACACCGGGGACTTCCAGCGGGAATTCCACCTGGGGGCCATCATCGACCAGGCCCGCATCGAAGCGTCCATGAAAGACGGGGTGCTCAGGCTCCTGCTGCCCAAGGCGGAAAAGGCCAAACCCCGGAAGATCGAAGTGAAGGTCGGGTGAGAAAAAAGAGTTTTCAGTTTTCAGTTTTCGGTTTTCAGTTGATACAATGAAATCGAGACCTCTACGAAAGTCTCTCTTATGTCATTCTGAACGGAGCGAAGCGGAGTGAAGAATCTCGTATTTGCTGGTGCCTGAGAGATTCTTCGGTCGCTCCGCTCCCTCAGAATGACAAGTTAGGGCATTTTCGCAGAAGCCTCAAATCGCAATAAATAAGCAGGGTCAGCAAGCGCCCAAGGGCTCTTGCTGACCCTGTTTTTTATTTCCGCCTTTTTTTCTTTTACTGAAAACTGAAAACTGGAAACTGGAAACTGTTTTTAAAACGCCACCGGCTGGGTTTCCTTCTCCAGGGTGTCGAAACGGGTGTATTTATCCCGGAAAGAGAGTCTCACCTTGCCGGTGGGGCCGTTGCGCTGCTTGCCGATGATGACCTCGGCGATGCCTTTATCCGGGGAGTCTTCCCGGTAGACCTCATCCCGGTAGATGAAGAGGATGACGTCCGCGTCCTGCTCGATTGCGCCTGATTCCCTCAGATCGGCCAGTTGCGGCCTTTTGTTGGGCCTCTCCTCCACCCGCCGGTTGAGCTGGGACAGGGCGATCACCGGCACGTTCAGTTCCTTGGCCAGGGCCTTCAAGGACCGGGAGATTTCGGAGATCTCCTGTTCCCGGCTGGGCGAGTCTCCACGGCCCCGCATGAGCTGCAGGTAGTCGATGACCACCATCCCCAGCTTCCCTTCGGCCTTGAGGCGGCGGCACTTGGCCCGAATTTCCAGGACGCTGGCCGCGGGGGTGTCGTCGATGAAAATGGGGCAATCAATCAGGTAGCCTGCGGCCTCCTGGAGCTGGGCCCACTCCTGGGTGGTGAGGAACGCGGCCCGGCGGATCTGGGAGGCGTCCACCTCGCCGATGGTGCTCAGGAGACGGCGCACCAGTTGCTCCCGGGACATTTCCAGGGAGAAGAAGGCCACCGGCGCCCGGGGTTTGTACGCCGCGTTGAAGGCGATGTTCAGGGCCAGTGCGGTTTTCCCCATGCTGGGGCGGGCGGCGATGATAATCAGGTCGCTGGGCTGAAAACCGGCAGTATAGTTGTCCAGGTCCACAAAACCGCTGGAGACGCCGGTGATGGAGCTGTCCTTCCGGCCCCAGATGGCCTCCAGGGTGGCAATCTCCTTGTTCACCAGCCCTTCGATAGGCTGGAAGCCCTTACTGATCTTGGCCTCCGCCACCTGGAAAACCTGGTGTTCGGCCCAATCCAGGAATTGCGCCACATCCTCCACCGGTGACAGACACGCGCCGGCGATCTCCTGGGAGCAGGCCAGGAGGCGGCGGAGCACCGCCTTGTCATGGACCAGGCGGGCGTAATAGTCGGCGTTGGCGGCAATGCCCACGTGATCGCTCAACCCCATCAAGAATACCGCCCCCCCCACCTCCTCCAACTGGCCCCGCTCTTTCAAAAGATTGTTGACGGAGGTCAGGTCCACCGGCTCATGACGGTTATAGAGATCCATCATCACCTGGTAGATCTGGCGGTGGGCTTCCCGGTAAAAATCAAGGGGCGTGAGGGTGTCGGCCACCAGGTCCATGACCTGGGGCCGGATGAGAATGGCTCCCAGGACGGACTGTTCCGCCTCCACATTGGCCGGGGGAACTGCCCCGACGGGCCCGGCAGCCTCCGGAGAGACGACATTGATACGCCCGCCTAATTTAGCTTTAGCCATCGCGCTTCCCCCCTGGGGGCGAACACCAGGTTCGCCACTACCTTTAAATACCTTTTTTCCCGGACCCGGTATTAGAAGTGTCAACGAACTGCGGGAACGACAGCATTCTACCATTATTTGCACCCCGCAAGATAGGGGAGGGAAAAAATAAAAATCCCCCTATTTTCAGGGGGATATAAGAGACTTCCTCTCCCGGCTAGACCGTTTCTGCCTTCCAGAGAGGAAATTATTTTCGGGGGCAAGAGGGACGGCCGCCGGCGACCGGAGGCCGCCGGCCTTCCTGCCTTTAGGCGCTCTCGGAGACCACTTCCACTTTGATGATGGTCTTCACTTCCGGGGCCAGGCGCAAGGTGATTTCGTAAGAACCCAACTTCTTGATGGGTTCCTCCAATTCCAGTTGCTTGCGCTCCACGTCGAAGCCCTGGTCCGCCAGAGCTGCGGCGATCATGGCCCTGGTGACCGAGCCGTAGAGGCGCTCCCCTTCTCCCACCCGCTGGGCAATGGTCAGGATTACCTCTTCCATCCTGGCGGCCAGGGCCTGGGCGGTTTCCCGCTCCCGGTCCACAGCTTGTATGTACTTGGCCTTGGTCTGCTCCACCTGGGCCAGGTTCCCGGCGGTGGCTTCCAGGGCTTTGCCCTGGGGAATCAGGAAATTCCGGGCGTAACCCCGGGCCACATCCACCACTGTGCCCACCGGGCCCAGCGCGGCGATATTCTCCGTTAAAATGACCTTCAACCTGATATCCTCCTCAAACATTCAAGGGCTGGTGCAGGCGTCGAAAATCCACCCAGATATCCGCCAAACCCAGAGTAATGACCAGCAAAAGCAGGGGGTGCAAAAACATCAGGAGGTAGCCGATGACCCGGAGAAACACGGGCACCCGGAACAACTGAAACCAGGAGGCCACCACCGCCACTCCCTGGCAGAAATAAAGCAGGCCCCACACCACCAGCAGATTCATACTGACCGTGCGCACCATGGGCACCGGCAGCAACAGGAGAAACCCGGTGGCCAGGACCACAAAAATAAACCATTCCGGCGCTGACCAATGGTACAGGGGCGGCTCCTGGTTTCCCCACCCCCACCGCACCATCAGTTGCCGGGCCAGGACCACATTGATCCAGGCCACCAAACCGGTATTGCTGATCACCAGGGCCGGCAACAGGGATTGAATCAATTCCTTGAGCTTTGCCAGGGAAACCCCCAGCATCTCCATCCCCGGCGGCTTGTCTGCCTGTCCGGCAAAGACTCCGGAAAGCATTTCCGTTATTTCCAGGGTCTTCCGGGAGAACACCTCCCTGGGAGTCATCCCGGAGAGATAAACCTGCCCTGATAACAACAGGAGCGCGGCCAATGTCAGGGCCACGACGGTGAGGATAATCGCCCAATCCGCGGACCAGCCCCGGGATTCCAGAGCGCTCAGGAGGAATCCCATGAGGAGAAGCTCTCCAAAACCCAAATGTTCTACGACAATCGCCAGGCCCGGCTTCAAGGAAAAGATCAAGAGAAAGACGGCCAGGGCCAGAAGCAGGGCCGCCCCGATCCCCAGACGCCGGCCCGCCAGATAGACCGGCAACGGCGTCAAGCTGACCGTAAACAGGTTGGCGATGGGGTTCAGGCGCCCTAATCCATAAAACAACAGCAGGGTGGTCAGACAGAGACACCAGATGAGGAGATTGCGAGCCACCGGCGTCTCCCCCACCCCCGTTCTCAACTGATCGGCAGAGTGGGCACGTAGGGCATCAGGGCCATTAGGCGGGCCTGCTTGATGGCCCGGGTGACACGCCGCTGATGGCGGGCGCAATTCCCGGAAATACGCCGGGGAATGATCTTTCCCCGCTCCGTCACAAATTGTCTCAGGGTGTTGGCATCCTTGTAATCAATGGGCAGGGCCTGGTCCACACAAAAGCGGCAGACCTTGCGCCGGACATAAAATTGTTTCCGCTTGCGGCGGGGCATTACCGGCACCGGTTACTCCTCCTTTGCCCGGACTGGGGCCGTTTCTTCCGCAGCCGTCTCCGGCGCGGGCGCGGCAACCGCTGCCGGCTGCGCTTCCGGTGACGGAGCGGCTTCCGGCTGGGGCTGCGCGGCCTGGACCTTGGCCGCGATCTCCGCTTCCAGGGCTGCCAGGTTGACGTTGTCGGATTTTTTTACAGTGTGGTAGCGGATGATGCGGTCGTCAATGCGGTAATTCCGCTCCAGTTCCTTGACGGTGCCCGCTTCGCCGGCAAAATCGGCGAGAAGGTAATAACCCCGGGCAGTGCCGTTGATCTTGTAGGCCAGCCGGCGCCGGCCCCAATCGTCCACGCCCACCATCACCCCACCGTTGGCGGCAATGATCCGGCTGAACTTCTCAATGGTGGATTTCGCTTCTTCGTCCGGCAGGTCCCCATGGACCACCCAGACAGACTCGTAGCGGCGCATTATGACTCCTTATGGGATAATAGCCCTGGTCTCCTGGAGCCAGAGCAAGGAGAATAAAAAATATTTGTACCAGAAGACCAGAGGCTTGTCAATGGGAATGCCGGGAAATTGCGGGCGTTTTGGTGTCTTAAGACGCGGCCTGGCGGGGCCGGAGGTCTCCGGCCCCTTTAGCCCCAACGATTAATAGACGGAAAAATAAGCAACCTTCTCCGCGGTGCCGTAGCTGTTAATCACCCGGCTGATGACCGTGTAACTCCCGGGAGTGGCGTTACTGGGGAGGCCATAAGCCACCGCATCCGTAAAAGTGCCGTTGGCGTTGGTTACCTGAGTCTGATAGGGTTGGCCCACCATGGACCCGCCAAAACGCACCTCCCGGTAAAGGGTGCTGCTCACCGGCGCGCCATCGGGGGTGAGGATGGTGTAATCCATGGACAGATTAACTTGCTGCCCCGCCTGCACCTGGGAGGGGCTGGCGCCTACCCGGTTGATGTCCACCACCGCTCCCCGGGCCGGGGTGTAATTATAGGCCTGGGCCGCGGCCCTCTGCGAGCTGATCTCGCTGTTGCGGTGCTCGGCATAGAGATAGCCTCCCACCCCGCCCACCAGGCCGCCTGCAGCCGCGCCTATCCACGCGCCGGTGGCCGGGTTGCCGGTGGCCGCGCCGATAATCGCGCCCAGGGCCGCGCCGGTGGCCGCGCCGCCTAAAGCGCCGGCGCCCGCGGACCTGCCCGGGTCATAATAGCCGCTCTCGGTGGCGCAGCCTGCCAAGGCTGCACTAAAAATCAGGACCATCGTCATTACCAAAAATTTCCGGGCCATTTCCTTATTCTCCTCTGCTTCGAAAAGTTCAAAGTTCCAGGTTCAAAGACAAGAGTTAAGAGCAGGTCTGGTAAAAATTCTTCATGTTTTTAGGGCTGAGCCCCAGGGGCGCGAGCAACTGGCATTGATTTCGCTTATATATAAATAAGTATTCTCTGAAGATATGCAACCCTTTATGCGGTTAATTAAACTTCCCGGCCCGCGGCCAGGCGGATGCGGTCCAGGATGCCGTTGACAAACGCGCCGGAGGCCTCGGTGCCGAATTGCTTGGCCAGTTCCACCGCCTCGTTGATCACCACTTTGGGAGGAACTTTTGGCTGATAGAGCAATTCGTAAGCCGCCAGACGCAGCAGATTCCGATCCACCGCGGCCATCCGTTCCAGGCGCCAGTGCTCTGAATACTGGACAATCAGGCCATCCAGTTCTTCCAGGTGGCCGGCCACTCCCTGCACCAATTGGAGGAGATAGGCCGGAGTCTTGCTCCCTTTGTGGAAATGCTGCCAGAAACGGGCTACCTCTTCTTCCTGGCGCTTTCCGGCAAACTCGACCTGATAGAGAAATTGCAGGGCCAGCTCCCGGCAGCGGCTACGGGAAAGAGCGGACAAAAACCTCAGTCCCCCAACTCTTTGAGGATATTGACCATTTCGATGGCGGCTTCCGCGGCGGCAAAGCCTTTATTCCCGGCCTTGCTGCCGGCCCGCTCGATGGCCTGCTCCAGGGAATCGGTGGTCAGGATGCCGAAGGCGATGGGCACCCCGCTCTCCAGAGAAATCTGGGCGATGCCCTTGCTCACTTCCGCGGCCACGTAATCGAAATGGGGGGTGGAGCCCCGGATCACTGCGCCCAGGCAGATCACCGCGTCATGGGCCCCGGCCTGGGCCAGACGTTTGGCTACCAGGGGGATCTCCCAGGCCCCCGGCACCCTCACCAGGGTCAGGGCCTCTTCCACCGCGCCCTTGCGCCGGAGGCAATCCAACGCGCCCTCCAACAGCCTTTCGGTCACAAAAGAATTGAAGCGACTTACCACCAGGGCGAACTTCATACCCTCGCCAATGAGCTTGCCTTCTATGGTTCGCATGATCCCTCCCTCTTGCAGGCGATCTCTTTAATTAATAGCAGGAGTGCTTTAACTTATACGATTTGGGGGAAAAGGGTAAAAGGGAAAAAGGGGAAAGATGGATAGTGGAGAACGAAACCAACCCCTTTAACCTTTTCCCCTCTTCCCCTTTTTCCCTCGTTTTAATCCACAAGTTTCAGCATGTGCCCCATTTTCAGACACTTGGTCTTCAGATAGTTGCGGTTCACCCGGTTGGGAGGTATCTCCAGGGAGACCCGTTCCACCATCTTCAGGCCGTACCCTTCCAGGCCGATGATCTTCTTGGGGTTATTGGTCATCAGACGCATCTTCCGTATCCCCAGGTCCCGGAGGATCTGGGCGCCGATGCCGTAATCCCGGAGATCGGCCTTGAAACCCAGGGCCTCGTTGGCTTCCACGGTATCCGCACCCTGGTCCTGCAGCTCATAAGCCCGCAGCTTGTTGACCAGGCCTATGCCCCGGCCTTCCTGGTGCATATAGAGGATCACGCCCCGGCCTTCCGCCTGCACCAACTCCATGGCCGCTTCAAGCTGATCGCCGCAATCGCAGCGCAGGGAGTGAAAGACGTCGCCGGTGACGCATTCAGAATGGACCCGCACCAGCACCGGCTCATCCGAGTTTATCTCCCCCTTCACCAGCGCCACGTGCTGGTTGTCGTCCACGTCATTGTCATAGGCAATGGCGGTAAATTCTCCAATATAGGTAGGCAGCTTCACGGTGGCCCGGCGGTGCACAAAGGACTCATGGCGCAGCCGGTATTCCACCAGGTCGGCGATGGAGGCAATCTTCAGATCATGACGGGCGGCAAATTCCTCCAGGTCGGGCATCCGGGCCATGGTGCCGTCGTCTTTCATGACCTCGCAGATGACCGCGGCGCTCTTCAGACCCGCCAGCCGGGCCAGGTCCACGGAACCCTCGGTCTGGCCGGTGCGCACCAACACCCCCCCCTTCTTGGCGCGCAAGGGGAAGACGTGGCCCGGGCTCACCAGGTCATCCGGGCGAGCGCTATCGGCCACCGCGGTGAGGATGGTGGTGGCCCGATCCGCCGCGGAAATGCCGGTGGTCACGCCCCGTCTGGCCTCGACGGAAACGCAAAAAGCCGTCTTAAAGCCCGACTGGTTGTTCCGGACCATCTGGGGCAATTGCAAACAGTCCACCAGACTCGGTTCCAGGGCCAGGCAGATCAGGCCCCGCCCGTAGCGGGCCATGAAATTGATGGCCTCCGGGGTCACCAACTCCGCGGCCATGGTCAGATCGCCTTCGTTTTCCCGGTCCTCGTCGTCCACCAGGATAATCATCTTGCCCTGGCGGATATCGTTGATTGCTTCTTCAATGGAGACTACAGCCATTACTCTTTACCGCCTTCGTTTTAATTGCTTTGCTATTGCCGGGGCGCACCCGTGTGCGCGCCTTCCACCAGGGCGGACACCTGGGTCCGCCCCTACCATAAGGAAATCCCGGGGAGAGAGCCGGCCGGCAGACCCTGGCCCTCCCCCCAAAAGTCCTTCAGCTCTTCACCTCTATCAGACTGGACCCGTCCCTTTCCGAGACCGCGTAGGGCACACCTTTATGGCCCAGAAACCGGGTGATATTTTCCACGGCAATCTGGGCGTCCACCAAAATACAAAAGGGAGCCCCCTTTTCCAGTTCCTCCTTGACCCGAAGCACCGGTTGGGGGCAGCTCAAGCCACGGCAATCCACCATTGTCTCGCTCATCTCAAGCCCCCCCCTTGGCCGTGGCCCGGGCCTGACAAAAAACCCAGGCAATGGCAAAGGCCAGGAGATACCCCACGGCCAACGCCAGCCAGCCGTTTACAGAAACCCCCGCGGGGGACGCGGCCAGCCCCAGGTTGTGCATCAGGCCCGCACCTGCAAACATGCCCAGAATGGCGGCAAAAGAGTCCAGATTGGCTTCCCAGGTCATGATCAACTGCCGCATGGGGCAGCCTCCCAGGAGCACCGCGGCAAAGCCCAACAACCCCATGCCCAGAAAGTTGGCCGCCAGGTTGCCGTGGGCCACCGGCCCCACCAGGGCAGGACGGAATTGCCCCAGGAACAGATTGGCGACAAAGGCCCCGATCAAAATTCCCAGGAAACCCTTGAGCAGATAGAAGTCATTGAAGAGAAAGATGTCCCGGAACCCGCCGGACAGGCAAAGCCGGGACCGCTGGAAAATGACCCCCGCCAACCCTCCCAGCGCCAGGGAGATGAGGACCGGGGCGTGTTGGGCCCCGGGGCCTTTGACGCTGAAAAAAGGATAAGGCGTGGCCAGCCACAGCTTCACCCCCAACAGGATAGTGAGGACCCCGAAAAAGGCCAGGGGGATGATGGTGAGCCACCGGGGCAAAGGCCGGGACGCACCCAGGTTATAGCCCTTGGTCAAAAAAAGGAGACCCAGGTAGGCCCCGAAGGGGATGCCCAACAGGCCGCCCAGTGCGGAGAGGTCGCCGCCCGCCATGCGGTAGATGGCCCGGATGGGGCACCCCAGGAAGATCAGACCGCCCACCATGATGAGCATGCCCAAAAGAAAGCGGATACCGGGGCTGGAGCCGCCCCGGGGATTGAAGTCTTTAAACACCAAGGCGGATAGGAAAGTGCCGAAGAAGATGCCCAGAATTTCCGGACGTAAATACTGGACCAGGGGGTTCATCTGCAGCCCCAGGGAACCGGCGATATCCCGGTAAAAACAGACAAAGCACAACCCCATGTTGGCGGGATTTCCCAGCTTTACCAAAATTGCTCCCAGGACCCCGACGATGATACCGCCGAAGAGGACCAGGTTTTGCTTATACGCTCTTTTGCAAAAGGCCATGGCAAACCTCCTTTTTCCCCAAGAGGCGCCATATCTCGGGGGGAAGATGTTTTGTAACCGGGGTAACTACCCCGGTGAGCAGCGATTCAACTTCAGGACTTGATGAAAATCGCGGCAGCCATCTCCTCACCCCCTTTTTGTTTATTTAACCCCGCAAGAAAAGCAATAGTCGTAGGCGCGAACCTGGTGTTCGCCCCTACACAAAAAAATATATGTTTGATAAAAAGTCGCTATAAATGCCGATACTGCCAAATATCTGTAACAGCTTTCTAAAGGAAGCCGTGCCGGGCCAGCAGCGCCGCGGTCACCCCGGAGCCTTCCCCGCCCCGGGAACCCAGCAGCTTTTCCACGTATTTGCCGATGATGTCCGTTTCCAGATTGACCTGGTCCCCCACCCTGAGTTGGGCCAGGGTGGTCTTTTGGGCCGTGTGAGGGATGATGTTCACCGTAAAGCTGTTGCCCTGGCAGGAGTTCACGGTCAGAGAGACGCCGTCGATGGCGATGGAACCCTTCTCAATCACATAGCGGCTCAAGGGCTGAGGCATTTCGAACTTCAATTGGCAATACTCCGGGCCGTCCCGGCGCTCCCGGAGCGAGCCCTTGCCGTCCACGTGGCCGGTGACCAGGTGGCCGCCCAGGCGGTCGCCGATTCTTAAGGCCCTTTCCAAGTTTACCCGGTCCCCTGCCTTTTTCAAGGCCAAAGTCGTACAGGCCAGGGTCTCCGGGGAGACCTCGAAAGCCGCGGTCTTGGAGCTGACCTCCACCACGGTCAGGCAGGCCCCGGCCACGGCCACGGAATCCCCCAGGGCCAGTTCCGCGGCGGGGAAGGGCGTGGCCACGGCCAGCCTCAGGCCCTCCGCCAAACGTCTGCTGCCGGTAATCTCCCCGAGGCCCTCCACCAGTCCGGTGAACATCTTTTTTATCCTGAAGTGGCGAATTTATTTTGTGATTTTACTATATCTTGCCCGGGCTGGAAACAAATTTACCCAAATAAAAAAGCGGCATCCCTTAAGGATGCCGCCCGGATTTATCCCTTCCTCATAAAACTGCCTTTTTAAATAGGAACATGTCGGTGGCGGCCGGAGACAGCCGCCCCACCAAAAAAATCTTTTCCCTGGTGGAGCGGGCCTCCGTGCCCGCCATTCTTTCTTCTCGTTCCCAAGTTGTACTTGGGAACGGGAAGATAGTAATCAGTAATCAGTGATCAGTAACCAGTAGAAAACACGCATCACTGATCACTGGCCACTGGCCACTGGCCACTATTACGCCACCGTCACCTCTTTGCAGAGGTAAACGTCCTGGATGGCGTTCAGGAGTTCCACCCCTTCGGCCATGGGACGCTGGAAGGCCTTGCGCCCGGAGATCATGCCCATGCCCCCGGCCCGCTTGTTGATAATCGCGGTGCGCACCGCCTGGCCCAGGTCGTCGTCCCCTGCCGCGCCCCCGGAGTTAATCAGGCCGCAGCGGCCCATGTAACAATTGGCCACCTGGTAGCGGGTCATCTCAATGGGGTTGGTCCCGGACAGTTCGGAATAAACCAGGGGGTTGGTCTTACCGAAATTCAGGACCGTATACCCGCCGTTCACTGTGGCCTGTTTCTGTTTGATGATATCCGCCTCGATGGTCACCCCCAGGTGGTTGGCCTGGCCGGTGAGGTCCGCGGCAGTATGAAAATCCGTGGCCACGGTCTTGAACGCGGGATTGCGCAGGTAGCACCAAAGAATAGTGGCCATCCCCAATTCGTGGGCGGTGCGGAAGGCCTCGCTCACCTCCCAGATCTGGCGGCGGCAGTCCGGGGAACCAAAATAGATGGTGGCGCCCACCGCCACCGCGCCCAGGTCATAGGCCTGCTCGATGCTGGCAAAGGGGGTCTGGTCGTGCATGGCCGGGTAGGTGAGGAGCTCGTTGTGATTGAATTTGAGGATGAAGGGAATTTTATGGGCGTATTTTCGGGCCACCGCGCCCAGCACCCCCAGGGTGGAGGCCACCGCGTTGCACCCCCCCTCAATGGCCAGCTTGACGATATTTTCCGGATCAAAGTAGATGGTATTGGGGGAGAAGGAGGCCGCGGCCGAATGCTCGATGCCCTGATCCACCGGCAGGACGGAGAGGTAACCGGTGCCTGCCAGGCGGCCGGAGTTGAAAAGATCGGCCAGGGATCGCAAGACCTTCACCGGCCGGTCGCTCAAGGCCCAGACCCGGTCGATGAAATCCGGCCCCGGCAGATGGAGGTTCTCCTTTTGGAAGCCCGTGCATTTATAGGTCAATAAGTCCTCGGCATCTGGGCCCACAAACGACTGTATCTTTTTAAGCATAGGTTACCTCCTGTGTTCCTATTATAAGACCTGCAGAATTCAGGGCAAGAAAAATGGGCTGCAAAACCTCCTGGGGCACGGTCATTTTTTGCCGGCCATAATCTCCAACGCCACCCGGGCTGCGCGCCGGGACGCGCCCGGGCCCCCCAGGCGCTCAATGATGCGGGCCAGGCCCCGGCGCATAGCATCCAGGCGCCCCCTATCCCCCACCAGTAATAAAACCTCCCGGGCCAGGTGCTCCGGGGTAAAATCATCCTGAAGCAGCTCCGGAAACATTCTCTCCCCGGCCAACAGATTGGCCATGCCCGCGTGGCTCACGCGCACGAGCCGGCGGCCCACCGCAAAGGTCAAAGGGGAAACCCGGTAGATAATGATGCTGGGGGTCGCGGCCAGGGCCGCCTCCACCGTGGCCGTGCCGGAGGCCACCACCGCCAGCTGGGCTGCGGCTAACGCCTCGTAAGACCGGCCCCGGATAATCTTGATGGCGGGCCCGGGTTTAAGGCCCGGGCCGGCGCGCTCCGGCCAAGCCGCCAGCACCATTTTTTCCACCATCTCCGCGGGCGCGGTGGAGGCCAGGGGCAGGAGGAACTGAGTTTCAGGGATGGCTTCTTTGATCAGCGCGGCCCCTTGGAGCATGATGGGCAGGTGCCGTTCGATCTCCCCGGCCCGGCTGCCGGGGAGCAGGGCCAGGGTGAGCCGCCGGGGGTCCAGGCCCCATTCCTCCAGCAGCTCCCCCCGGGGCGGCGCGGGCGGCAGGGTCTCCATCAAGGGGTGGCCCACGTAGGCCACGGGCACGCCCTTTTCTTGATAGAACTCGGCTTCAAATGGAAAAATAACCACCATACGATCCACCAGGCGGGCGATGGTGCGCACCCGGTAGGTGCGCCAGGCCCAGACCTGGGGGCTGATGTAATACATGACCGGCACCCGGTAAAAACGGGCGATTCTGGCCACCCAGAAATTGAAATCCGGGAAATCCACCAGGATGACCAGGCCGGGGCGCTCGTTTTTCAGGACCCGGGCGATGGTGCGCAAAGCCCCCCAGACTGCGGGCAGCCTGGCGGCCACTTCCGAGAGGCCCACCACCGCCAGCTCCGCCGCGGGCCAAAGAATCCTCACCCCCTGGGCGGCCAGGGCCTCTCCCCCCACCCCGGCAAAGGCCGCGCCGGGCAACTCCTCCTTGATGGCCGCCACCAACCGGGCCGCGTGAAGGTCGCCGGAGGCCTCACCGGCGACGATGAGGATATTTAAGGGAGGAGGATAGGACCCGGTCGCACAGGCGTACCGCCGGTGGGAAACCACTGCCGGCTCCATCAACCTCCCCTCCCCAATAGGTCTATTGTTAAAACTCATGATAGTATTTAGTAGTCAGGAACTAGAGTTTTAGTATATTTTACCCTCGGTAAATTTTAGAACAACTGCCTCACAAGGAGGACGCCCTGAAGAAATTGCTCAATTTTTTCTTTATCATGATGGTGTGTTATCTAAGCCTCCCCGTTCCGGCCCAGGCATCCAAACCATTTTCGGCTACCCTCGAAGGGTGCGTCATCAAGGGCGTCTTCTTCTCTGTGGAAAAGAAGGTTTCCACCGATAGCAGCGCGAAAATCAGCGTCTACCGCATGGATGTCAGAAATCCAAAGGATCTCGAAAAAAAGTTGAATTTATCTCCGTATGAAGGGAAAAAGATCCGTTTGCAAGGCCGCCTCCATCCCGGTGATATTTTTGAAGCCAACCCCAAGAGTCTTAAGGTACTGGGGCCGTGCGACCGGAACTCCAGGAACGCCATTTCCGGGAGCGGCAGGTAGTTCACCCCTTGGCAATTTTCATCGCCGCGATGATCTCCAGGGCCAGAGAGAGCGCGGCCCGCCCGGCTTCGCCGCTGACCCGGGGCTCCTCCCGGTTCTGCACCGCGGCCACGAAGTTGGTGATCTCTTTGAACAAGACGTCTTCCTGGGGGAAACGCCTGGTCTCCAGGGTCACCCCGGGGATGGGCCCCAGGGCCCCTTCCTGCCGGGAGGCCGCGGTCAGTTCCCGGGCCTCGAAATCCACGGAAAGATAGGCCTCGGGTTGGAAGAGGCGAAACTTCCGCATACTTTTAAAGGACATGCGGGATGCGGTGAGGTTGGCGAT
>Ga0265296_1003228_pt1 | contig 15432 bp, 23 predicted proteins | sample MunlanPumphouse1_FD_189073 | JGI IMG/M metagenome (GOLD analysis project Ga0265296, IMG submission 189073) | Groundwater microbial communities from a municipal landfill in Southern Ontario, Canada - Pumphouse #1 | ecosystem: Environmental > Aquatic > Deep subsurface > Groundwater | place... | reverse complement strand
GACCGAGGAGAGAACGCAAAGGCAATGGAAGAATTAGATAGAGTGATTAATCTGCTTTACGCAGAAATAAAAATAAAATGGAGACAAAGGACATGAATTATTGGGAAACGAAAGGAACGATTTTGATGGGTATTGCTCTTGGATTGTTTTTGTTAATGATATTATGTTTAGGGCAATGTCATGCCAGCGGGGAGGTGTCCCTGATCCTCAATGATGTAGTCCCCACTCAAGACTGGCCAGGATCTGAAAAATCCTCATCAGCATTGGGGCTGACGGCAGACTACAACAAGAGTGTTAAGGCTGGGAGCATGACGACAGTATCTGGCAATATCAAGATCGATTACAGCCATCGGAAGATTGAGGGCAGACCGGCTACTGGAAAAGATGAGATCAGGTGTAAGTTTGATGTTGCTAGGGATAGAGATAAAATTGGGGTTAAGACATTTCTATCTGCCAAAACCTATACTCATTTTAAGAGCGATAAATACAATGTTTACCTCAAGTATGGAATCGGGCGGGCGAAAAGCATCCCCTTTGTTGTCCAAGGGACAACCAAATTGATTGTTTTGGATTATGCCACTAAGGTGTCCATTTCGCAGAATTGGCAGGAAAATGGGGCAATGGCTGCAAAATTAGGGGCACTATTAGAGATTGACGCTGCTATCAAGGCAGGGAATTGGACAGTATCGATGGATGATGGGGGCATTTTTTTTGCTGGTGGTCGGTCGATTGAATTGCCGTTAGCGATTGAGTTTGTTAAAAGACCATTGTTTGTCCGGCAATCTTGGTTGGTCAGAGGGAATGAGGAAAGGGCAGGATGTTTGGGAACTTTTGAAGCAGGGATAAGAATTGGTATCAAATAATAATGGAGGATATTATGGCAGACACAATCAGAATTATGTATAATGGCAAGGGCGAAACTGTACAGAATCGTTTTGGTATATTCCCCACAGGTGAGATCAAGGAAATACCGAGAACGGTGGGGAAGGAGATACTAAAATACCAAGGGTTCCAAGAGGAAGTACAAACAGAGAAAGAAGAAAAGCCAAAAGTAAAGAAAAATATAGAGGGATAGTATGTCGCATAATATCGGGGATGTATACGGCGGTGGTAAAATATTTTATATATCACCGGATGGATTGACAGGGTTAATCGTTGCACCAGAAAATCAAAGTACCGGTATCCAATGGTATAACGGAATAAATATAATCACTGGTGCAATAGATACCGCAATAGGGACAGGACAAGCGAATACAGCCAAGATTATTGATGCACAAGGTGTTGGTAGTTACGCAGCACAACTTTGTAATGATTTAATATTGGGTAGGTATAATGATTGGTTTCTGCCATCAAAAGATGAAATACACGAATTATATCTGCAAATGCATATAATAGGTATTCCTCCAGATTCTTATTGGAGTTCAGTGGAAAAAATGAGGTTGCAGCATATTATAAAGAATTTTGTGATGGTGGATGGTATATTTTTGGGGCGGGGAAGAGTGCAACAACTAATGTACGAGCTATTCGTCAAACAACATTTAATCAAGGAGGACAAAATATGAGTTATAACGGGCATAGAAGTCAAGTAGGATTTCAAATTGAGGCAGTTCCAGGGGTAAAAGCGGCAACCCTAAAGCCATATTCTTTGGATATTAAAATGCCTATCGGGTTTAGGATCGAACGGGATATGATTGATAGAGAGGTAGTAAGAGGTGCAGGGTCAAGGATGAAGAAACTGCCCGGGTTAATCAAAGTGCCAGGGTCGTTGAATGCGGAATTATACACACGGCAATCTGGTTGGTGGTACTGGCTGTTGATGGGTGGGGCAACCTCTGTGGCAACCACACAGGCAGCGGATGCAACACTGCAATCGGCTATTGCCATTACCCCTACAAGGTCAATCACTACACAGCCAACAGTTGCAAATAAGCTAAAATTGGATGTGATAGGGGCAACGGCATGGGGAAAAATAACAATTACCGGCACGGACGGACTGGGTAACAACATAACCGAGGCATTGACATGGACAGCGAACGCAATAAAGACAACTTCAAAATGGTTTAAGACTGTGAATGCTGGAGGTATTATTACCAGTGGCTTCACTGGCGGAACCTTGGCAGTTATTGGCAATGCTGGAACATATACCCATGTTTTTACCCTGACAAAACCTATACCAACAATCACAGTTGAAGAAAGCAAGGGCGGTATGCCCTGGACTTACTGGGGTAATGCGTTTACCTCATCAGAGATAAAAATACCCGCGGTTGAAGGCGTGGCTGAAATATCGTGTAACACCATCGGTAGAAATGGCGAACCAAAATCTATTATAGGTGGCACAGAACCAGCGTTATTGTCCGCTATGGCAGATGAAGTATTCATGAACTGGAATATGCAGTTTAAGATTGATGGGGCGGTCGTGAAGGTTCAGAGCATCAACATCAACTTTGATAAACAGCTCAAAGACAATACCTCCGAGATAGGGGATTATTGCCAAGAGGCACTGCCACGGCATGTCAGCGATAATAACAGGCAGATTTCAGGCACATTCAATTGTGCGTTTGAGAATGCCAATTATTATAACAAGTTTATCAATCGTACTCCGGCAAGTCTATCATTGCTGGGGATTAATCAAGCACCGGCTGGACCATATGAAAGCGTTCTGTTTGAATTGCCAGAGGTGGTGTTCGAGGGTACTGACCCCGAGGTTGGAGACATGGGAGAACTGCGGATTGATGTACCATTCTCGGCATTCAGTACCCTTGGTGCGGATGATGAGTTTAAGATTACAATGGTTACAACGCTTGCGAATTTTAGTTAAGGGGGAAACATGACGACATTGGACGATTTGAAAAATCAGATAGCCGAGGCAAGAAAGAACAGCGGTGATGGCATACGAACAATCACGGCAGAGAGTGGCAATGTGTATGAGGTCAGGGCTTTGTCCCCGTGGATGGGGCTAAAGCTGGGGATGAGGCTTGGGGCGGCAAACATCAAGACCATCGACCCAAAGCAACCGATTGACACAAAGCAAAAGGTTGAGGATATTCTAACAGATACCATATTGGATGATTACATCACCAAAGTCTTGGCTTGCGGTATGGTCAATCCTAAATTTGCTAATGATTTTGAGGTCAGGGAATTTATGGAACTATTGCCGGCAGACGCATTGACGATTTATAATGCCATTTCAACAGCAGGGCAGCAAGGCGGCGACATTAATTTGTCTGAGTTTCCTTCGTAACAGTTCAGCGGTTGAAATTGATATGATGGCACAGCGGTATGGCAAGACACCAGCCGAGATACTGGATGAGAGAAAAGACTTGAGCGTGCTGGAACGGTACACCCTCAACTATGCAGTTTTTGGGGCAGGGATTGAGTGGGAAATTGAGCAGCAGAAACGACAACTAAAGGCACAGAATAAGAGATAACAACAAGCCACAGGCGAGAATGCTTGTGGCTTGTTTTGCATGAGGTGGATTATGTCTAAGATAGAAACAAAAATAGTAATATCAGGGGACGCAACAGGGGCTAAAAAAGCCTTCGGTGATGTGAATAGCACGCTTAAAAAAGCTCAAGGGAATATTACATCATTTGTATCTGCCCACAAGGTGGCAATTGCCGCACTTGCCGCAGGGGTGGCAGCAGGAATGGCAACTATGGCATGGGCTATCACCAAAGCTACAAAGGCGGCAATAGAGCAGGAAGAGGCAGAAACAAAGCTCAGAGGTGCTATGCTTGCAACAGGCACATATTCTGTAAAGGTGCATCAATCATGGGTTAATTATGCCGGACAATTGCAGAAAGTAACTACCTATCAGGATGAAAATATAATATCCGCAATGGGGATGATACAGCAGTTTGCGAAACTGAACGATGAGCAGATGAAAAAGCTGATCCCTTCCGTGCTTGACCTCTCCACGGCTTTGGGTATGGATTTAGATTCAGCATCAAAGATGGTAGGAAAAACACTGAGCGGATCGATTAATGCCTTCGCACGGTACGGCATTGAGGTTGATATGTCAGGTACAGCAAGCGAACGGCTGGCATCCTTAACCGAGGCATTGAATAGCAAATTTAAGGGTCAGGCAGAGTTAATGAGGGGAACTTTTGCAGGGTCATTGACCGGGATAAAAATTGCCTATGGTGAAATATGGGAAACGGCAGGCAAGGCGATAACACAGAATACAGCGGCATTACAGGGAATGGTAGCGGTTGAGAAGTTGTTCTGGGGATTGACAGAAGTTGTCGACAAAAATCAGATCGCAATTAGGGGAATGGCACAAAATGGCGTAGGATTATTGGTTAATGGCATTATGCTGGCAGTGCGTGGAGTGCTGGGGTTAAAGGCAGCATGGGGAGAATGTGCCACGATATTTTGGAAGGCTCAAGGGATTGCTTTGGATGGGTTGGTATTATATGATAAGATGGTATATAAAATGGCAAAGGCTATGGGGTCGTCTAATTTAGAAACTTTGATGGCAACATGGGATGCTCATACAAAAATGGCTCTTGAAGTTAAGGCAGCGGCAAGCGAAAACTGGAAGGGCGTACAACAAACAGGGCAGACAATTATTGACTTGGAAAAGATGGTTGACCAATACAACAAAACTGTAGGGAAAATATCTAAGACAGGCAATACAATTACACCACCACGAATAGTAACCCCAACTGGAGAGGTAGAAACGGTGGGTGGTGGTGGTGGCGGAACAACGGCAGATGCTCAAAAAGTATCTGATAAAAAGATAGAAATCAAAAGCAATGAAATGGATCTGATTGAGGCATTCAACAGGAAGGCTGAGGACGATCACGACAAGTCAATGGCAGCAGAGATTAAGAGTATTCAGGATTTTGAGAAGATAAACGAAGAGGCAGACAAAAAGATTGCAGAGAGAAAAGCAAAACGAGCAGAGGACGAACAAAAGCAGCTTGAAGTTGCAGCATTACGATGGACAGCATACCAAAACATAATTGAAACATCAATGTTACAAGCATTCGAAACGGCAAGACAAACAGGAGAGAGTTTTTTTTCTGCATTCGCAAAGGGTTTAGCAAAATCCATCAAACAGTATCTCATGGCAGAGCAAGTAAAAATCATTGCAACGCAAGTAACCGAATTGGCAAAGGCATTTATTACAGCACCGTTGACATTTGGTGCAACATTAGCAGCAGTGGGACCGATAATAGCAGCCTCAGTCGCAGGAATTGCCGCTTTGCAGGCATTAGTCCCGAATTTAGCTGATGGGGGGATTGTCAGGGCAAGACCAGGGGGGACGCTGGTAAATGTCGCAGAGGCAGGGAGAGACGAGATGGTAATTCCATTGGGCAAGGGTGGTATCGGTGGTGGTGGTGTGAATTATTACACATTCAATATCAGTTCCAATATTGATCTGGCACAGGTTACAACTGCAATACAGCGGGGGAATCCATCAGCCATCAATATGGTCAAGGCGATTAATCGGACAGGGTCAAAAGTAGGGGGTGAAGCATAATCATGGCTAATTCAATTTTAATGAGCAAAAACCGCATAGACTATACTTCTGTAATTACCATGTCCAGCGGCACAAATAGTCTGGCTCTATATAATAGGGATAAATCCAACCAGTGGTCGAGCGTTGGGAGTAATGATGGCATTCAGGAAACAATCAGAATCGATTTTAAGACACCACAGCCAATAGACTCATTGTTATTGCTAAATAGCAATCTTCACCGTTTTGATTTGATTGTTGGAGGGGCATGGGGAAGTACCGTTCTTTTTACTGGGCATAACCATAATTCTTATTTTTACCAGTTATCACCTCCTTTTACTCCTGAACAGAAGATTTGTGCTTGGGCAGAATTACGGTGTTATGATACTCAAATACCCAATCAGGAGAAGAAAGTTGGGGAGCTGATGCTATGCGAACATTATTATCAGTTAGCAGTGAATCCCTCATCAATCACGGCACAATACAGGGAAGAATCCAAAGAGATTAAATTGAATGACGGAAGCCTCAAAATGTGGAAGGTATCCGGCAGTGAACGAGCAGGTTTCGATTTTGACTTTGATAAAAAGGTGGATACTGCCATGCTTGCGGCATTAGAGGGGATAAAGAAGACGGCGTATAAGCAACCATTTAATTTGTACATGTTGCCGGACGAGCAGCCAGAAAATGTGTATCTGGTAAACTGGCTTAATAGCTTCAATCCCCAAGTCGAGCAAGCATGGAATGGGGCGGGGTCGAGGGTTTATAGTTTGAAAATGGAATTGAAAGAAGTGTGAGTTGATTTATGAACCTCTGAACCTTTGAACCTTTGAACTCCATAACTTCTGAACTTGGATAAGGTGATACAATGCAAACAGTAACAGAGCTTTTTACAGAGGCAACAAAGCGTGACCACATGTCACCATTCGTGTCCATTTCGTTGTTTGGCTCAAATTTAGCTTTTAAAAAGACAGCCACAGCCTCATCCCAAGCAACCGGATGGGAAGCAGCAAAAGCTGTCAATGCTACGATTGAGGATGGAGACGGCTGGTCATCACAAAATACAGGTGGTGGATCCCCTGTTAGTCCAGAGTGGTTGACGGTCAATATCTTCTGGCAAACAGAGATTGACAAAGTGGTATTGTTCCCACGCACAAACGCAGGGGTAGTGTATGCCTTTCCTGTAGACTTCAAAATACAGACAAGCAATGACGGCACAACATGGACAGATACGGTGGTCAGGACGGCATACCCAAAGCCGAGCAACCAGAACGGGGAGTCGTTTGAGTTTGTTAAGGTTATTTGTCAATATGTCAGGGTAAGCATTAGCAAGCTTGCAGTTGACACGGATGGATTGTATTACGCACGATTGGCAGAAATTCAGGTGATGAAAAAGCCGGTGATGATTTATGAACCTACCAGAGGCAGCAACAACCATATTACCGCAGTTGGGGATATTAGTTGGTCGCTCGATGCCACGGCGATGAATGTCTGGCTTACAGGGAATGTGCGGCTTGAAGCGGATAATTCTGACAATTGCTGGAGCCCCGATAATCCCCAGGGATTGTTCCGGTATCAACAGGCACGAGGGGCACAGGTCAACATCAACGCTGGGTATGTTCTTGATGATGGGACAAAAGAAGTCATTTCTTGTTTTACTGGCTACCTCAAAGAACCTGTCAGACACTCGGACACAATCTCAGGGACTCTTACCGTGTACGATTTCTGGGAAAAATTGTCTAAAGTCAAACTGGACGATCTAAAAGACCCCGCAACCTCAAACTGGTATGCCAACCAGACCATAGATTTTCTGGTCCGGAAGATTTTCAGCCATGCCGGATTTACCAGATTTGAGTATCTTGTTGAGGCAGCGGCAACCGTGATACCGTCGGCTAATTTCGACGGCATGACGGCTAAAGATGGGATTGTGCAACTGGCAGAGGTATGTAATTTTGAAACGGGGATTGATACGAAGGGGACAGGCTTCTTCAGAAGTCGTGAAGTTCAGGACTTAGTAACTTTGGAAGTTCGGAACAAGAAAAACGGGGATAAAAACCTTATCAGTATCAGCAATATTTCGATGGGTTGGAATAATGTGATAAATTGCTTCACGGCTAAAAATGCGGCTGATGTGGAGTTGAAGAAAGAACCGGCAGCCGGTAGACCGAACAGCTTCGACCGATTCGGCTATTTACCACAAGAGATAAGCAACAAATTCTTGAAGCAATTATCGGATACAGAAATTAATGCGGTATTAGCGAAGTATTTTCAGATGTATTCAGAATCGAAGATAAGTCTTGATTGTGATATTGTGTTTGTGCCACAAGTCGAGTTGGGGGATTGTATCAAAATATCTCAACAAGAACCGTCTCCGATGACAGACACACAAGGTGTTTATAATGTAGGGCATTGCTATAACACCGGTAAAACATATGGGTCGGTAGGCGGATTTTTAATTTATAGAAAAAAATGTAAGGTTGTAGGTATAACTCTAAGTTTAACAGACTTCAAAGTTAGCCTAAAGTGTTTAGAAATATAAGGAGGCAAAAATGGCAAATACAGCGTTCCCTGTTGGTGGGTGGAATGATATAACCGAGGCAGGCGATCCGATAGTCGTGGAGACAATCCGCACAGATTTGAATTTTTTACACGCATCGATGGACGATGACCCCTTGATTGGGCACGACCACAGTGAAGCAGGTAAAGGGGCAAAAATAGGGATTGAAGGTTTAACACAGGAGGCGAAGTTAGCTATGAGCGGAAAAGGATTCAAACATTATTTAGTTCCGGCAACGAGTTTATTTCAAGAGGTTAGGGTTCTCACAATACCACACGGTACAAATAGCATCCTTTTGTCTGGGCAAACTCCCATAAATTGGGATTCACTGATAGTTATTAATTGTAGGCTTAAATGGATTATGTCTCTATCCGCAATAGCTTATGGTAATATAGCGTCAGCAAAATTGGAAATATCAGCAGATGGGATAGCATGGACAGAATGTATGGATATTACTGGTGATAGTACTATTCCTTATGCTCAAACAAAAGAGATAGATGGCATTATCAGCGAAACGCAATTGCCTTTTTTCTGGAGAATAAGAGGGGTACATACAGGGGCGTTCGCAGATCCAACAATTACATTGACTTTGGGGGGGTGCCTATTGGAAGGTTCTGTAAATAATTAATCGTTCCCCAGCTATCCATAACCAACCCTCTACCCTCAAACTCGGCTTTCAGGCAGCAACACACTGTCTGGAAGCCGTTCCTGCTTTGTAGGGCATCCTTGCCCCTCAGACCATATTGCCGGCGTTGGCGATATGGTTATAATCCCTACACACGAATCTACCCTTAAAATAATTTCAAAAAAAGTGAAAAAATAGTTGACAAAATGTTATTAGTATGATACAATAGTATTGTTTTATCAAGGAGGAATTAAAAGTGGAATATCTAACAATAACAGAAATAGCACGAATGTATAAAGTGTCCAGACAATCCGTGCATAAGTGGATAAGAGAAAAAGGGCTACCTGCTGATAGGGTAGGCAATCTCTGGAGAATACGCAAAGACAACCTCGCTCTATGGGTAACGGGAAGGGGGGCATATGGATCAAACAGTAAATGGCTTTTTCGATATACTCGGCATAAAAGACAAGCCTACCATGAGCAAGACCATGAGCGATACCTTTTTGGAGATAGCACGGCAGGCACAAGGGATATTAATACCAAAGGATTGCCCTAAAAACTATGAGGGTGTTGGGGATGATACTTGTTGGAACTGCCCAATGTGTCAGCAAAATAAATGCCCGTATGAAAAACGAAGGGGGTAAAAATGGAAGAAATGTATAGTATCAATGGAACATTAACCTGTTCCGAGTATAAGGCAATCTGCAAGGATAACAATGTCGGCATAGAATTTAGCACGAATTTTGAAAATGTTCTCTGCCTGAATGGACGGCATGAGAATATAGTTAATGTGATGGGGATTATCAGGCACGAGGAGGGGAATAAGGATGGCAATTGATACAGCTTTTCACTGTGTGGCATGTGGAAAAGAGATGTGCTACGGTACAGATTGGGACAAGTTTGTTCATGTGTGCGATAATAAGGTATGTATACTTTACGGTATCTTGCAGATAGGCAAGGAGAAAATGGAAGCGTTGGAGGCATTAAAATTGGGGGGACACAATGCTAACTAAAAACGAATATGGTCAGTGGGTCAATAATAAGGGCGAGATATGCGAGGTTAGTGGCGGCATTCTTGCCCCTGCCCCTGAGATAAAGCACCGGAAACATTGCGAGAAAATATCCCATGAAAGGTGGGAGCAGATAAAAACATATTATGCGGAAGGCATGTCCCCTGCTAAAATTAGCGGGATTATGGGAGTGACATCAAAGGCGGTTTGCGATGGATTGCTTTTGAGGGGAATGAGGCAGCGAATAGATCGGGGTTGCTATGTTAGGAGAGGCATTAAGAATGGAAAGCTACTATACACTAAAACAAATATCTGAAATGACCGGCTTGGAATACGGCACGGTACTCATGCTGGTAAAAAATAAAACGATAGGTTCGGTTGACACATATGAGGGCAAGCGGGGATCGGATAGCCAGTTAAAAGAATATTTGGAGAGGGGAAAAAATGACAATTCTACAACAAAAATACCATGACGCTGTATGGGGTGACACCCACCCTGTGGCGGTGGAGATACCGGAATGGAAGGACGAAAAATAATCGAAAATAGTTGAGAAAAATACTAAAAACGGAGGTTAAAAATGACAATATTAAGTTTTGTTCAAATGATATTCAGTAGCGGGTTGCTCTTTTTAAGCTACTGGGCGATTGGTATAGAAGTAGGCAGTTTTTGGAGAATGGGGATTATATCTGCGGTTGTAGGAGTTTGGTATCTTTACGGGTATGTTATGGGGCTTGAGAGCCATTAGCAAGTGCAACAATCTTGATCTGTGTTATGCTCTCTGTGTTTGTTCTTTCCTCTATTCCATATATTATACTAAGGTTATGTCTTAAAGTCAACAAGAAAGTGAGATTAGGCACAAAGCAGTAGCTATGGGAGAGCTGGCGGACTTCTGAAGGGTGCTTCTATGCCGATTTAAAAGTTCCCCAATTTTCCGCATATTGTATCCATCGTGCTTCCATCTGTATATCTGCTTCCGTTCCTCCTCACTTACATGCCGATATGCCATATTTTGCCTCCTCGTATTCTGTTTATCCACGAAGAGGATAACATATTATACTCCCTCCTGTCAGCTCTGTTTTGCTAACAACAAGATGTTGCACTTGCTAATGGGCTGTGCGGGGCATATCGATGGGGAAAATAGTTGAGAATAGTTGAGAAAACCTGCAAGAGGACTAAATAATATGGCTAAAATATTAATAATTGATATTGACAGCACCATTCCCAATCTTGCCCTAAGAAAGATAGAAAAATACCATCTTGATTTAGGTGACACGGTAATATGGAATTTATATCTGGCAAGATTTTCTGTTGATAAAATCTATGTTTCATGTGTCTTTGATTGGAATAAGGAAAAGTGTAAAACATGGGAAGGTTACGCAGATATAGGTGGCAGCGGGTATGATCTATCTAAAAAATTACCGCCTGAGATAGAAGCAGTGAACCCTCATATTAATCTGGGTTTTACTACTCGTGGATGTATCAGAAATTGTTCTTTTTGTATTGTGCCTGAAAAAGAAGGCAATATAAGAATCGTTGGAGACTTGCTGGATTTATGGGATGGGAAGAATAAGGATGTTGTGTTAATGGACAACAATATCCTTGCATTACCTGATCATTTTGAATTAATTTGTAAACAAGCCAGAGATAATAAAATTCGGATTGACTTCAACCAGGGGTTAGACTGTAGGCTTTTAACCCCTGATATAGCATATCTGCTAAAAATCACACCATTAAGAATATACCGTTTTGCGTTTGACCACCCTTCACTGCTTCCTGTTGTAGATAATACAATTACGATACTTAAAAATGCTGGTATTAACCAAGCATTATGGTATGTTTTGGCAGGATTTAACACAACATTTCAAGAAGTTTTAGATAGATGTAATTTTTTGAAAAGCAGAAAACACAATATTTTTATTCAGCGGTATCTTTCCGTGAAGACAGATAGACGATATGTGGCATTAGCTCGGTGGGCAAACCAACACCATATATTCCACTCCATGAGCTGGGAAGAATTTTGTGGGTTGCCGGTGAATAAGCAATACAAGCAGTTGATTTGATGCTGAGAAAATAGTTGAAAATAGTTGAAAATAGTTGAGAATAAATCTTGACAAAAACTTACATATATGGTATATTATATGTATCGGTTTAAGGAGGTAAAAAGATAATGAAATATCAAATTCCAATTTTGGAATGTAAGAGATGTGGACACAAATGGATACCAAGAATCAGTAATACTGTTTTGTGCCCTAAATGTAGGTCTGCAAGATGGAATGAAGAAAAAAAGATGATAAAAAATGAGGGAGTAATTAATGTCTAAAAGATTCACATGCTCTAATAAATGGGATGATGATTGGTATATAAGCCTTTCAAACGACATGAAACTATTGTACAATTATATGGTAGATAAATGTGATTGTGCTGGTGTATTTAAGCCAAATTTTAAGGTTATATCAATATTGTTAGGTATCGAAATTTCTGCATCAGAGGTTTTAGCACAGATAAATAAAGAAAAAGAAAGAATTACAGTACTCCAATCAGGGCATTGGCTTATTTTGGGGTTTATCCCTTTTCAGTACGGTAAATTATCGACAGAAAGCACTGTAGCTAAAGGGGTAATAAAGATATTAACTTTGGAAGGGTATGGTAAAGATATAGATACTCTTATTAAAGGGTATGATAAGGGTATAGATAGGGTATCTAAAGGGTATGATAAGGGTATAGATACTATTAAGGATAAGGATAAGGATAAGGATTATATATCTGAAAGTATAATTAATAATAAAATACCTTTAGGAGAGGACGAAAGTAAAATTAATGAAAATTTTTATTCTGAATTATCAATTTTACTGCTGAAAAAAATCAGAGAGAATGACCCTAAATTTACAATTACAGCAGATAAAATGGAAAGTTGGGACAAGGAAGTTGCTTCACTACTTAAAAAAGATAGCCGAACGGTAGACGAAATAACACAGGTCATCAACTGGTGTCAACAAGATTCTTTTTGGAAAAGCAAAACTATGGACATGAATAAAATAAGGGAAAAATTTAGTCAGTTATTAATACAAATGCAGGAAAGCCAAAAAGATAAACCAGTTTTCAAAACCTACCAACAGAAAGAACAAGAAAGACTTGCAAAGCAGAATGAGTTAAAAGACCAGAAAGAATTAGCAGAGATAAAAGTAGACAAGGAATTGGCTAAAATAGCAAAGGAAATAAAGAACTCAAATCTTTCAAAAAATGACGAGTTTGAATCAATATCATTTGAGGAATTTTCCAAATCACTGGGGGTAATTAATGAGACCAAATGAAGTGCTTAATTTTGTAGAAAAATATAAATGGAAATATTTCACCACAGGCAATCAACTTAATGTAGAAATTTGTCCTTCATGCAAAGACGATAAAAAGCATTTTTATATCAATCAAGTTACTGGATTATGGGATTGTAAAAAATGCTCGGCAAAAGGCAATTTTACACAGCTTATAGGTATGGTTACTGGTATTTATAGTCTCCAAGACTTCGACCCGAACAATGACACCAGAATACCTGAACAGCAACTATTCAAAATATCCCATGAAAAATTACTGGCGAACAATACAGCAATGAAATATCTATCAGATAGAGGATTTACTAAAGAGACGATTAACTACTTCCAGTTAGGCTACCAAGAGATTCATAGCAAAGCATGGTTGTCTATCCCTTATCGGGCTGGAGGTGAATTTATTGGAGCAAAATTAAGAACAATTCCACCGTATGATAAAACTTTTCTCAGGCTTGGTAAATGGGAATCATTTTTATTCAATGATGAATGTATAGATAAATTCAATGCAATTATTATTACTGAATCAGAGACAGATGCCATGATGTTATACCAATATGGATTTAAGAACACAGTATCAGTGCCTACCGGAGCTGCAGGGTCAACAGGTGAATGGATAAAAAGGCTGAGGAACAAAAGAGTATTTATTGTTTTTGATACAGATGCAGCAGGGGTAAAGGGGGCAGAAAGATTATTTAAGAATCTCCCATGTAGTAGCATTATTACCCTTGATTTTCAGGACAAAAAGCTAAAAGATGTTTCAGATTATTTTATTAAAGACAAGAGAACAAGGGAAGATTTTGAAAAATTATTGGCAAACAACACAAAAGAGATAGTAAAAGTTAATGAGGAACTGGAAGGGTTTATGGGATATGTAGACGGATTAAATCAGCAGATAACTAACTTCTCACCATGGAAGAATCTCAACGAGACCATTCACCCAGTAGAGGGTCATCTTGTTACTATAGCTGCCCCTTCTGGTGTTGGAAAAACTACTTTCTGTTTAAATATAGCATTAGAGATGTCCCGGCATACTCCTGTTTTATTTTATTGCCTTGAGATGTCAAAATATGAAATAATGGAAAGGATGATACAAGCAACAATGGAAGTAACTATAGAAGAGGCAAGAACAAGAGAGGTTGCAACAAAGGCATTTAACCAGTTTAAGTATCTAAAACTATACATTAGGGAAAGTGATGGAGTAATAAATCTGCCGAATGTAATTAATAAGATAGAAACTGCGGTTGATATTTTAGGAGTGAAGGCAGTGTTTTTTGATAATTTACATTTTTTATGTAGAGATACGAAAGACCCAAGAATTGAATTGAATAGAGCAAGTAAAGTATTTAAACTGTTGGCAGTCAGACTAAAGATAATCATTTTTATGATAGTCCAGTTGACGAAAAATAAAAATAAACACCTTGTTCAAAGCTCAGATGATATTAGAGAAACAGGAGCGATCAAGACAGACTCGGATATATGTATTGTTTTATATCGTAAAGTTTTAGCCACAACTATAAAAGATGTAGAGGAAGGAGAGGAAGATGCAGAGAATCTCTCACCAATCACGATTGTGAATATTGATAAAAATAGGACAGGGAAAGGGAAAAGAATTAAATTATACTTTGAAGGGGGACATGCTTTTTTTAGAGAAATGTATATTGCTGGCTTATTTGCAGCACAAAAACGCAGGGAGGGTTGCAATGACTAAAATATACACTGATGGTGCTTGTATTCCAAACCCAGGGACAGGGGCATGGGGTGTGGTAATTGTGGATGGTGAAAATATCGAAACATACTCAGGGAAAGTAAACGATACTACCAATATGAGGACGGAAATACAAGCAGCTATTAAAGGGTTAAGCCGATCAACTTCTCTTGAGGTTGAAGTAATATCAGACAGTAAAATAGTGTTAGACGCTTTTCTAAAAAGATGGATATATTCATGGGTAAATGATAACTGGGTTGGCAGATTGAATGCTGACTTATGGAAAAGGTTATTGGAATATTCCAGAGCTAAAGAAATCACATGGACTTGGGTCAAGGGACATTCAGGGGATAAATACAACGAAATGGCGGATAAACTTGCTGACAATCTTTTGATTGATGTTCCGGGTAGAAAAGAGTTTGAGTCAAAGATGGCATATTTTAATAACTTGAAAAAACGATAAGAAGGGGCAGATGAAGGAAACAACAAGAGACATGATGATGCCGATAATAGCTGAATACTGGAAAAATACCAAAGGCAGCATGAAATTAGCTGATCAATGTTTTGAGATGTATGCTAAATGCCAGGAGATATGCCAATGTGAAGGTGAAGAATAATGGCAGAAATATTTAGGATTCATTACCAGGGAATTGCAAGCGTTGAGGATAACGGAACAGTTTAATCCAAAGGATTACTACATCCCCCGCACCAAAACCGCCCTTCTCCAATCCCTGAAAGATTTGGGCGTG
>Ga0265296_1003227_pt1 | contig 15433 bp, 13 predicted proteins | sample MunlanPumphouse1_FD_189073 | JGI IMG/M metagenome (GOLD analysis project Ga0265296, IMG submission 189073) | Groundwater microbial communities from a municipal landfill in Southern Ontario, Canada - Pumphouse #1 | ecosystem: Environmental > Aquatic > Deep subsurface > Groundwater | place... | reverse complement strand
ATGAATCTGGAATTTCTTCCGCCAGTCTCTTTGCGTAGACGTTATAATTTTCCGGGCTGTCCGGAGGGACGTCGGTACGCGTGATAATCACCTCGGCCCCGAACGCCTTCAACGTCGAAATCTTTTCCTCGCTCATCTTGTCTGGGACGACGAATATGCATTTATATCCCTTTGCCGCCGCCACTTGAGCCAGGCCGAGACCTGTGTTGCCGGCGGTGGCTTCGATGATGAAGGATCCGCTCCGAATCCTTCCTTCCTTTTCAGCCATATCTATCATCTTGAGCGCAATCCTGTCCTTGATGCTCCCGCCGGGATTCATCGCCTCGTTCTTGACTAGGAGCGCTGCGTGCAATTGCGCGCCGATCCGTTTCAGCCTGATCAAGGGGGTTCGACCTATGTCCTCTAAAATCGATTCGCATATCGGCATGGAAATTTTCCTCGTAAATGCGCTCTAGCAACAGTAGTCAACAAGGTCAATTGACTTAATCAACTAAATATATTACGCACCGCCTGAGGTCAAAAAAACAGAGGTTATATATGAAGATTTCAACAAAGGGCAGATACGGGCTGAGGGCGATGCTTGAGCTCGCCATTGGATTCGGCAACGGCCCGGTCATGGTAGAGACGATAGCCGCGAATCAGGGCATATCCGGGAAGTACATCCACAATCTGATGATGGGGCTGAAATCCGCCGGCCTTGTCCGAGCCATTCGCGGTCCGAAAGGCGGGTACGTCCTCTCGCGGCAGCCGTCCCGAATCACCGCGCTCGATGTCATCGAATCTCTGGAAGGGAAGATTTTATTGGCCGACTGCGTCGCAAATACAGGCAGCTGCGCAAGGGCCGAGAGGTGTGCTGCACAGGACGTGTGGAAAGATGCGGCCGCGGCAATGAAGAATGTCTTCTCAGGCGTTACGCTGGAAGAGCTGGCGACGAAGCAACAGAAAAAGCAGCCGATTCACGTCATGTATCACATCTGATGAACAGCGGAGCGATGTTCGATGCAAGATGCGCGCGGCATGATCCCGCATCGATCCGCGTCACCTGCTGATATACGGGTATGCCACGATCACCTTGAGGTCTTTGCGCTGCGCGAGCCTGAATGTGTCCCACGCGGCGATCTTGTAGACGACGTTGCCACCGCCGCGCTCCACGAATGAATAATATCCCAGCCCGCTCGGCTCCCTGCGTATCTGCTCGCCCAGGGCCCGAAGCTCAGGGAACCTCTCGTACATGGCATCCGTGAATAGGAATCGTCCGATCTGATTCGAGTCCTCGTCGTAGAAGATGAAGCCGTCGTCGCGCATGCACCAGAGCTGATAATCGCTCCTGAGGGGATCGAAAGAGAGCGCAGTCGGGATCGCTTTTTCCGCGATGTAGAGCACGGCGAGCGCGCCGACGGGAGATGAGCCGTGCTGTATGGGCGCAGCTATTGCAAAGGCGTGCGAGCCGTCCGGCATCGGAACGAGATCGTTAGTGCTGCTATCGCGATCCGTGAACCTTGAAGCCGGACCTCCTTTGAAGATGGCAGAAAATGCAGCCGTGACATCGCTCCGATCCGGATACACGGCTGCGACCTTTCCCTCCGTCGTTATCGTCGCGAGCGCCAATGCATCCGGGTCCGTGCCGGATAGATCCTTGAGGAGCGAAACCACCTTCTCGCCGCGCAGGGATTTTAGCGCAGCGATGCGTTGCGCCGAATCGTCGAGCGCCTTGACCACGCCCGTGTAATAGCTGCCGGCGCTCGTCGCGGTATCGGTCGAGAGCTGGATGGCCGACCTAGAGAGATCGGTTACGTCCACGAACGCGCGCTCTGCCCTCACCCTTGCCGCGCGAGCATCAGCGGCGAAGTTCAGCGCGAGGCCCGCGCCTGCGATGATCGATACGATCACGGCGATCGCGGCGACTATCGCGATCTTGTTGCGCGCGACAAAACGCGCGAAGAGCTCGCGCGTCGAATAAGCATATACACTCACAAGCCGGCCGACTCGATAGGCCTTGAGCTCGCGGGCAAACTCCGAGGCATCGCGGAAGCGTTCCGCCTGGTTTTTGGATACGGCCTTTTCGCATATCGCAACGAGCTCGACAGGGAGGTTCTTCATGCGCTCTAGCGGCGATGGCGACGGCTCATTGGACGCGAGCTCTCGCATGATCTCCTTCGGAGTGCCGTGGTACATCTTCTCGCCCGTGAGGATGAGAAAGAGCATCGCGCCCAGCGCATAGACGTCGCTCGCGGGCCCCACTGCGCCGCACCGCTTGTCGATCTGCTCCGGCGCCATGTAGGACGGCGTGCCGAGCACCGCGCCATGTCTCGTCTTCATCGAATCGGCCAGGTCCTCGATCGATTCCGCCGAGTGATCCTCCGCAGGCTCCTCCGGCTCCTCCTCGCCGATCCTCTTTGCAAGCCCCCAATCCAGGAGCACCGCCTCGCCGAACTCGCCGAGGATTATGTTCTCCGGCTTCAAGTCCCTGTGGATGAATCCCTTTGAATGCGCAAAGCCCACCGCATCGCACACGCTGGTGAATGAAGGGAGCAGCGCAAGGCGCATGCTGAGCTCCTTCTCCGGTGTTGTGTCCTTGCACGTGGCGATGGCCTCTTTGAGCCGTCTCCCTTCCACGCGCTTCATCACGTAGAAATAGGTGCCGTCCTCTTTTTTGCTGAGCTCGTAGACAGGGATGATGCCGGGGTGCTCCAGCTGGCCGCTGATGCGTGCCTCGCGCACGAACCTGGCGAGCGCTCGCTCCCGGTTCGCAGCGATTTTCTCCGCAATCGGCTCCTTGATCGCGACCTCGCGGCCGATGCGCTTGTCGTATCCAAGATAGACGCGGCCGATCCCGCCCTGCCCCAGCATGCCGCGGAGGCAGAGGTCATCGGTGTAGGGCACATCTTCGTGATTCTCTGTCCTTGGGTTTTCTCTATCTTCTGAAGGCATTGGCCGCCCCCTGCGATGGAGCGTATCTTATCATCGCAATGAAGGCGGCACAATTTGTTTGGAAGGCTCAGTATTCGGGCATTTCGCGGCGGTGGAAGACCAATCCATCAGCGCTGTCCATGCCGGGATAGGCGTCGTGATCCGTAAGGTTGTCGGCTCGGGTCCCGGTGAGGGTGATGCGCCCGTTGAACTTGTCGCCGCCCGCCTCGTCGTCGTAGGTCGCGGCCCAGAATTTCGTATTGATCTCAAGCCTCAACAGGTTGATCTCAGGATAGCACATGCCGTCAGCATCCTTGACGTGGCCCACGCACGGGTCGGGCGCCTGCGGCTGATTTGGCGACTCATTGCCGGGTCCTCCGCTTGGAGGCAGCTCGCTGCCGGAGTGGGGGTCGTCGACGCCGCTGGGGCCGGGCGAATCCTGATTGTTGTACGGATGATTGTCGCCCGAATTCGAGTTGCCAGGCTGTTCTCCCGGATAGCTCGGGGCCGGCGGCTGCTTCGTGCCGTACAGTCCCTCCCAGAACAAAAGGGCGCGCCTCACGCTGTAGATCGTACTCACGTGTTCCTTGAACTTTCCGCCTTTCTCCACATCAGCAGAGGCCTGGCAGACCTCCCCTTTGCATTCCGGCTGGTCGTTCAGTTTGAAGATCGCATGTGAGAGCGTGAGGTCGAATATCTCCTGAAGGTTGACCGGCGCTGCCGCTGCATCATTGCCATCGCCGAATGCAGTGAGATTTCTTTCGAGCTTCTTCTGATCTTCCATGTCCAGATTGCTCGTATCCTGTACGAGGATGACCGAAAGCCGTGAGGAGTCATTGTCAGCAGCCCAGAAATCCTTGTACGCCATCTCGATATCGTAATCGTCGATCGCATCGCTTGGATAAGCGAGCATAAATTTGAGCGTCTGCGAGGCTTTCTGCTGTTGATCACACGAGTCCGTGACCGAGACCGTCAGCTCCTCGACCGGGTCCTCATTCACATTGGGGTCCGCGGCCTTTCGCTTCTCGAGGACGGAGATCGGCAGCGGGCCATTGTACTTGAATGCGCCGGAGAGATTGAGCTCTTCATGCGGCAAAAGCGCGTAAGCCGTCTGCGCGGCGTAATCCGGAATCTTCATCGTCCCGCCGAGGGGCAGGCTGATCTCAGTATCCTTTGGCTTGTCCACATCCACCCACGTGGAATTTTTGGTCCATTCCGCGTTGGCATCCTCGCCGCAGTTTCCGTCCTCCGGAAATCTGTAATCGCGCTCGCCCTTCGGGGTAGAGGGATCTGCGCTTGGATTCTTTGGATGGCAATGCAGGCTGTCGCTCACCTTGCTCTCGAAAGACCAGGTGTAGGGGGCCTGGCCGCCGCTCACCTTGAACCTGATCGCCTGATCCGCGGCGCCCAGCTGGACGGGCCACTCGCCCTTTTTCAGATCATGTATGCCAAAGCTCGCCAGCTCTATTTTGATGGGCTCTTTGCAGCCGTCAGCGAATGAAACGCCAATAATCGGAAGCGTGATTTCAAACTTACCTGAGATGCCGGAGGCGTCTTTCACCTCGATCTGCAGGGCATGCGGATCGCTGTTGGAAGCGTCCGCTGCATCCGTGGCTACGATGGTCACTTTAAATGTTCCACCCTCAGAAGGCTTGCCGTCGATCTTCTCCGTCTTTTTATCGACGCTCACGAGGTCCAGGCCCGCAGGCAACGCACCCTCAAGGCTCCAATTGTATTCCCCGCTGCCGCCCTTCGCGTATATCATGACTTTACAATCGTCGCCCTTGTCGCAGGTCTTCATGCTCTTTGCCGTGATCTTCACGGGCGATTTCTTTGCAGACGTGGCCGAGCTATCATCCGTGGTGGCTTCGTCCGATTCGCTGGCCGAGCTGGCATCCTCATCGCCGTTCGAATTTTGTAACTGGCTTTCGTCGGAATTCGTCGATGTCAGGGCGGTATCGTTCCCCCCGCACGCAGCTATGCCCGCAGCGAGGATCACAAAGAGGATGAGTGAGACCAGGCGCAATTTCTTCATGAAAAATGACCTCCGAGTAGGATTACCCGCTTCATTATAGATGCAATCGGTATGCCACCCTTATCGGCTTGCATTAGTTCGGATAAATCTTTAATATCAACAGGTTAGAAATACGACTGGGCAGGCAAACCGACAAAGCGGGGTCTCCTATCATCAGAATAAAGGGATCGCCAAGGTCTCTCCACCCTATGGTCGCGGCTGTCGCGTGCGCGGCCCTGCTATTCGCCTTGCCGCAATTATTCGCTGCGACGGCGAACACGCAGGAGATCAGGTCCGGCTCGATCCCGGATATCATCGTATTGCCCGACGACGGGATGAGGCCCCTGGAGGATTTGATCGCGTCCGCGGGAAATAACATCGCGATAGTCACCCCGAGCCTTAATGACCCCACGATCCTCAAATCCCTTCGATCGGCGCGCATGCGCAGGGTCGCCGTGCGCGTGATGCTCGACAAAAACCCGGTCGGAAATTTCAGCGATAGCGGCGCGGCCAAAAGGCAGCTCACATCGATGGGCATAATCGTGGGACACGGGAATCCATCGTTCGGGCATACGCGCGAGTCCGCCATCATAATCGACGGCAGGGCCCTCGGCGTCGCGAGCGCGCCGCTTACAGAGGAGGCCATGACGAGGGGGCGGGCATTCGTCGCCGTGTTTTGGGACCCCCGCTTTGCTGCACTGGCGCTCACGGTATATGATGCCGACTGGCACAAGGCACGAGCCAATCCCTCACTTGCCCGTCTCGCCTTCAGTCCGGACGACGCGAGGCGCAAGCTGCACGAGGTGATACGCCACGCCAGGGAGACGCTGTGGGTCTATGCGGAGACGATAGCTGATCACGAAGTGGAGAGCTGGCTTGGAGAGGCCGCGAAGCGCGGGATTACGGTCAGGGTGCTCACAAGCGACACATCCCCTGCAGGCAGGCCGGGGATAATAAGCCTCACGCAGTCAGGTTGCCTTGTGAGAATATCGACCTCGCTCAGAATTCATGGGAGCGTGGTTCTCGCGGACGCAAAGACCGAGGGGGCGGAAGCGCTCTTGGGCTCTCAAACGCTCGCCACCCCCTCGTTCGATGAAAACAGGGAACTGGCCGCGATCATCAGCGATGCAAATCGAACAAGACGGCTGCGCACATCCTTTGAAAAGGACTGGGCAGCTGCTCCCCGCTAGTCCGCGTTCACCAGATCTCGTAATTCTTGGTCGTGCTCGATATCCATCCCTTTGACTCGTTGTAGGCGAAGGGATTGTTGAACGGATCTATTATCTTACCCTGGTCGTTCACGTTCACGCGCTCTACAAAGCGGTGGTTCACCCCCTCGCCGGGGAGCTTGAAGACCGCTGTCGCAAGCTCGATCAGGCTTTTCGGCAGCCTCTTTTCAACGATGTTGAAAGTGGCGACCCCCTGCCTGAGGAGCGTAAGCTCGTAGATCATGGACCGCTCCTTCTCCAGCCGCTGCTGCCTGGTGTAGGAGTTGACCATGAAGACGAGTATAGCCACGAATACGAACAACAGCAGGACAGATTCCAGCGTGCTTCTTTGCGGGCTCCTCAATTCCACCATATCCCCCTCCATTCTTTGGTTGTGAATTGCGGGCGAAATTTAACACCTTTTCCCTTGTTTCACAAGGCCATCCATTTTTCTTCAGTGCCCCATGAAGAACATCTGCATGACAAAGAGCCCGATCTCTATCGCTATGAGGACGATGATGGCCCATTCCAGGACGTTGGCATGGCGATACTGAAGGAGCTCCGCGATCAGCTCCAGGTTCTCCTGAATCATGCGGAGCTTGTAGTCCACTGTCTTGTAGCGATCCTTGAGCTCGAACATATCGACCGCCTCGCGGTAGAGGTTGTCGAGCATCTGGTCGTCCCATGTCTCATCGGGCTTATCCAGGAGGTAGAGCGATGCGACGAGGTCCTGCTTCGTGGTGATGCACTGGCCTATGAAGCGCTTGATGTCCTTCGCCGAGCACTGGAGCCTGCCGCGCTGTTTGAGCGCCAAGCCTATGTCTCCCGTCTGGCGCAGCAGGTCGTTGACCTTGAATTCGAAGTATTCGAGCGCCGTGGACTGGGCAATGACGAAGGCGATGAGATCCGCGCGCTCTATCGTGAGTCGATCCAGCACCGCTCGCTCAAAGCCGACCGCGTTCTTCTCTCCGCGTTTTATATCGACCGTGAACTCTTCGCTCGTCAGCATCTCGGCCTTATGGCCGATGAGCATGCGTATCTTCTCTATCACCTGCCGCTGCCGCTCCGGCTCCACGTTAAAAAAGATGACCGCACCGAACCGATAGATGAAGAAGAAGCGGTCCTCGCCCTCCTGATACACGAGCTTTGTTGCAGACTGCGTGCGCGCAGCGGTGTCGAAGAGCCTGTCAATGTCCTTGAGCTTAAGCGTCTCGGCAAGGTGATACGCGTGGAAGAAATACCGTGGCGCAAAGTCGAGTTCTTTTTCTTCCATAGTCACCTCTCCGACGTTAGGACAAACTCATCGCGCAAGGCGCCATCGCGGTCGATCACCTTCGTTTCCACGCGCCGGCCTTTCACTGTAACGAGCACGAAGTGATTGAATGGGGTGAGTGAATGCGACCCGTAAAGCGGCGCGCCGCCTCCGCCGGTCACCACATATTTAATGCCGTCCACGTCCATGCGCCGGTATGTGTGCTCATGCCCTTCAAAGACTACATCCACCTTCTTCTGCACAAAAAGCCTGTGCAGCGCATCGCGCGCATCGGGATGCTTGTCGAGTGACCTGCCCAGATTTGTAGCACCTTGCCAGAGGAAAAGCGGTGCATGGATGAAGACGAACTGGTGCTCATATTTTGCCGGATCGAGCGTGTGCGCGAGCCACGCGAGTTGGCGGCCCGCAATGCGCAATTCATTCTGCGGTTCGTATGAATTCAGCACTACAAAGAGGCTGTTGCCGTGGGTGACGCTGTAATAGGTCTCCTCACCGGGGAAATTTACCTCTTCACGCCATACCTCCTGGCTTTTTTCATCGTCTATGTCGTGATTTCCCGGCGCGTAGTAATACGGAACCGTGATGATGCGGGATAGCGCCTTGAAGTTCGCCCACTGGGCGCGGTTGCCCGGGTTCGGTATGATATCACCGGTGTTGAATACCAGCGCCGGCCTGCGCTGCATGATGGCTGTGATGATCTTCTTATAGATGCGGTCGCCGGAGCGGTTGTCGCCGGTCACGGCAAATGAAAAGGCATCCTCCGGGTGCCTGGCCTGCGCATAGGCAAACGATGTGAGGAGCAGTAACAGAAGCAAGGATGCATTGATGAAAATTCTGCGCACAACAAGACCCTCCGCGACCAGCAGAGGGATAGTGCGCATGGGTAATCGAAGAATTCAAGACACGAATCACTGGTCACTGGTCACGGCTTTACATACATCCGTCCCAGCCGGGCTCGCAGTCCCTGGGCACCATGGCCGCGTCCACCCGTGCCACGGGTTTCAGGTCCACGTCTTGCAGCGCGAACTCGGTGATCGCACCGCCGTCGTCGTCGTCGTTTTCAGCCTGGAGGGAATCGCCGCCGCATGCGGAGAAGAGGGGAATGAGCGCCAGCAGCATCATGAGCACTGCCAACTTCTTGAGCGAGGGAAACATCGCAGCCTCCCTGCCCGCCGGCAGGCGGGCTTTTGTCTCCCCCAAAAGGTCTCGGTATCTTGCCAATGATCAAAATAAGCAACGATCGTGCCAAATCCAACCGAGTCTAATCGTTTGTAAATCAGGGGTTTTTTAGGTGGCATCGCCGCTCATATTGATAAAATCGGGGTCTGGTGTCATCTTTCCCTACAGTTTCACTCCCCATCGCTATTTCGCGGTTTATAGTTCAAACAAGTTGCAAAGGGCGACTTTCGTGATAGCTATGCCGCGTTCAACCACTTCGGAGGCCGAAATGGAACAGGCTGGCACGTGGGGAAGGCGCATCGCGGCGTTCGGGATCGCTGCGCTCTGCTTCGGCTACTTCGCATCTTATGTCCCCTATACGATGATGACAAAGCTCGTCACAAAGGGGCTCTGCTGCGGGCTCGGCGGGACCGGCCTCACCGGATTTCAGATCCAGCCGATCGCCATATTCGCCAGCTTCGTCTGCATGTACAGCTTCATCACGATCATGGGCTGGTGGAAGCACACCACGCACTCGAAGATACTGGGCATCTCCGTCCCCAGGCCGCAGTGGTTCACGCTGCTCTCGGGCCTGAGCCTCTCCTTCCAGATCATCACCACTACGCTGGCGTATACCTTCGGCGGCATCAGCATAGTCTTCGCGATGCTGCTCATGCGCGGAGGCGTGCTCATCATGGCGCCCGTCGTCGACATGATCGTGAAGAGGAGGAAGAGAAAGATCTACTGGCCCTCGTGGGTCGCAGCAGCCTTAAGCCTCGCAGCTGTGATCGTGGCCATCTCCGGCAAGATGGGCACGAACCTCACGCTCATCGCAGGGATCGACATCTCGATCTACCTGCTTGCCTACTTCTTCCGCCTCGTGCTGATGAGCTCCTGGGCGAAGAGCAGCGACGAGGAGGAGCGCAAGCGCTTCTTCAGCGAGGAACAGATGGTCGCGAACGCCGCGCTCTTCACGGGCCTTTTCATTGTGGCATTTCTGGGCAGGAATTCGGGCTCTGAGCCGATACTCGGCCAGCTCTGGAACGGCTTCGCGCAGATTCCGTTCCAGGGATTCTTCCTCTTCATCTTCTTCCTGGGATTCTTCTCTTACGGCACCGGCCTCTTCGGCAGCCTCATCTACCTCGACGGACGCGAGAATACCTTCACGGTTCCCGCCAACCGCGCATCGAGCATACTTGCGGGCGTGCTGGCGGACTACCTGCTTGCGTTTTTCTACGGCCAGAGGTTTCCGAGCGTAAACGAACTTGCGGGTGCAGCGCTCATCATCACGGCTATCGCGTTCCTCGGTTACCGTTCTGTGGTGGAAAAACGCACGAAGGCGGCAAAGCGCGCGCAGATACAGGCGCAGATCGAGGCCCTGCAGACGGCGTAAGTCTCACTTGTTTCGGAATCGTATTCACGCCCCAGTCGTTTCCTTCAACGCCCATAACTTTTGGAGCGCCTCGCCATATCGCTGTCCAAGAATCGCGGAGTCCGTGGACTCCGGCTCGTTCGGCATCGTCACAAAGGGCACGCGCCCGCCGCCAAGCGCCAGGTGCCCGTTCCTCTCGCCCCTCGTGATTTCGGGCCAGTCGTCCACGCTGTAGAAGCGGCGCATGTCCTCGTCCGGGCACTTGTGCGCCAGCACGGTGTGCTTGAGCTTTTCCCGATAGCGCGCCTCGTTGCGGCGCGCGGACTCCTCCGCGGAGACCTCTATGTAGAGGATCGCCGCGCGCTCGAAGAGCGGCCTGGAGAGGCGCGCCAGCGCCGGCGCGTAAGGCTTCTCTCCGCCGCGAGAGAATTCAATGAACAGCGTGTGCTCGTGGTAGAATTCGGCGTTGGGCAGAAACTTCCTGCTGATCTCAGCGTCGAACTTCTCCATGAGAAAATCGAAGAGATCGGCCGAATCGAGGATATAGCCCTGTCCCGCGCGTTTGGAGTGGAGTCTGCGGCCTTTCACGTTCTCCCACAGGTCGTCTTCCAGGAACTTCTCCCAGAGCCAGACGAAGTCGTCGAGCACCTGCATCTTGCCGATGTGAAAGCGCTGAGCGCGCTCCGCATCGGAGAGCTTTGTCATGAAATCCAGGAACTCGGATTTGCCCGACGCGGGGCGACCGAGCACGAAGAGGTGATCAAATGTGTTCATATTTTTTCCTCTTCCCTCCCCTTACAAAGGGGAGGGAGTCAATTCATCTCGCGCTACAGAGTTCCCACAGTTTATCGAGCGCCGGACCGTAGCGTTCCGCGAGCGGACCGCGCTCGGTGAGCTCGGGTTCGTTTTGCATCGTCACAAAGGGGACCTTCACGCCGTGCACATCAAGAACGCCGGACGGCTTGCCCGAGGTAAATGAATCCCAGTCGTCGAGCCTGTAATGATGTTCCAGCGTCTCGCGCGGAACCATGTGCGCCAGGATGGAGTGCCTCTGCTTTTCCTCGTAGCGCGCCAGATTGCGGCACCACGATTCCTCGAACGACACCTTTACGTAGAGGATCGCTGCCCGCTCAAGTATCGGCTTCGAGAGCCGCGGGAGCGCGCGCCGATAGCCCTCATCTCCTCCCCGGGCGAACTCTATTATCACGGTGCCGTCGCGGTAGAAGTCTGGCCTGGAAATATAGCGCGCGGCCGCCTCGTGGTTGAATCGCGTGAGCATGAGATCGAAGAGCTTGGCCTTATCGGGTTTCAACCCGTAGTTGGTATCATAGCGATCGGTGAAGATGCGCTCGTGGCCGGCCTCTTCCCAGAGATCGTCTTCAAGGAACTTCTCCCAGAGCCAGACGAAATCATCGAGTTCCTCGAATTTGCCGATGTGAAAACGCTCGCCGCGCTCTGCATCCGACGTCTTCTTCATGAAGTCGATGAACTCGGATTTGCCGGCCGCGGGCCTGCCCAGCAAGAGCAGGTGGTCAAACGTCTTTGTCATTTCTGTCTCCCTTCTTCGGTTATAGGTCTGAGCGTCAGGTCCACCACCTGCGGATGTATCGCCTCTATGGAGAGGCTTCGCGGTATGCGGCCGATGTCTTCCTTGTGCACCTCGACTATCTGGCGGCCGGCCTTTGCACCCTCCAGATCTATGGTCGCCTTGATCGCGTCCTGATTGAGGAGCCTGAACGCGCGGTCATCGCCGGAGAGAGTGACTGAAAGACGGCGCGGCATGGCGCGATCGACCACCAGCTGTTCGGGCATGTTGGCGTATTCGATAGGTATCACGTAATCGCGCTGCATCGTCCCCTGGCCCTGCGCGAATACCGCCCAGAGCCCCGCCGCCATGAGTATCGCCGCGATCTTCTCGCGCTGGTTCACGGTGATAAGCCGCACGATCCGTCGCTTCTGCACGACCGGGAACTTTTCCTTCAGATAATCCTCTATCGCGGGCTCGAGCATGGAAGGATCGTCCAGTACTACGAGATCCCCGTCGCGGCCGAGTGAGATCGTGCCGCGCTCCTCCGAGACCACTATGGAAAGGGCGTCGCATCGCTCCGCGAGCCCCAGCGCCGCCGCATGTCTGGTCCCGAAGCTTGCGATCCTCTTCGGGTCCTTCGATAGCGGCAGGTGTGCGGCGAACCTCACCGCCTTGTCGCCCCTTATGATGACCGCACCGTCATGCCCGGGTGAATGAGGGTCAAAGATGCTGCGCAGCAGCGCCTCGCTGGGGATCCCTTCCAGCGTATGCCCGCCCTCGATGTGCCTGTCTATCGGATCCCGGCCAACTATGACTATCAGCGCACCCACGCGCTCGCGCGAGAGGTTGAGCGCCGTGCGCGCGAGGGTGAGCGCGAGCGGTATGGGCGAAGGCTGTTGATGCCGGCCCAACCCCCACAGAGCCACGCGCTCGAAGAAGCGCCGCAGCTCCTCCTGGAATATCACGATGATGGCGATGAGCAAAACCGCAAAGAAGCCCTGCAGGACAGCGGTGGTGAGAAAGAGGTTGAAAAAGCGCGCGAGGGCAAAGACTACGCCGAGGATCACGATTCCAAAGAGCACGAGGAACGCGCGAGTCTTCTTGAACCAGACGAGCCCGGCGTAGATGAGCATAGCCACGATGGCGATGTCAGCCACGTCCGCAATATCTATGTTCTGGAGAAATTCAAACACAAGGCCTCCTGCACGCAAGCTGCCTATGCATAGACGCAGGAAAGGCCGATGTCAAAGGGATCGGCAGCTTCGTGCCATGAAGTGCGCGGGGCCGCACTCCTTGCCACAAAGTGAGCTGAGTCCCCAGCCCATCATCTCGCAAGCCGACACCGAGTTTAAGTCAGCTTATAAGGCTAACGGCGAATCACCTGCCACCGCGGTCCCCATTGCTCGAAGCTGGGCTGGGGACTCAGCTCGTTATGCGCCTTGATACAATCTGCGGAGTGGCACTCAGTAAGCGGGCCTTCCCCGTTAATCACAGATCGTCTTCCGGCACGGAGCAAGCGGTGACCCGCGGCAGGCTTCGAACAATGGGGACCGCCAAGGCTGGCAATCCACCGTTAGCCGGAGGATCTGAGCTCAACTCCGTGTCGGTTTGTGAGATGCCAGCCGCGGGTTACCGCGTTCTTTCGGCGCGGTGTCGACTCGTTCGCCGAGAGGACGGAAGCCCCGCGCTCTTCTTGGCACGAAGCCAGCAGCGGGTCACCGCGTACTTTGGCACGATGTCGGTTTGCTGTGCTGGCAGCTTCGGGCCTCTGACCGGATGGTTACTAATATTCAAGGGTAACGGACGGCAGCTGCGCCGGGAAACCTCCGAGGTTCTGATCCTGCAGCCTGAAAAATCCGCGGTTCTCAAGCGGCGGCGGCATTACGCGGAAGAGACCAGCGCCCGCACGGATCTGGAGATCCAGATAAGGATGTGAATCGGTTCGTGCGGCGGTCGGCACCTCAAAGTCGATCTTCTCGTCCCGTGAACCCTCCGGGATCTGCGCAAGCATCGGCATGAATCTGCTCAACCCGAAAATCTCCGCGATGCCGAATCTGAAGACGTCGCGCCAGACAGGAAGAGGCTTGGCCTGCCGGCTCCCGCTCGGCAAAAGTTTATACTCGCACCGGGCGCCCTGCAGATACGAACGGATATCCAATGGATCCAATAGCTGTTGAGATCTTCCGCCCCAAGAATTCACGCAGCCCTGCGGCTTCATCCTCCATAAGGGCACTGTCTCCACCGACATTCTCTCATCTGCCATAATCACCTCCATTTGGGTGCCGGGCTATTTGATAACCTCTCCGTAAGATGATGCGCGATCTGCAGGTATGGACTTGGACGCATCGGCGCCGCGCTCCATGCGGGCGAGGACCTCCTCCGCGGGCGTGACCTTGAGCGAGAGCGCGCCGGTGGGACAAAGCGGCACGCACTTGAGGCAGGTGTCGCAGCTGGACTGGTTCCACGCTCGATCGAGCGCCGGCTTCATCGTGGCCACGAACCCTCGCTTGACGAAGCCGAGCGCGTCCAGCTCCTTCACCTCGGAGCAGACGCGGATGCACGAGCCGCACAGGATACACTTGTGCGATTCGTAGCGTATCATCGAGTTGCTCTCGTCTACGTGGAAATGCCGCTTCTCGCCCGCAAAGCGTTCGGGCTTTGCGCCGTATTCCTCTGAAAGTTTTCTCAGGGTGCAGGACTGAAACGAACGGCAGCCGCATGACAGGCACCGCTCCGCCTCGCGCGCGGCCTGCTCGGTGGTGAAGCCCAGCTCTACCTCCTCGAAGCTCTCTGCCCGCGCGGCCTTTGTGAGTTCGGGCATCACGGTGCGCTCCGATTTCGTCTCGGCGATTCGCGCCTTGAGCTCCTCCGGCGCATCCGCGGGTTTTTCCGCGATGAGATGCAGGTATGACTTCGCCTCGCCGGTAACGCGCAGACCCTTGAGGAACTGATCGATGGAGGTCGCCGCCTTTCTGCCCGCTGCGATCGCGGTGACCGCGATGTCGGCGCCGGTCGAGCAATCGCCGCCCGCAAATACGCCCTTGCGGCTCGTCTCGAACGTCTCCGAATTCACATCGAGCGTATTCCACTTCGTGAGTTTGATCTCGGATTCCTCTCCTCCCACGCACTCCGGATCCACGCCCTGGCCTATGGCAGCTATCACGGCAGACGCCTTCATCTTGAACTCGGAACCCTTCTTCGGGACCGGGCGGCGGCGTCCGGACGCGTCCGGCTCCCCTAGCTCCATCTCGATGCACTCGAGCTCTATGCCGTCCGCGAGTTTCGCCATCTTGACGGGTGCGGCCAGGAATCGAATCTTAACGCCCTCGTGCAGGGCGGCCTCGATCTCCATCGCGTCCGCGGGCATCTCGTCGCGCGTGCGGCGGTAGAGTATCGTGACGTTCGCAGCACCCAGCCGCCAGGCCGTGCGGGCCGCGTCTATCGCGGTGTTTCCGCCGCCGACCACGACCACGTCGTCGCCTGTCTCGACATCGTTGCCCTTTGAGATCTCCTCCAGGAATTCTATACCCGAGATGGCACCGCCCCCCTGCTCGCCCTCCACCCGCATCTCCGAGGCCTTCTGCGCCCCAATTGCCAGAAAGACCGCGTCATAATCCTTTGCAAGCGAAGCCATGGTGAAGTCGCGACCGAGCGATTTATTGCACTCGATGCGCGCGCCCATCTTCTCGATGATGCCTATCTCCTTTGCGAGTATGTCGCGCGGCAGGCGATATGCAGGTATGCCGTAGCGCAGCATGCCGCCGGGCTCGGAATGCGAATCAAATACAGAGACGCCATGTCCCATCATCCGCAGATAGAATGCAGCGGAGAGGCCAGCGGGCCCCGCGCCCACTATCGCGACCTTCTTGCCGGTCGATTTCCCGACAGGAGGGACGTAGGGCGAGGGGCGCTTGAGGTCTTCGTCCGCGATGTAGCGCTTGAGGAAGCATATCGACACCGCATCGTCGGA
>Ga0265296_1003226_pt1 | contig 15438 bp, 12 predicted proteins | sample MunlanPumphouse1_FD_189073 | JGI IMG/M metagenome (GOLD analysis project Ga0265296, IMG submission 189073) | Groundwater microbial communities from a municipal landfill in Southern Ontario, Canada - Pumphouse #1 | ecosystem: Environmental > Aquatic > Deep subsurface > Groundwater | place... | reverse complement strand
ACGCCAGGCCTGGATTAACGGGTGGCGCGAAGGACGCGGCGACAACTGGGACGGTATGACCGGCACTGCGGGGATCCACAGACTCAACGAACTTCACGCCGTCGGCTAATCAGGGCACTTAATTCCGACAACCACCTTGAAGAATGTAACGACTTAACCACGCACGCCCCATCCGGGCGGCGGGCTTCGGCCCAGGGGCTCCTTCGAGGAGCCCTTTTTTATGGCCGGACGTTCGCGTCAGGGTTTTGGCAAGGCCGCGATGGCGTCCACCGACTGGCGAATCAACGCCGGCCCCTTATAGATAAACCCGGAGTACAACTGCACCAGGCTGGCGCCCGCGGCGATTTTCTCGGCGGCGTGCTTGCCCTCGGTGATCCCGCCCACGGCGATGATCGGCAAACGCCCGGCCAGCTCGGCCGCGAGCACCTTGACGATATGGGTGCTCTGGTCGCGCACTGGCGCGCCGGAAAGCCCACCGGCCTCGTCACCGTAGGCCAGGCCTTCAACGCCAGCACGGCTGAGGGTGGTGTTGGTGGCAATCACCGCGTCCATCCCCGAATCCACCAGGGCCTGGGCCACCAGCACGGTCTCTTCGTCGCTCATGTCCGGGGCGATCTTGATCGCCAACGGCACACGCTTGCCATGGCGCACCGCCAGGTCTTCCTGGCGCTGGCGCAAGGCCTCGAGCAGTTGCTTGAGGGAGTCGCCAAACTGCAGGCTGCGCAGGCCCGGGGTATTGGGCGAGCTGACGTTGACCGTCACATAGCTGGCATGGGCGTAAACCTTGTCCAGGCAAGTCAGGTAGTCATCCACCGCACGTTCCACCGGGGTATCGAAGTTCTTGCCGATATTGATCCCCAGGATGCCCTTGTACTTGGCGGCCTGCACCCGCGACAGCAGATGGTCAACGCCCAGGTTGTTGAAGCCCATGCGATTGATGATCGCCTCGGCTTCCGGCAGGCGGAAAATGCGCGGCTTGGGATTGCCCGGCTGCGGGCGCGGCGTGACCGTGCCAATCTCCACAAACCCGAACCCCAGTTGCGCAAAGCCGTCGATGGCCGCGCCGTTCTTGTCCAGGCCGGCGGCCAGGCCAACCGGGTTGGGGAAGTCGAGCCCCATCACCGAGACCGGCATTTGCGCCGGCGCCTTGCACACCAGGCCATTGAGCCCCAGGCGGCCGCCCGCGCCGATCAGGTCCAGGGACAGATCGTGGGAAGTTTCCGGGGAGAGTTTGAACAACAGCTGGCGGGCCAGGGTATACATGGGCGGGCTTGACTCGGATGGCGGCGAAAGGTGGCGGCGATTATAGCCGGGGTGGCGGGTGCGCGCGAGGCATGGCACACCGCCGGTCGATCATCTCCTGCGGGAGGCCATCAACTCTTCGTAGCGCGCCCAGATCTTGCGCGCATAGCGCAGGCGCAATTCATCACGTTCGGCCCCGGCTCCCGGCCCGGCGTTATAGGCGCCCACGGCGGTCCAGTTGTAGCCAAACTGCTTGATAAAAGCCGCCAGGATCGATGCCCCCACCTCCACCGACAGGCACGGTTCATCCAATAACCGTTGTTCGGTAATCCCCTGTTTAAGCAGGCGTGGCAGATGAATGCTGTTGATTTGCATCAGGCCAATATCGCGGGTGCCATTTTTGTTGCTGTGGTTCATGGCTTCGGCGCGGTAGCCGGACTCTACTGCGGCAATCGCCTGCAACAGCTCTGGCTCGATATCGTACTGGCGGGCGGCCTCGGCCCAGCAATACGCCTGGGCCTGACCGACTCCACCCAGGCTCAATAACATCAGTCCCAGCCGGCAAGCACGCCTCATACCCGCTCACCACACCATCCACAGGCCGGGCACGCAGCGGTGTGTGCCCGCACCGCCTGCACCAGCCCAGGGCGCGCGACCACCCGCACCCGGCCATTGAAACGATAACCGCGGCCATACACCGTTGCGATCAACCCACGATCGCCCTCCAGTTGCTTGCGCAATGAGTAGATGCAGCGGGTCAGGGATTCTTCGGCAACGTCGATATCCGGCCAGACATGCTCCAGCAGGCAATCCTTGGTGACCAGCACCCCAGGCGTGGTCAACAACAGGCGCAACACGTGACTCTCTTTGGGCGGTAGCTGAATGTCGCGACCTTCGGTGGTCAGCCTGCCATCCTCCTGCAACGTCCACTGACCAAAGGCGAGGGACGCCGTCATCAAGCCCTCAACTGCAACAACCATTCAAACCTCTGTACCTGTCTGCGGGCATTCACGGCGCCTGAGGATTGCGTCACGCACCGTCTGGGAGAGGCGCGACTATAGAAACCCGTCATCAATTTCACGTTAGGAAAAAGCCCGATGCGTCGAAGTTTTGCAGGAGTTTTGCGTAGGAAATTTCGAAGCCTGGCGCTACTGCTCACCTACCCGGGCAAACGCGCGCCGTACACGTTCGTACTGATCGGCGCTCAGGGATGTCGAAGCGCCCTGCCCCTGGGCAAAAGAACGCGGGGGCACATCCAGTTCCGCCACCCGTTCCCTGATCATCCTTAGTTGCTGCTCACTGCCACTGATCAACAGGCTGTTGACCTGCGGATACGCAATCACCGTGATGCCGGTGCGCGCCTTGCCACCCAGTTCGGCGAGCTGCTTCTCGAGGAGCGTGGCGAGACCGGGTACGGTGATGGTCTGCGCGCCCCTGTCGTACTGGCGGTCTGCTACATCGGCGTTGAGCACCTGGATGACCCCGACTCTTTGCATGTCCTCGCGCCGCGCCGGGCGCGGGCGGTCCATCAACTGGGCCAGGCGCATGACGTGATCGACATAGTTGGCGGGCCCCGACACGTAAAACAGACGGGGGCCGGCCTTGCGCAGGGGGTAGCGCGCCTCGTCGAGCCCCGAACGCCGCATGACGTCGCGCAGGCGGTCGACCGTCATGTGTCGCAGGGCCACCCCGGAACTCTTGGCCTCGCCAGCGTCGTAGAGATGCAGCACCTGGCCGTCGCTGTACCAGATCAATTCATGCTGCAACGCCACGGCCTCGAGGACGGCTTGCGCGTTAGCAAAATCAAACTGCCCGCTGATACGTTTGCCCGCCGCCAACTTGCTGACCACGATGGGCTGGCCGAGGGGCACCGCAAGCCGACCGAAGAAGCCTTGCAGGCTTTCGTCCCACGCCAGATAGGACTCGCCCATCGCCGGCAAGGCATTGAGCATCAGCAGAGCGGCCAGCAGCCAGCGCTGCAAAAGGCCATGGACGGTCGCTGTGGTAAATCGGGCAAGGAGCACGCTGGGTTTCCTGGACGGTGTTGCCTGAAGGGCCGCCATAGTGAAAGGCCCCCACGGCGCAATCTTGATGAAAGCCTGACGGCCTACCCCATGCCGCACGCCGTGGCATGTGCCTTGCTTTACCTTGCCCAGGGCAGCCCGCGCCAATGACGGAACGGGCTCAAGGACAAAGGCGTCGTTACCGCAGGTGGCTTGTAAGACACCCTACGGAGCGACGCCTTTTTTCACACAGAAGGTAGGTGTTGATGAGTGATCAGGTCGGCTACAGCCAGGCAACCAATCCCCTGGCCTGGGTCAACGGCAGCGATGCCCCGGAAAAGAGCAGCCTCGACCTGGGCTTCATGGCCTTGAGCGATTGCGCCTCGCTGGTGGTCGCGGCGACGCAGGGGTTTGCCCAACCGTATGGCCTGACCTTGAACCTCAAGCGCCAATCGTCCTGGGCCGGGCTGCGGGACAAGCTGGTCAGCGGCGAACTGGACGCCGCCCACAGCCTGTATGGCCTGATCTATGCGGTCCACCTGGGCATCGGCGGCGTCGCTGCGACCGATATGGCGGTGCTGATGGGCCTGAACCAGAACGGCCAAGGCATCAACCTGTCCCAGGGCCTGCAACAACAAGGTGTGACCAGTCCTGAGGCACTGGAGCGCAAGGTGCACCAAAGTCGGACAAAACTCACCTTCGCCCAGACGTTTCCTACCGGTACCCATGCCATGTGGTTGTATTACTGGCTGGCCAGCCAGGGCATTCACCCGCTGCGGGATGTCGAGAGTGTGGTGGTCCCGCCGCCGCAAATGGTCGCGCACCTGCAGGCCGGACGGATCGACGGCCTGTGCGTCGGCGAACCCTGGTGTGCCAGCGCGGTGCAGCAGAACCAGGGCTTCACCCTTGCCACCAGCCAGGCGATCTGGCCGGACCACCCGGAAAAAGTCCTGGGCTGCACTCAGGCGTTTGTCGAGCAATACCCCAACACCGCACGCGTGCTGGTGATGGCGGTTCTGGAAGCCAGCCGTTTTATCGACGACAGCCTCGAAAACCGGCGCTCCACCGCGCAACTGCTTAGCGCCAGGGATTACCTGGACGCGCCACTCGACTGCATCGAACCGCGGCTGCTGGGCATCTATGACGACGGCCTGGGTAACCACTGGCAAGACGTACACGCGCTGCGCTTTCATGGCGGGGGCGAGGTCAACTTGCCGTACCTGTCCGATGGCATGTGGTTCATGACCCAATTCCGCCGCTGGGGCCTGCTGCGTGAAGACCCCGATTACCACGCCGTTGCCCGTCAGGTGCAGCAACTGGATCTGTATCGCCAAGCCGCAAGCGCCGTGGGCGTGGCGACCAAGGCCGAAGAAATGCGCAGCAGCCAGTTGATCGACGGCAAGGTCTGGGATGGCTCGGACCCGGCCGGCTACGCCCGCAGTTTCCGCCTGCACGCCCTGGCCGACGATGTCGTCCGCCACGCCTTGCGCTGACGGGAGGCCACCCATGTTGCGAATCCTGCTGATCAATGACACCCCGCGCAAAGTCGGGCGTCTCAAGAGCGCGCTGACCGAGGCCGGTTTTGAAGTGATCGATGAATCGGGCCTGACCATCGACCTGCCAGCGCGCGTCGAAACGGTGCGCCCGGATGTGATTCTGATCGATACCGAATCACCCGGCCGCGATGTGATGGAGCAGGTGGTGCTGGTCAGCCGCGACCAGCCCCGGCCCATCGTGATGTTTACCGACGAACATGACCCCGGCGTGATGCGCCAGGCAATCAAGTCCGGGGTCAGTGCCTATATCGTCGAAGGCATCCAGGCCCAGCGCCTGCAACCGATCCTCGATGTCGCCATGGCGCGCTTCGAGAGCGACCAGGCCTTGCGCGCGCAACTCATAGCCCGCGACCAGCAACTGGCAGAACGCAAGCGCATCGAGCTGGCCAAGGGCCTATTGATGAAAATGAAAGACTGCAACGAGGAACAGGCCTACACCCTGATGCGCCGCCAGGCCATGAGCCGCCAGCAAAAGCTGATCCAGGTAGCGGAGCAGATTATTGCCATGAGTGAGTTGTTGGGCTGAGATAGCGGCACCGACACACCTTTCAGACACTGACGCCCCCCTGTGGCGAGCGGGCTTGCCCCGCGCTGGGCTGCGCAGCAGCCCCAACAAGATCACAATGTTTTATCAGATAGTCCGAGGTGACTGATTTTGGGGCTGCTGCGCAGCCCAGCGCGGGGCAAGCCCGCTCGCCACAACAGCCGTGTCTGCCTGGATTTATGCGCTGCGGCAAAACTGCGTAGATGGCGGTGTCACGATTGGCGCAAGACTTGCTATGTAAACATCACAGGTAGCCAACGGCGGTTGCCCCTCCACGACAAAGACGTCGCACATCCGGTTTGCATACGCGAACCCGGTGGCGGCGTTTTTTCGTTTTGGTGGGGCGGCCTTCGCGGGTCGTTCCATCACCAGGCCTTCTACAAGATCCCCAATCGTGAGGTGCGTGATGAAATCAAGCTTCTGGAAATCCGGGCACACCCCGACCTTGTTTGCCGCGTTCTTGTATTTCGACCTGAGTTTCATGGTCTGGTACCTATTGGGCCCGCTGGCGGTGCAGATCGCTGCCGACCTGCAACTGACCACTCAGCAACGCGGGCTGATGGTCGCCACGCCGATCCTGGCGGGGGCGATCCTGCGCTTTTTGATGGGCATGCTGGCGGACAAATTGTCGCCCAAGACCGCCGGGCTGATTGGTCAGGTGATCGTGATTGTGGCGCTGTTCTTCGCCTGGAAACTGGGGATCCACAGTTATGAACAGGCGCTGCTCCTGGGGCTTTTCCTCGGTATGGCCGGGGCCTCGTTTGCCGTTGCCCTGCCGCTGGCGTCCCAGTGGTACCCCGCCGAGCACCAGGGCAAGGCCATGGGCATCGCCGGGGCCGGCAACTCCGGCACCGTGTTTGCCGCGCTGCTGGCGCCGTTGATCGCCGCCGCATTTGGCTGGAGCAATGTGTTCGGCTTTGCCCTGATCCCATTGATCCTGACCCTGATCGTCTTTGCCTGGCTGGCGCGCAACGCCCCCGAACGGCCAAAAGCCAAATCCATGGCCGACTATTTCAAGGCCTTGGGCGATCGCGACAGTTGGTGGTTCATGTTCTTCTACAGCGTGACCTTCGGTGGCTTTATCGGCCTGGCCAGCGCCCTGCCCGGCTACTTCAACGATCAATATGGCTTGAGCCCGGTCACCGCCGGCTACTACACCGCCGCCTGCGTGTTCGGCGGTAGCCTGATGCGCCCTCTGGGCGGCGCCCTGGCCGACCGTTTCGGCGGGATCCGCACGCTACTGGGCATGTACGCCGTGGCAGCCGTCTGTATCGCCGCCGTGGGTTTCAACCTGCCCAGTTCCTACGCGGCACTGGCCCTGTTCGTCTGCACCATGCTGGGCTTGGGCGCCGGTAACGGTGCGGTCTTTCAACTGGTACCGCAGCGCTTTCGCCGGGAGATCGGCGTGATGACCGGGTTGATCGGCATGGCCGGCGGCATCGGCGGCTTTGCCCTGGCAGCGGGCATGGGCGCGATCAAGCAAAGCACCGGCAGCTACCAGTTGGCGCTGTGGCTGTTCGCCAGCCTGGGCGTGCTGGCGTGGTTCGGCCTGTATGGTGTGAAACGGCGCTGGAGGACCACCTGGGGTTCGGCTGCCGTCACCGCAGCGCGGGTCTGATGAGCCTGCAACTGAGTGTTGCCCAGGCCAGCGCCATCGGGCCGCGTGAGGAAAACCAGGACGCCATGCGCCTGGTTACCCCAGCCCCGGACCTGGCCGCCAGCAAAGGCTACCTGTGTGCCATCGCCGACGGCGTCAGCCAGTGTGCCGATGGCGGCCTGGCCGCGCGTTCGACCTTGCAGGCCCTGGCCCTGGACTACTACGCCACGCCACAAACCTGGGGCGTGGCCCAGGCCCTGGACCGGCTGTTGCTGGCGCAGAATCGCTGGCTGCAGGCCAATGGCGGCGGCCAGCCGTTGTTGACCACCCTCAGCGCCGTGGTGTTTCGCGGCCAGCGCTTTACCCTGGCCCATGTCGGCGACTGCCGGGTGTATCGCTGGTTCGACGGCGAGTTGCAGCGCATCAGCCAAGAACATGTCTGGGAGCAACCGGGCATGCAGCACGTGCTCAAGCGCGCCCTGGGCCTGGATCAGCATCTGGTGGTGGACTTTCTCGACGGTGAACTGCGCCAGGGTGAATGTTTCCTGCTGCTCAGCGATGGTGTGTGGTCGACCCTGGCGGATCACAGCATCCGTGCGATCCTGCGCGAACAGGCCGACCTGGACCTGGCCGTGAATACGCTGGTCAACGCCGCACACCTGGCGGGTAGCCAGGACAATGCCAGCGCCCTGCTGGTACGCATCGACCAGCTCGGCGCCGCCACCCTGGGCGATGCGCTGGTGCAGTTGCAGCAGTGGCCATTGCCGCCGCCGTTGAAGGCCGGGCAATCCTTTGAAGGCTGGCAGGTGGAGAGCGTGCTGGCACAAAGTCGGCAGTCGTTGCTGTACCGGGTACGCGATACCCAGCAGCAACCCTGGCTGCTGAAAACCCTGCCCCCTGGCCACGACGATGACCACGACGCCGCCCAGGCCCTGCTCTCAGAAGAATGGTTTCTGCGTCGGGTGGCGGGACGGGCATTTCCTGAAGTCCATCCGGCCGACGGGCGTCAGCATTTGTACTATGTGATGCGTGAATACAGCGGGCAGACCCTGGCCGCCCTGTTCCAGCAGCAAGGCCCCTTGCCGCTGGCACAATGGCAATCCATCGCCGAGCGCTTGCTGCGCGCGGTGGGCATGTTGCATCGCCGGCAGATCCTGCACCGCGACATCAAGCCGGAAAACCTGCTGCTGGGGGACGACGGTGAATTGCGGGTACTGGACTTTGGCCTGGCCTATTGCCCGGGGTTATCCGAGGACCGCGCTCACCTGCTGCCGGGCACCCCCAGCTTTATCGCACCTGAAGCCTTCAGTGGTGAACGTCCGACCCCTCGGCAGGATTTGTACAGCGTCGGCGTGAGCCTGTATTACCTGCTGACCGGGCACTATCCCTACGGTGAAATCGAAGCTTTCCAGCGCCCCCGCTTCAACACGCCGGTCAGCGCCAGCCGCTATCGACCGGATCTGCCCGACTGGTTGCAGCAAAGCCTGGAACGCGCGGTGGCGGCACAACCGGACCAACGCTACGAAACCGCCGAGGAATGGCTGCTGGTACTGGAACAGGCCGACCGCCGCGAGCTGAGCCTGCGCCCTCGGCCACTGCTGGAGCGCGAGCCTCTCAAGGTCTGGCAAACCCTGGCGCTGGTGTCGCTGCTGCTCAACCTGCTGTTGCTGTATCTGTTATCCCTGTAGGAGGCAGGCGCGCCAGTTGTGGGCGTCGCGCCTTTAAATGGTGCGAAGCAGCCTTGTGGCAGCCGCCAGAACCTCAGTAAATCCGGCTTTTCACGACTTGGCACAACCACTGCATTAGCTCCTGCAACACCCCACATACAGCCCACCCTTCAACGACGAAGGTGGGGCTTTCCCGAGAGAACGGGACCAGGACAAAGGCGTCCTCGCTAGGCAACTAGCGGGACGCCTTTTTTTGTTTGCGCGTGATTTGTCGAGCCATTGCGGAGAACGACATGAAAAAACTCAAACTGGTGATGATCGGCAACGGCATGGCCGGGGTTCGCACCCTTGAAGAACTGCTGAAACTGAGCACCGAGCTGTACGACATTACGGTCTTTGGCGCCGAGCCCCACACCAACTACAACCGCATCCTGCTCTCGCCGGTGCTGGCCGGTGAGCAGACGTTCGAAGAGATCGTACTCAACGACCTCGATTGGTACCTGCAAAACAACATCAAGTTGCTGCTCAACCGCAAGGTGGTGCAGATCGACCGGGTCAAACGCAAAGTCATCGCCGAAGACGGCACCGAGGCCGAATACGATCGCCTGCTGATCGCCACCGGTTCGACTCCGTTCATCCTGCCGATCCCCGGCAATACCTTGCAGGGCGTGATCGGCTACCGCGACATTGCCGACACCCAAGCCATGATCGACACCGCCAAGACCCACAAGCATGCCGTGGTCATCGGTGGCGGCCTGCTCGGCTTGGAGGCGGCCAATGGCCTGATGCTGCGCGGCATGCACGTCACCGTGGTGCATATCGGCGAATGGCTGCTGGAGCGGCAACTGGACAAGACCAGCGGCCAGTTGCTGCAAACCGAACTGGAAAGCCGTGGCCTGGTGTTTCGCCTGTGCGAACAGACCCAGGCCCTGCATGACGCCGGCAATGGCCGCGTGGGTTCTGTGCAATTCAAAAACGGCGACGTGATTCCCGCCGACCTGGTGGTGATGGCCGCCGGGATCCGCCCCAATACCGAACTGGCGGAAAAGTCCGGCATCCCGTGCAACCGTGGGATCCTGGTCAACGACACGATGCAAACCTACGACCCGCGCATCTATGCCATCGGCGAATGCGCCAGCCATCGCGGGATTGCCTACGGCCTGGTGGCGCCGCTGTTCGAGCAGGCCAAGGTCTGCGCCAACCACCTGGCCCAGTTGGGGTTCGCCACCTATAAAGGCTCGGTGACCTCGACCAAACTGAAAGTCACCGGTATCGACCTGTTTTCCGCTGGCGACTTCATGGGCGGCGAAGGCACCGAAACCATCACCCTTTCCGACCCCATCGGCGGCGTCTACAAGAAGCTGGTGATCAAGGACGACATCTTGGTCGGCGCCTGCCTGTACGGCGACACCGCCGATGGCGGTTGGTATTTCCGGCAGATCCGTGAGAACCATGGCATTGGCGAAATCCGCGACCACCTGATGTTCGGCGAAAACGCCTTGGGCGACGTCGGCCACCAAGGCCAGGACAAAGCCATGAGCATGGCCGACAGCGCCGAAGTCTGCGGCTGCAACGGCGTGTGCAAGGGCACCATCGTCAAGGCGATCCAGGAGCAGGGCCTGTTCAGCGTCGATGAGGTGAAGAAACACACCAAGGCCGCCAGTTCCTGCGGCTCCTGCGCCGGGTTGGTGGAGCAGATCCTGATCAACACCGTGGGCGGTGCGGCTGACGTCAAGCCAAAGAGCGAGAAAGCCATCTGCGGTTGCAGCGACCTGAACCACGGGCAAATCCGCCAGGCGATCCGCGACCAGCACCTGCTGACCATCGCCGACACCATGAGCTACCTGAACTGGCGCACCCCCAACGGCTGCGCCACTTGCCGCCCGGCGTTGAACTACTACCTGATCTCCACCTGGCCGGGGGAAGCCAAGGACGATCCGCAATCGCGCCTGATCAACGAACGGGCCCACGCCAATATTCAGAAAGACGGCACTTACTCAGTAGTCCCGCGGATGTGGGGCGGTGTGACCAATCCTTCCGAACTGCGGCGGATTGCCGATGTGGCCGACAAGTACAACGTGCCGATGGTCAAGGTCACCGGCGGGCAGCGCATCGACTTGCTGGGCATCAAGAAACAGGACCTGCCCGGTGTCTGGAAAGACCTCGATATGCCGTCCGGGCACGCCTACGGCAAATCCATCCGTACCGTGAAGACCTGCGTAGGCAGCGAGTTCTGCCGCTTCGGCACGCAGAACTCCACACAACTGGGCATCGAGTTGGAGCATGACCTGTTCAATATGTGGTCGCCCCACAAGGTCAAGCTGGCGGTCTCCGGTTGCCCGCGCAACTGCTCGGAAGCCGGGATCAAGGACGTGGGAATTATCGGCGTCGACTCGGGCTGGGAGATGTATATCGGCGGCAACGGCGGGATCAAGACCGAGGTCGCAGAGTTCTTCGTCAAGCTCAAGACCGCCGAGGAGGTACGCGAATACAACGGCGCGTTCCTGCAGCTGTACCGCGAAGAAGCCTTCTACCTGGAGCGCACCGTGCATTACATGCAGCGGGTCGGCATGGACCATATCAAGAAGGCCGTGCTGGAAGACCCAGCGCGGCGCCAGGCCCTGAACGAGCGCCTGCAGTTCTCCCTGTCGTTTGAACAAGACCCATGGAAAGAACGCCTGGAGCAGCCGTTGCTGAAGAAGGAATTCGACACCATCGCCGTCAAACAGCTGGAGGTAGTGGTATGAACTGGCTGGATATCTGTGCCCTCGACGAAATCAACGCACTGGGCTCGCGCATCGTCAGCGGCCCGAAAGGTGAAATTGCGATTTTTCGGACCAGTGACGACGAAGTCTTCGCCCTTGACGACCGCTGCCCGCACAAGGGTGGGCCATTGTCCCAGGGGTTGATTTACGGCAAACGCGTAGCGTGCCCATTGCACAACTGGCAGATCGACCTGGCGTCCGGCGAAGCCCAGGCCCCGGATATCGGTTGCGCCCACCACCACCACGCCCGGGTTGAAAACGGCCGGGTGATGCTGGCCCTGCGGGACGCCGGTTGATGAACCGCCAGGTCACCGCATCGACCTGCTGCTACTGCGGGGTCGGCTGCGGCGTGCTGATCGAGCATGATGGCGCGCAGATCCTCGGGGTCAGCGGCGACCCGTCGCACCCGGCCAATTTCGGCAAGTTGTGCAGCAAGGGTTCCAGCCTGCACCTGACTGGCGACCTGGCAGCGCGGGCGTTGTACCCCGAATTGCGCCTGGGCAAAGGCCTGGCCCGTGGCCGTACCGATTGGGACAGTGCCCTGGACCACGCGGCCCATGTGTTCGCCGACACCATCGCCGAGCACGGCCCCGACAGTGTGGCGTTCTATATCTCCGGGCAACTGCTGACCGAGGATTACTACAGTTTCAACAAGCTCGCCCGGGCGCTGGTGGGCACCAACAATATCGACAGCAATTCCCGGCTGTGTATGTCCTCGGCGGTGGTCGGCTACAAGCGCAGCCTGGGGGCCGACGCGCCGCCGTGCAGCTATGAGGACCTGGAGGCCAGCGATTGCGTGATGATCGTCGGCAGTAATATGGCCTACGCCCACCCGGTACTGTTTCGCCGGCTGGAAGAGGCCAAGGCGCGCCGTCCGGAGATGAAAGTGCTGGTCATTGATCCACGGCGCACCGATACCTGTGACTTGGCGGATATGCACCTGGCAATCCTGCCGGGTACCGATGTCGCGTTGTTCCATGGGATTTTGCATCTGCTGCTGTGGGAAGACTGGATCGATCGTGACTTTATCCAGGCTCATACCGATGGTTTGGTCGAACTCAAACGCCTGGTCCACGACTACACGCCGCAGATGGTCACGCAATTGTGCGGGATCAGTGTCGAGCAACTGCGCCAGTGTGCGCAGTGGGTCGGTACCTCCACGAGCTTTCTGTCGCTGTGGTGCATGGGGCTCAACCAGTCCACCGCCGGCAGTGCGAAAAACAGCGCCCTGATCAACCTGCACCTGGCCACCGGCACCATTGGCCGCCCAGGTTGCGGGCCGTTTTCCCTGACCGGCCAGCCCAACGCCATGGGCGGCCGGGAAACCGGTAGCCTGTCGAACCTGCTGCCGGGCCATCGTGATGCCAACAACCCCGAGCACCGCGCACAAGTGGCCGCCTACTGGGGGGTTGAGCAACTGCCATCCAGCACCGGCTTGACCGCCATCGAATTGTTCGAGCAGGTACAGGCCGGCAAGATCAAAGCGCTGTGGATCGCCTGCACCAACCCCGCGCAATCGTTGCCAGACCAGAGCAGCGTGCGTCAGGCCCTGGCCGCGTGCCCATTCGTGGTGTTGCAGGAAGCCTTCCGAACCACAGAAACCGCTGCCTTTGCCGACCTGTTGTTGCCAGCCGCCAGTTGGGGTGAGAAAGAAGGCACCGTGACCAATTCCGAGCGGCGCATTTCCCACGTACGCCAGGCCATTGCCCCACCGGGTGAGGCGCGGTCGGACTGGGCGATTACCGTGGATTTCGCACAGCGCCTGGAGCAACGTTTGCGACCGGGCCTACCGAGCCTGTTTGCGTTTGCGCAACCGGCGCAGATTTTTGATGAGTTCAAACTGCTGACACGCGGTCGGGACTTGGACCTGTCAGGCATCAGCCATGCCCTGCTCGACCGGATCGGCCCGCAACAATGGCCGTTTCCCGCCGAGGCTCAGAGCGGCACGCCACGGCTGTACACCGACGGCATCTTCCCGACCGACAGTGGTCGTGCGCACTTTATCGCCGAGCCTTATCGCGCTGCCAAGGAACAACGTGATGCGCGCTTTCCCCTGACCCTGATCACCGGCCGCCTGCGTGACCAATGGCATGGCATGAGCCGCACCGGTACGGCTGCGCAACTGTTCGGCCACGTCAGCGAAGCATTGCTCAGCCTGCACCCGGACGAACTACGCCGGCACCGCTTCAAAGAGGGCGATCTGGTGAGCCTGAAAAGCCGCCGTGGCCAGGTGATTGTGGCGGTGACCAGTGATGACAGCGTGCGGCCCGGCCAGGCGTTCCTGCCCATGCATTGGGGCGATCGCTTCCTCAAGGGCGGCGTCAACATGCTGACTCAGCCGGCATTCGATCCCTTGTCGAAACAACCCGAGCTCAAGCACAGCGGTGTGCGCCTGGAAGCCGTGCAATTGCCTTGGCAGCTGTTTGCGTTGATCGAAGGTGACGTGCAGCAACACTTCGAGGCGTTGCGTCCGCTTTGCGAGCGCTTTGCCTACGTCAGCCTCAGCTTGACCGGGCGTGAGCGGCCGGCGCTGCTGCTGCGTGCTGCCCATACCGAGGCGCCGGACCTGCAGTTGCTCAAGAACATCGACCAATTGCTGGGCCTCAATGACGGCCCGGTCATGGCCTATGACGACCCACGGCGCTCCATCGGCAAGCGGGTAAAAATCGAGAAAGGCCGGATTACCGCGATCCGTCTGGCCGGCGAAACCCTGGCCCGTCATTGGCTGCAAAGCCTTTGGCTGGAGGGCCGGACCGATGAACAGCTGCGTCGCTGGCTGCTGGCCCCGCTAAGCGCGCCACCCGGCGCGGGTACGAGCAGCAACAAAATTCTCTGCAACTGCAAGAACGTCAGTGAAAACGCGATATGTGCAGGCATCAGTCGCGGCCTGGACCTCGCTGGGCTGAAGCAAGAACTGGGCTGCGGCACGCAATGTGGCTCCTGCGTCCCCGAAATCAAACGGCTTTTGGCGAGCACCTCGCAGCCAATCGCTATCAGTGTGTGAGGGCAATGAATATGAGTGCAAAAGTCTGGCTGGTGGGCGCAGGCCCGGGTGATCCGGAGTTGTTGACCCTCAAGGCGGTGCGGGCCCTGCACGAGGCCGATGTGGTGTTGATTGATGACTTGGTCAACCCGGCAGTGCTTGAACATTGCCCAGGTGCGCGGGTGATTACCGTCGGCAAACGCGGCGGCTGCCGTTCCACGCCCCAGGATTTCATTCACCGTTTGATGCTGCGTTACGCGCGTCAGGGTAAATGTGTGGTGCGCCTCAAAGGCGGTGATCCGTGCATTTTTGGCCGTGGCGGCGAAGAAGCGACCTGGCTCAGGGAACGAGGCGTGAGTGTGGAGCTGGTCAATGGCATCACCGCCGGGCTGGCAGGTGCGACCAATTGCGATATACCGCTGACGCTGCGCGGGATCAGTCGCGGCGTAACGCTGGTCACTGCCCATACCCAGGACGACAGCAGCCTGAATTGGCGGGCACTGGCCGAAGGGGGCACAACACTGGTGATCTACATGGGCGTGGCGAAGCTTTCAGAGATTGCCCGGCAACTGCTGGAAGGTGGCATGGCCGCTGATATGCCAGTGGCGATGATCGAGAACGCCTCACTGCCCCAACAGCGTGAGTGCCGCAGCTCCCTGGCACGCATGCACGATGATGCCCAGGCATTCGCCTTGAAGAGCCCGGCTATCCTGGTGATCGGTGCGGTGGCGGCAGCGGCGGTTGAAGCAGCATTGGCCGCCAGCGCTTGAGGCAAATCGCAGGCGAAAAAAAGCCCGGCTCAAGAGCCGGGCTTTTTTCTACCACTCAGTAATTACTGAGCTTGAGCTTCAACCGATGCTTCTACGCGACGGTTAACAGCACGACCAGCTTCAGTTGCGTTGTCAGCAACTGGGCGGGATTCGCCGTAACCTACGGAGGTGATACGGCCAGCGTCAACGCCGTCTTTAACCAGGACTTGCTTAACAGCGTCAGCACGACGCTGGGACAGCTTCTGGTTGTAAGCGTCTGGACCGACGGAGTCAGTGTGACCAGCAACTTCTACGTTGGTAGCTGGGTACTG
>Ga0265296_1003223_pt1 | contig 15445 bp, 19 predicted proteins | sample MunlanPumphouse1_FD_189073 | JGI IMG/M metagenome (GOLD analysis project Ga0265296, IMG submission 189073) | Groundwater microbial communities from a municipal landfill in Southern Ontario, Canada - Pumphouse #1 | ecosystem: Environmental > Aquatic > Deep subsurface > Groundwater | place... | reverse complement strand
CTACAAAGACTACAAGAAACAATTTCCAAACCAGATATAATATTATTTTCAGCTAGTTCTAAACATTTATCTGGTGGCAACGCAAACACGAATGCACTTTCTAAAAGAAAACTACACAAAAGTAGGAGGTATATTTTTTTCATGGTCAGGGTTGTTTGCAGTCGAAACTTATTTTTTCAATAAAACTAATAAGATCTTCACCATAATAAGAATTTTCAGCTGAAAAAGAAGAAGAAAAACTGTAAATTTTGTTATTTTCATTAACTAATAAAGTGTTCATCTGAAAATAAGGAGAGACTGTATGATTAACAATAAAAAACTTCGAATTTGCTCTAGTTTCTAATTTTTCATCTTTGATTAAGACGAATTCTCCCTTTGATTCGTCTACTGTGGATTGAATCTCTTCTAAGAAAATTTCTAAATCATTTTTAGAAGAAATTTTACTTCTTAAATAACTGAGTCCTCCTCTAGAAAAAGTCTTTTTTAAGGAAGCTTTAAATCCTGTTTCATCAACAATTGAAAGAATAATGACCTCGTCTTCTTCTGCTCTACTTAAAATAATTTTATTTTCCTCTTCAGATCGTATCCAGTTTCCAAAAGGCTCTTCAAAACTAATACCAATATAATTACAAGATGCTTGCTGAGAAACTTCAGATGAAGTAGCGTCGATATGTATTGAAGCGCCGGTTATTTCAGGTTTTACAAGAATCGCGAAAAGCCCTGTAAAAACAAAAATTCCAAAGAGAAATAATATGAGGCTTGGTGTTATTGGTTGAGGAGGAGGTGTTGGTGGTCTAGGTGGAGAGCGGTTAAGTGGAGGTGGTGTTTGATTTTTTCCCCATGCTAAGATACTTATAAAGATGAGATTAAGTGGAAAAATGACTGCAAGGATTCCGTACCATCCAGGTCTTCCGAGTCTTTCTGCGATTTTCCACCACCAGTAAGCGAGGACTACCAGTGGGAGGAGTGGGATGAATGCTCCAAAAATAAAGATAAGTAGTGTCCATGCTGGAACTTGTGCGATTTGAGTTATGAGGTAGAGGTTTCCGATTGGAATCCATGCAAGCCATGCGTTGGGAGTGGAAGTTTTTTTAGCAATAGACATAAGAGCTAGGGCAGTGTAGATATAAAGAATTAAAAAGATGACTAAGAGTATTACAAAGATTCCAGCTATAAATGCGAAGATCCCGGTTGAAAATAAACTAGAAGAGTCTTCTTGAGAATAAGGTTTTTCAGAAGATGAAGAAGTATCATATTGAGAAATAGGTTTATTAGAAGAAGAGACTTGATTTTCTTGAGCGTATAAAGAATCTTCTTCAAGAGATAGAGGGGCTGTCGGTTTGGGATCTGCATCTTCTAAACCAATATCCAAGATATAATCTAAGGTCTTCTCTCCAATGGGAGTGATTATTTCAAAATAGATTTTTTGATCTTCATAAGAGTTATAAGAAATAGTAATTATTTCTCCTGCATTTCCAGCATGTTCATCTGCAACAATTTCTCTTGACTGATCCCTCAAATAGACTGAAGGAAAACCTCTGAGATCTGGCGTCACTTTTATAACAACTTTTTTATTTGCAGGAACTGAAATACTATAGAGATCCCCTTTATCAGAATAACTGATACGTGCATTTGGGGAAATCTCTCCTGGATTACTATTAGCATAATGTCCGAGTTGAAGGGAGACAGCACTTTCATAATTATCAAGAGAAATATCATAAAATGGTGCATCTCCCTTTATTCCAGCATCATAAAGAGTGTATTTTTTTATTTTAAACGTTCCAGAATTGCTCCCCGGATTAGAAGCCTGGATATAAAGCGGATTTTTTGGGGAGTCGTCGGCAGATAAGGAGAAATAGGCTTCGCTAAAGGAACCTTCTTGTTTAGAAAGAAATTCTTCTCTATTTGTATCAAGAATGGACAGCTCTAATAAACTATCTTCAGGACGTGAGATTTCAATTCCTTCTCCTGCATTCAAAGTGGGAAGCTGATAATAAAGTGTTTGTCCTTCTTGTCCAAAAGAGTAATCTTGTTCAAATTGAATAGGAATAGCTGTTTCAAAACTTTCACCCACTGCGTAAGATAGTGAAGAAAGGAGGATTGTTAAGGTAAAGAGTACTAAGCTAAAATAATTTATTTTTTTGTTCATTTGTAATCCTTGTAGTATTTTCCTACTTTATAAGTCATGAATTTTGCATAAATAAAACGAGCAAGAAGGGTAATAAAGATAGTCCAGCTTGTACTAAGAATAAACGATCCACCAAGAAGTCCTCCAAGAACACCACCAACACTTCCACCAAGTCCTGCCCCTAAAGCGAAAATTGCTGCCCCTGCAAATAATGAAAAGATAAGTAAGATTAAAGCCGCAATGACTGCTGGAACAAAAAGGAATTTGAAAAATGTATTAGTTAAAGGGAGAAGGAAAGAAATGTTTGTTGAAATAAAATCCATAAGAGGTGTGTAGAGCTTTGCGATTAAGAATCCTGCTACTGCTCCTGCGATAACAGCATAAACCAGTGTCCAGATTCCCGAGAAGAGTGCTTCTTTTCCGATGAGAAAATCTCCGAAAAAAATGAGAAGCTGAGCAATAACTAAACCAATAATACTTGCAATTATAGTTTCTTTAGTTTTTTCATCAAAAGTTGTTAAATCGCTTTGAGTAAACTGAGAAGTATTGGTTGGTTTATTTTTTAAGAGTGATGCTGCTTCTTCAATCTCATTCTTCTCGTATCCCTGCTTAAGTAATTCATTTTTTAGCTGCTCAAGAGAATATTGATTCAAATATTTCTGTAAGTAATCAACGATCTCTTTTTTAGGCATTGATTATTTTCAGACAGAAAGAGACTTATAAAGATTGTGATAATTTGTTTATTTTGAAGGGATTGCACCAAAGCCTTTTACAGAAATCTTTATATATTATTAATCTTATAAAAAGATTATGTCTATTAACATTAACAAAAACTTTCTTTTCCTTTTTATCCTCCTCTTTTTCTTGACAGCCTGTTCTTCAGAATCTTCTCTTGAACATGAAGGAATTCGTGGTGTAACTGATGAACAACCCTTAACCGAAGCTTCTCAATCGTCTTTCTCACTCACTGAATGTTATTCTACTTGTGAAAAAACGTTTACCTCAGATCAAGACAAACTCCTTAACTCTGAATCTTGTAAAGCAACCTGCCATAGTACACATGCTAAATCTACCAACAAAGTTGAAGATTGTGATCCAATCGCTGACACATTTAAAGATCCACTTCTTTACAGCTTCTGTATTAAAGATCTTGCCCAGCAAGCATCTAATGAAGAACTATGTGAACAAACCCTAAGAAAATATCCTTCCTCACCTTATCTTTCTATATCCTGCTATGAAGATATTAATTTGAATTTATACTCTGGTAAAAAACTAGAAATTTGTGAAAAAATTGAAAAAATGACAACTAGTATGCCCCAAGGATCTAATGAGTTCACACTTGCACAAGGTGCAGTAGATCAATGCTTTTTGAATATTGGGATCTGTGACAAATTAAAATCTTCTTATGCTCGTAAAGGATGTGAATGTGACAAAATAACAGATTCTTCCAAAAGGACATTATGTCACAAAAAGAAGAATGGTCTAGCTTAGTCTATTAAAGTAATAAGATGTTTAAGTTGATAAGTTTAAAAGAAAATGGAAGAAAAAAAGTTTAAGTCTGCATCGGCTCCAATCTCTATCTTCGTAGTTTTATTTTATCTTTCTATTCTCCACTTCGGACTTTACTACGGCTCTGATCAACTCAACCTCGAACCTGCCCTAAAACAAACAGCTCAAACACTCGTTCTTCTTGCAACCCTCTTTGTTCCCCTCTGGATGTTCTTAGGATTCCATTACTATATCCTTACAAATGGAGATGTTAAAATTACACAATCATTCGGAATCCGCTTCCCTTATACAATTGTTGAGAGAAAGGGCTTTCCTCCTTTAACAATTATCCCTACAATCTTTGCAATAAAAAATATCCAAAATCTTGAAGAAGTTTATCTTAAAAAACGATTTGAGCATGAATTTCGCAAGACTCCTTATTTACTTATCACTCTCAAAAATAACAGAACCTTTGCCCTTAGATTTTTGAATGAAAAAGAACGAACCACCTTCAAAAAAAATCTTCGATAAGTTTATATATCTCTATTTCGTAAAATCTCTTTATGAAACTTTATCTTCCCTTTACTTTATTCCTCCTCTTTCTAACTGCATGCAGTTCATCAGAACCCTTAGCAGAAATAAAAACTCTTCAAGATTGTATTGATCAAGAACTTGACTTAACCGATCAAACAACAGCAGATCTTTGCTATGGGGATGTTGCACGTGCTCAACTTGACCTAACATTTTGTGAAAAGATAATCGACCAAGAAAGAAAAGACTTTTGTTACTATGATCTTTCAACAGCTAATAAAGATGTTACACTCTGTGAAAAAATTAAAAGCGATTCAAAAAAAAGAGGATGTATACAAACAATTCAACCTGCTCAAGCCCTTCCTGAAAAAGAAACCTTAGAACAAAAAGAATGTTCCAAACTCATCTCCCCTGAAGAATACACCAAGATCTGTAAATTTAGTGGAGGAAACCTCCCTCTTAAGTTTTTACCACCTGGTGTAGGAGTTTGTAATCTGAATGCTGGAAGAGGTGTAGGCGAGTTAGAGATTCAATATGATAATTATGGTTTTGAAAAAAAGAAAAAAGATTCATTCGCACACTTTAATGACCCAGAAATAAAAAAAGTTGTACAAATAACTCCCTTTAAAGATACAACTAACCAACTTGGAATTCCTTCATTCTCCTACCAAATCATCAAGTACGATGATCCAATTATGGGTCAGTACATTAATGGAGGAAATGCTCTTATTGTTGAAGCAAAAAAACCAAACCACTTCTTCATGGTTACCTCAACATACTGCACACCTGAACAACTCCAAGAAATAGCTAAACTCGTCTACGAAAGGTACTAAAATTCATAAGAAATTTCTTCTAAGATTATACTCAAGAAATTCTTTCATTTACTGAGTTGTTATACTTTTAGCTTGGCGTTCGCTTGGGGCATCCTAGTTACATGTGAATGTCTCACAAAGAAGATACATTCTTTCTAGCGGAGTTCGACATTGAAAGAAGGCTATTCAAAAGTTGTTTAGAAAGCTTTAAATTAAGAGTAGAAGAAAATACTCTGTTGAAAGAAACGAAAGATCGTTTTCTTAAACCAAGATCTTGTTTTTAAAAAGGAGGAAGAAAATGGGAAATAAAAAAGCGAAAGAGAAAAAGAGGGCAATAAGAAGAGCTGCGAAAGAACTTCGAAAGAAGCGACTAAAGAAGTAGAAGAGAATATTTTCTCTTTTTTTAGGTATATCTAATGTTAGTAATAGTTAAATCTTATTCTTCCAGTAACGATTTAAAGACCCAATTGATTAAAAAAAGTATGGAAACAGCAACATTTGCAGCAGGATGTTTTTGGGGTGTAGAAAAAACGTTCAGTGAAACAAAAGGTGTAACAAAAACGACTGCCGGGTATGCTGGCGGTCATACAAAGAATCCTACCTATAAAGAAGTATGCACTGATACGACCGGTCATGCTGAAGCGGTGCAAGTAGAGTTTGATCCGAAGGTTATTTCCTATGAAGAAGTGTTAGAAGTATTCTGGAAATTACATGATCCTACGACGCCAAATAGACAAGGTCCGGATGAGGGTTCACAGTATCGTTCTGCTATTTTTTATGAGAGTGAATCTCAAAAGAAAAAGGCACTGCAGTCTAAAGAGAAATTAGAGAAATCAAAGAAGTATAAGTATCCGATTGTGACTGAAATTGTGAAATTAGAAAAATTCTACAAAGCTGAAGAGTATCATCAGCAATATCTTAAGAGGAAAGGAAAAGGATTCATTTGCCATTGATTCATTATCCCTAAGTAATGACGAAAGAAAGACTTTATAAAGAATGAACTTTTTCATTCAGAATGGTAAAGATTAATTTAAAAGGAAATGAAATTGAAGTAAAGATTAATCCTGTTTCTTCGTCTAGATCTGCAGTCCAGTTTAGAAATAGCATCATTTCTTCGTTAAAGAAAGTAGGCGTTCCATCACATTATGTGAGTTTAAAGGAAGTGCATAATCCATTAAGTAAAGTGGGTGCTGAAGTGTTTTGGTATACGGGTGATGTGAATTGTTGTTATAATTATGATCGTCAGGGAAGTTATGTGAATAATTTGCAGGTAATTGCTAAGTTAATTGAAATTGAAGTGAATAAGGTGGTAAATGGTGAGAAGGAGATTCAGGATTTTGTCTTAGAGTTTAGGGAAGATGATGAGGAAGCAGAGAAAAGAAAAGAAGCAAGAGCAACTCTGCAGGTAGCGCAGGAGGAGAAGAATTTAGAAGTAATTACGAGGCAATATAAGAAAATGGCTAAAGAGCTTCATCCAGATACAGAGAATGGAGATGCTGAAAAGTTTAAGAGAGTGAATGAAGCACATAAGATTTTAAAGAAAGAATTAGAGTAGATTTATTTTCTTGGCTAGTGTATAATCTTTTTCACTTATTCCATTAATATCATGAGTAAATAACGTTAATGTAACTTCGTTCCAATGGATAAAAATGTCGGGATGGTGTTCTTCTTGTTCTGCAAGTAATGCTATTTTATTTACAAAGTGCATTGCTTCTTTAAAATCAGAAAAGAGAAATGTTCTCACCAGTTTCTCGTTCTCAAGATTCCAGTAAGGAATAGTGTTCATTATTTTGCTAATTCTACATCAATTAAGTTCTTCAAACTTTGAAAGCTTTGAATGCCTTCATATTTTTTTCCCAAGATAAAGAAGGTTGGTGTCGCTCCTACTCCCCGATTAATTCCTTCTGCGAGGTTTCCTTGTACTCTTGAGAGCATAGCATTACTATCTAAGCATGCGTTAAATTCTTCAGTATTTAATTCTAGTTGTGCTGCGTAGGTTTTTAGTGATGCTGCACGTAAGTCTTTTTGGTTGTCGAATAATTTATTGTGATAAGGTTCAAATTTATCTTGGTCTCGTGCGCATTCTGCTGCTTGTGCTGCTTTGAGTGCGAAGGGATGGATCTGAGTTAAGGGGAAATGTTTGTAGTCGATTTTTACTTGTTCGCGAGTATATTCTTCTTTAATTTGTTTTAAGATAGGGTAGGCTGCTCCGCATGCAGGACATTGGAAGTCCGAGTATTCAGTGATAACGACTTTTGCAGGAGTATTATCAAATCCGATTCCTTTAACAGTATAGTCGGGTTTATCAAATAAGAAGAAAAGTCCTATAATAACAAGTGCAAGAATGCCCATGTAAACATAATGTTTTTTTTTCATGCATTTGTTTCCTGCTTATCCTTTATAAATTTTATTAAGTTCTGTTTAATCAAATATTGGTGATAATCTTAATAGTTTTTTATAGTTAGCCGAAGTAGTTTTCTGCTTGTCTGCTTGTTACAGTAGTTTTTTGTTGTTGTTTCTTTACGAGTTTTTCTGCTTTTTCTAGTTCTATTGGTTTTTTGATTGTTCCAAATTTACTTTCATAATCGCCAATAACGCGGGTAAGAGCGTCTAAGAAGGATCGAGCATGCCAAGGTGTTAATAAGACAATATTATGTTTGATGAGTAGGCTTTGTTGGTTTAATTCTTGTAATGGAGTCATGCATTTAAAATCTAAAACGAATTCTGTTGGGTTATAGTTAATAGTTGTTTCGTGTGCTAAGAATGGGTCGCCTTCTTTTACTCGGATATTAATTTGTTTTTCTTCCTTCATCCGTCTCATACCTCGTTACTCCTTTATAAGGTTTTGGCAGTAGTGTTACAGCTTAGCGCTTAATTTTGTTAAATACCATGGGGTGAATATTAAAAAGAAAATAAGAACGAAGAAGGGGATGGTGTAGAGGGGAATATTAATTAAAAAGTAGAAGAAGATAAATTCGAAGAAAAGGATCATGATAAGGAAGTTGTAGTTCATGAGAACAGAGAGATAAAAAATAATTTAAAGTCTAGTATTCAGCTTCATAAGGTGTTCGTTCTAGTTTTTTCTTGGTTTTCTTTTTAGTTTTTTCTTCAGGTTCGCATCCAGAGCAGCATGCTTCTGTTTTGTGTTTAGGGAGACCTTTGTAGTATCCTTTCAGGATTTCTACTGCTTCTTCAAAGGGATCTTTTTTCTTCTTTTCCATGGTTACATTACAATGCCGAGCATTAATTTAACGTCTTCGCTGGGTTGCCATGGCGGTTCAAAGGTTAAATCGACAATGACTTCTTTGACTCCAGGTAAAGCTCCTACTTTTTGTTTGACATCTGAGATGACTTGTGGTCCGTAGGGGCACATTGGTGAAGTGAGAGTCAGTTGGATAATTGGTTTTTCTGGATCAGGGGTAATCCCATAGATCAATCCCAGAGTATAGATGTCTATTCCTAGTTCTGGATCTACTACTTTTTTTAATGCTTCTACGATTTGTTCATTCGAAATCATCGTGAGGTTGTTCTCCTAAGTAATTGTATGCTGCCATTTTGGCTACTTTTAATGAGAGTAATGCGCATTTCATTCTGATTCCGGATAATTCTACGCCAAGCATATCTAGGAGGTCTTGCTTTGTTAAAGAAGTTAAAGTATTTAGAGGTTTTCCTTTCAAATGCTGAGTAAGCATGCTTGCTGATGCTGTGGAGATAGCACATCCTTTGCCTGTAAATTTAATGTCTTGAATGATGTTTTGTTTATCAATAAGGAAAGTCATTTCTATGATATCTCCGCAGGATGGATTGGAATCTTTGAAGGTAGCGTTTGCTTTTTCTACTGTTCCAAAGTTTTTTGGTCTGCGATAATGGTCCAATATTACTTCTTGATAGAGTTGTTCAGTGTTCATAGTTTGAAAATCCTTTTTGCTTTGTGAAGAGCCTTTATTGCGCGGTCAATATCTTGTTTGGTTGTGTAAAGATAAAAGCTCATTCTAGCTACTGACGGAACGTTTAATTTATCTACAATCGGTTGTGCGCAGTGATGTCCTGATCTGATTGCTACTCCTTCTTCATCTAAGATAGTGGTAAGGTCGTGAGAATGAATATCTCCTAAATTAAAGGAGATTAATCCTCCTCTAAGTTTTGAATTAGATGGTCCATAGATAACGAGTTTTTTTATTTTTTTTAAGTGAGTTAATGCGTAAGAAGTAATTGTGTGAATATGTTCTTCAATTTCATTCATTCCAACTTTACTTAAATAATCTACTGCTGCTCCTAATCCTACTGCTCCTTCAATGTTGGGTGTTCCTGCTTCAAATTTCCAAGGCAAATCATTTGGCGTAAATCCTGAATAACGTACATCTTTAATCATGTCTCCTCCGCCAAGGAAGGGAGTCATTGATTCTAAATGGTGTTTCTTTCCATAGAGTATTCCTATTCCGCTCGGTCCGCACATTTTGTGTGAGGAAAAGACAAGGAAATCACAATCTAAATCTTTAACATCTGTTGTTCGATGGGGAACACTTTGGCATGCGTCTACTAAAACAGGAACATGATACTTGTGAGCTAATTTAATTAATTCCTTTGCAGGGTTGATTGTTCCTAAGACATTTGAAATGGAAGTGAAAGAAAAGAATGCTGGTTTTTTTGAGAGGTATGTTTCTGCTTTTTTTAAATCTAAGATTCCTTCTTTTGTAACGGGAATAAATTGTAACTTGACACCTTTTGCTTGGCTGAGCATGTGCCAGGGAACAATGTTTGCATGATGTTCCATTTCTGTTAAGAGAATAACATCTCCTTTTTTTACGCGTGAGGCTACAAAGCTTCGTGCTACAAGATTAATTCCTTCTGTTGCGTTTCGTACAAAGATTGTTTCTTTTACATCAGCATTGATGAACATTGCGATTCTTTTTCTTGCGTCTTCATAGAGGGTTGTTGCTTCATCGCTTAAGGTATGTAGTCCTCGATGAACATTTGCGTAGTGTTGTTTGTAAAATTCTTCAATTGTTTTAATGACAATCAACGGTTTCTCCGAGGAGGCTGCGGAATCGAGGTAAACTAACTGTTTATTATGAATTTTTCTTTTTAAAATAGGAAAATCCTTTCTTATGCTAATTGGGTTTATTGCCATTGGTGGTCGATTAAAGTGTTTATTTCTTCTGAATTGAATATTTCAGCTAAGAATGCGTTGGTAATAGTTCTTTTTGCTTCTGTTTCGGATAGTCCTCGTGTGGTTAAATAAAAGAGATGGTCTTCATTGATTGTTGAGACTGATGCTGCGTGTCCTGCTTGTACTTCTGAGCTTTCAATTTCTAAGGCAGGGATTGCTTGTGCGGTTGCGTTCTTATCTAATAATAATGCTTGGGTGCTGAAGAATGTATTAGCGTCGATAACGTCTTTTTCTACCCTAACGATGCCGTGTGCAAAGTTTGTGCTTGCGTCTTTAAGTGCAGTTTTGATTGTAACATTGCTTTTTGTATTGTTTGCTTTGTGAAGAATAGTGATAACATTTTTGGTGATTGATTTATTTGTTCCAAAGTGTGCTTCCTTATCTATAAATTCTGCTCCTTCCCCAATTAAATTACAATTCCAGACAATATGCCGTGATCCTGTTGAGAGATTTAATACCAATCGTTCTATTTTGCTATTCGATCCGAGTAGGATTGTTCCTTTTCTAGTGATTGTTCCCTTATTTAATTCGAGTTCTTGGAGGTCTAAATAAGCTCCCTCTTCTAAGACAATGTCAAAGATCTGATCTGCAGTGGCCTCACTCCAAAAGAGAGAAAGGGTAAGGGATGAATTTTTTTTAAGTAAAAGAGAAAGTGATTCCCATCTTTTCGGATTAAATCTAAGGGAGATCGTTGAGGTATCGTTCTCTTTTGTTTCTAAGATTAATTTGTTAAATTCTTCTTTTTTTAGAGGGTTTCCGCTATAAGAAAGGTAATCTTCTTTCTGATTTAATTGAGTGAATGATTCCATGATCGTTTCCTAAAAAAGTGATCCTTCCATTTCGAGTTTAATCAATTTGTTTAATTCAATTGCGTATTCCATTGGTAATTCTCTGGTAAAGTCTGCAATAAATCCTAAGACGATCATAGCGTTTGCTTCTGCTTCGGTAAATCCCCTGGACATTAAGTAAAATAGTTCATTTTCTCCTATTTTTCCTACTTTTGCTTCGTGGCTGAGAGTAGTATCTTTTTCATCAATCTGCATCGTAGGGTAGGTGTCTGATCGTGAATATTTATCGAGCATTAAAGCGTCACATCGTACGCTGGATGTAGAATTGGTTGCTCCTTTTGCTACTTTGAGTAATCCCCGGTATGTTGCTCTTCCTCCGTCTTTGCTGACAGATTTAGAAATAATTCTTGAGGAAGTATTTGGTGCGAGGTGTACTGCTTTTCCTCCTGCGTCTTGGTGTTGTCCTTTTCCTGCAAAGGCGACTGAGAGGATGTCTGCTTTTGCGTTTCTTCCGACTAAATACACAGAAGGATATTTCATAGTTAATTTACTATTATGTACTAATATACCATTTGCTATAAAATTATGAGAACCTTCAATTTCTAAGTCATATGTTGGTTTTTCTCCTAAAGGATCAATGTTTGTTATTTTATATAAACCTAAATGAGGGGGAAGAGGTATTCTTCTTGTTCTTGTAAGATGATACATGCTTCGATCATTATGTTCTTTTGGAATTTTTATTTTATTTTTTTTAGAAAAGAATTCTCTTAGTTTTGAAAGTCCACTAATGTGCATAACATAAGCAGTGAATTCTTTTTCTCCGTAATCATATCCAGAGAAAGACATATCTCTCTTCTCTGTTACAGTTGTTATTTTGTTTACTTCAATTCCAGAACCCATAGCTAATAATCTTAAATCTTCAACTAATTCTTTATTGCAACATTTAAAACGAGCACTGTTCTTGATTATTCTTCCATCTGCTTCAATATAACCAGCTAAGAACGCTCTTTTTTGGCTGAGTGGAAGACTAAAGATCCATTTAGGGACTCTTTTAGTGTGAGCATTTCCTTCCATACCATTCAGTTTTAAGAATTCTGCTACAATAAGACTACAATAATAAATAACGATTCTATTTTTTGTTTCTGAGTAAGAAGATAATTCAAACACTGAATTCACAACTTCAATGATTTTCTCTCTTGCAGGATCGGTAGGAGGAACAGAAAAACAAATTATAGCATCTTTGTTATTACCTGTTTTTTTGTTTAAGCTAATTGAGACGTTACCATCTCCTACAATCATACCCAATAGCCAAAGTAGGTCATCGTTTGTTTCAGTCGGAATATTAACACTAGTATATTTATGAGCAGTATTCATTTTGTAAACTGCGCCATATTGATTGCGATTAACGATTTCTCTTTCAGCCATCTTTAATGGTTGTTTCAGAACATAAGGCTTGCCAAGATCCGGCATTTCTCTGGGAGCTAAAATAAAATCTCCTAGAGAAAGAAATTCTAAAGGCGTCCAAGCCATGCTATATCTGCCTAATTTTCTTGGGCGGGTAGAATCATATTTTACTGCTAGAAAAGGATGGTTTTTTGTTGCGGTAACTTCTCTTTTTCCATTTTGTAAGATTAACTTATAGGTTGGTTTTATTCCTGAAAATTTTGTTGCAATTACTTTTTGTGCTTCTAATTGCTGAGTGGTTTCATTATAAGTAATAACTTTATCCCCTGGTTTAATTTGTTGTATTTCCGCTCTTCCCGGATTAGTAAAAATTTCTGTACCTTCAGCAAGACATCCAGAATTTAAGTCTAACCATTCTACTGTTGCGTTTTCATGTGCGAATGCTCTTTTTGTGACAAGATTATAAACATTTGTTGACCAGTTTTGCATTGTGACGTATCTAATTTTAGAATCTTTCTTTGCAATTAATTCTACAACTGCTGCGTGTAAAGAATCTGTTGAATAAACTGGACTGGTACATCCCTCATAGTAGACGACTTCTGATCCTTCGTCTGCGATAATAAGTGTTCGTTCGAATTGTCCCATGTTTTTTGAATTGATTCTAAAATAAGCTTGTAGGGGCGCAGTTACTTTCACACCTTTCGGTACATAAATAAATGATCCCCCAGACCAGCATGCCGTATTTAGTGCAGCGAATTTATTGTCTCCTGCAGGTACGATTTTTCCAAAGTATTCTTTTACAAGTTCTGGATGTTCTTTTATTGCAGTGTCCATATCACAAAAGATAACGCCTAATTTTGTTAAGTCTTCTTGGATTTTATGGTAGACACTCTGTGATTCAAATTGTGCTCCTGCTCCTGCTAAGAATTTTCGTTCTGCTTCTGGAATGCCAAGTTTTTCAAATGTTTTCTTAATATTTTCTGGAACTTTTTCCCAGTCATCTTCTACATTTTCATTAGATTTTAAAAAATAAGTAATGCTGTCAAAGTCAATGTCTTTTAATTCACCTCCCCATGCAGGCATGGGTTTTGCGAAGAAGATGCTTAGTGCTTTTAGTCGCTGTTCTTTCATCCATAGCGGTTCATTTTTAATTTCAGAAATCTTACTCACAGTTGTTTCGTTTAATCCTGTTAATTTAATTAAAGGAGTATCTTCTACATTGAAGCCGTATTTTTCTTCGTAGTTCTCGTTGATTGTTCTCAGGTCTTCTGTGGTTACTGTAGCCATGTGTATCCTTCTTGTTCGATTTTTTTAATTAAATCTTTATTTCCCGATAAAACTATTTTTCCATCTTTTAAAATATGAACAAAGTCTGGTTTGAGTAGTTCTAGCATTTTTGGATAGTGAGTGATAACAAGTGCACTAAATGTTGGACTTCGTAAGTTATTTAATGCTGTAGCAATAGTCTGCAGTGCGTCAACATCTAATCCTGAATCTGTTTCGTCTAAGATTGCTAAGTTTGGTTCTAATAATAAAAGTTGTAAAACCTCTGCTCTTTTTTTCTCTCCGCCTGAAAAGCCCACATTTAATTGTCGTGCAATAAAGCTAGTGTCTTTTCCTAGGACTGCGAGTGCAGTTTTAAGTTTTTGATTGAATTCTAGGGGGGTGATGTCTGGGTGTTTTATTTTTAATGCACTAAAGAGGAGTGGCGCGAATCCTAATCCCGGAATTTCTAGGGGATATTGGAATGCTAAAAAGATGCCTTCTTTTGCTCGTTCATGTGCAGGTAAGGCTAGTAAATCTTTGTCTCCAAAGTGGATGGTTCCAGTCGTTGCATATTTTGGGTGTCCTGCGATAGCGTAGGAGAGTGTTGATTTTCCGGATCCGTTTGGTCCCATGACTGCGTGGATTTCTCCTGGTTTGATTTCTAAGGTTAATCCATTTAAGATCTTCTTGTCATTAATTGAGACATGAACATTTTCTAGTTTCAATGTTTTTTGTTGTTGGGTTGTGGTGATCATTGGTGTTTGACGAGTTCTAAAAATGCGACTGTTTGTCCATCGATATCTTTGATGGGAATAGTTGATATTTTTAGGCGTTCTTGATGAAAAATTTCTTTCTGTCCTGACTGTAACGTGCGTTCTGCTGGGCAGTTGCTGCAAGGTTCTAGTTGGTTGAATTGTTCATAGCATTTAGTTGCTTTAGAGATGATTTTGTTATTGCTCCAGAGAACATGTTTGTCTTTTGAAACTAAAGAGACTTGTTCATCTAGGTTATTTAATAATTCTTTAAAGCTATTTCCTAGAGGGTTTGGAGTGGTAAATAAATCAATTAACGGTGTTTTATTTAAGGACCATAATTTATTTCTTCCTATCTCAATATTAATTAAAAGGTTCTCAGCTTGTAATGATTCTAAATATTTAGTTAACGTATGTCGTTCTACTTGTAAGAGTTCACAAAGTTCCTTGACTGTTGCTCCATGTTCTTTTGTTTGCAGATAGCTTAAGAGTTGGGTTTTGAGTTGTGCATCCATTAAGAGTAAGGAGAAGTTGAAGCTATTTAAAGGTTACCATTATTGGTTACCAATAGTATGTCTCAAGCAATCATTTCAATGTTAATCGGTAAAGTTAGATCCTTAAGGTTTTTTGATCTTTTCTTAAAGTCCAGAATTCCAATACTTTTTACTTGATTTGTTTGATCGTCAAATCTTAAAAAGATTCCCGGTTCTACTTCTGAAGCGTGGCATTTTGTTGGTTTTCCGAGAGAGATTTCTAGGAAGTCTCCTTCTTCATCATAGTAAAGTCGCATTTTTCCTTTCATGTTGTCTCCTTCACAAAGTAAGCTGTGATAATAAAACCTTCGCCATTTAAATATTTAACCACGAGTAAAAGATATCTTGGAAATGCTTTTTCTTTAAAATGTTTGTAAAAATAATGAATAGTTTTGTTATTCTCTTTAATTGAGGTTTTTTCTGGATGTTTTAAAATAGATTCAAAGTAAGACAAATAGCCAAAGACTTCAGAGTGGTCTTCTGTAATATGTTTGAAACGTTCTTGGGTTAGATAAATTTCTCTTCCAGAGCAGTCTTGAGTTTGAAAAATCCTCATAAAACCTATTCGGATTT
>Ga0265296_1003222_pt1 | contig 15448 bp, 11 predicted proteins | sample MunlanPumphouse1_FD_189073 | JGI IMG/M metagenome (GOLD analysis project Ga0265296, IMG submission 189073) | Groundwater microbial communities from a municipal landfill in Southern Ontario, Canada - Pumphouse #1 | ecosystem: Environmental > Aquatic > Deep subsurface > Groundwater | place... | reverse complement strand
ATCCGGCGCCGATCATCCCGACCACGCCGTCAGCGCTGCAGAACATCACCGACGTGGCCAACCGCATCGTCGAGCGCATGGACCAGATCCTCAGCGACCGCAACGTCGCCTCGATCAACGCCACGTTGGCCAACCTGGAAACGATCAGTGGCGGCCTGGCCGACCGCGACCAGGGCACGCAGTCGCTGCTGCTCAGCGCGCGCGACGCCGCGCGCAGCCTGGACACCACCCTGAAGACCACCAACGGCACCATCGAGCGCCTGGACAAGAACCTGGTGCAGCAGCTGCCGGGCATCATCGACAAGCTCGACGCCACCCTGGCCAAGCTTGATTCGGCCGCCGGCAATGCCGATTCGATCCTTGGCGAGAACCGCGCGGCCATCAACAGCTTCGCCAATGATGGTCTGGGCCAGCTCGGCCCGACGCTGGGTGAACTGCGTGGCCTGATCCGCGACCTGCGCCGGGTCAGCGACCGTCTTGAGAACAACCCCGCGCGCTACCTGCTCGGCCGCGACGCCCCGAAGGAGTTCGAACCCAAATGAGCCCGACCACCCTTCCGCGCCTGTTGCTGGCAGCGTCGCTGGCCACCCTGCTGGGTGGCTGCTCGATCCTCGGCAGCGGCGACAAGAATCCCGTCACCCTGTATTCGCCGGCCGTGCAGGTCAAGGTCGACCCCAGCTGGCCGCAGGCCGACTGGCAACTGGTGCTGGCCAAGCCCAGCGCCGCGCGCATGGTCGACAGCCCGCGCATCAACGTGCGGCCGACGCCGTCGGAGCTGGAGATCTACAAGGGTGCCAGCTGGGCGCAGCCGGCCACCGACATGATCGAAGACACCCTGCTGCGTGGTTTCGAGGATTCCGGCCGCATCCACGGCGTGGCCCGCGTCGCCGCCGGCATCCGCGCCGACTACAAGCTGTCGACGGACATCCGTCGCTTCGAATCGGACTACCAGGGCCAGGCAACGCCAACGGTCGTCATCGAGATCAACGCCAAGCTGATCGATGTGACCAACCAGCGCGTGGTCGCCGACCGCACCTTCCGTCAGCTGCAGCCGGTAGGCAGCACTGATGTGTCGGCGGTGGCCGCCGCCTTCGAGCGTGGACTGCAGCAGGTAGCGCAGGACGTGGTGGGCTGGACGCTGACCAGCGGGCAGAACGACAAGCAGGCGCTGAAGCGCTGATCGGTTTCCGCTGATTACGCCGGGCCTGGTCCCGCGATGCGGGTAGATCCACGCCATGCGTGGATGAATGCTCCGGGACCTGCGTCAGTTCCGCGGCGTGATCCAGCGGAACGTCAGGTTGATGCGTTCACCCTGCACCCGCGCCATCTTCGGCAGCGCGTGCTGGTAGTGGCGCTGGGTCTGCCCGGCCATCAACAGCAGATCGCCGTGGCCGAGCAGGTACTCGGCCTTGCGCGCAGGATCGTCACGTCGGCGCAGCAGGAACCGTCGCGCCGCTCCGAGGCTCAACGAAGCAATCAGCGGCGCCGGCCCCAGCTCCGGCTCGTCATCGCTGTGCCAGCCCATGTAGTCGGTGCCGCCGCGATAGCGGTTGAGCAGCACGCTGTTGAATCGACCCATGCCCTGCGCTTGCAGCCGGTCGCGCAATGCCCCCAGCACAAGCGGCCACGGATGGGGCACGAACTCGGCGCCTGAATAGCGGTAGCGCGCCTGCGGATCGCCGATCCAGCAGCTCAACCGTGGTGAGTCCACCCAGTTGCCGAACATGCGGATGCGGTGAACCTCCCAGGGCACATCGGCCTGCACTGCCTGCTGCAGCGCATCGGCCTGCCCAGCAGGCAGCCAACCACGCAGATGGCGGACATCGGCGTTGCGGAGGTCATCCGGGTCAGGCGGGAACAGCACGGGTCCAGCTTCCTTCTTTCGGGACGGCGATCAAGCATGCCCCGATTTGCCCGGTTCAGGTGCACACGGGACAATGCTCCCCTCTTCCTGCCTATAGTCCCCGATGCGCTCGATGCACTCCACCACGTGCCCCCGGTTTCCCTGGGCTTCCCTGCCGGCGACGCGTCGATGAAGCTGAAACGCTATGTCGACGCGGCGCGGCGCTCGGTGCAACAGCACGGAGGAGGGGTGGCGGGCCTCTGGTCGGTGCTGGGCCGTGCGGTCAAAGTCATGCGCGCCATGGGCGTACACGGACTGCTGACGCGCCTGCGCGCGGCCAGCACGGTACGCAGGTCCGTTGCTGAACCGCTGGATATGCAGGCGTTGCCTGACCCTGTCCCGCTGGAGCAATTGCAGCTGCGGGTGGGCGTGATGACGCACGTCTTCTACGCCGACCTGATCGACGAATTCGCGCAGGCCCTCGCCAGGATTCCGGTGCCCTTCACGCTGCTGGTATCGGTGATGGACGCGGCAGCCGAAGCGCAAGCCCGTGACCGGTTTGGCCGGTTGACCAATGTGCATACGCTGGTCATCAAGCAAGTACCCAACCGCGGCCGGGACATCGCGCCCCTTCTGGTCGCATTCCGCGAAGAAGTGATGGGACTGGATGTGATCGGCCACATCCATACGAAGAAGTCACTGTATACGGGCAGCGAGCAGGAAGGGTGGCGGCACTATCTGCTCGACAGCCTGCTAGGCTCTCCCGAACGAATCGGCTGGATCCTGGGCACCCTGCAGGCCGATCCGAAGTTGGGGCTGGTCTATCCGGAAAGCTATCATGGCGTTCCATTGTGGGCGCATACCTGGCTCAGCAATGTTCCGGTCTGCGACGCATTGGCACTGCAGCTTGGCATCGCACTCGACCACCAGCGCTACATCGATTTCCCCGCCGGCTCGATGTTCTGGGCCCGTGTGGATGCCCTGCGCCCGCTGTATGAGCTGGACCTTCCACTGCAGGCATTCCCGACCGAAGAAGGCCAGGTTGACGGCACCCTGCAACACGCGGTGGAACGGATGTTTGGCGTGATCACGCGCCACCAGGGCTATCGCTTGGGAATCCTGCCAGCCGATGGCCGGTGCACCCTGGAGAGCGAAGGCGAGCGCAACGTCGCTGACCTTCTGCAGACGCCATTGCCGGAGCGTCTGCAGATGGCCGCGTTGAACGCGAGGCTGGTGACGGTCGACATCTTCGATACTCTGGTTACCCGTGCATTCCTGACCCCTGCGGGATCACGGGAGCACCTTGCATGGCGCCTTCAGCAAACCCTGGCTGTGACCGGCTTCACCATGCACCGCGCCTCCGTCGAAAACCAGCTGCGCGAAAAGTTGGGGCGCGACCCTACCCTTGCAGAAATCCATACCCGCTTGGCCGATCGACTGGGCCTGCCAGGAGTGACAGCCGACACGCTGATCGAAGCCGAGCTGGCGCACGAACGCGCGGTACTGCGACCTCGGCGCGGCGTACTTGCAGCCTTGCAGCAGGCGCATCTGGTTCCGATGACCGTGTTTTCCGATATGTACCTATCCACCAGCGACATGCAGATCGTGCTGCCGCCAACCGTGAAGGCCGAGATCGGGCGATGGTGGATTTCCTGCGAAACGGGCTTGCGCAAGGATGCCAAGGCCAGCTGGCAGCAGATCGCACAGCGGGAAGACCGCAGCGATGGGTGCTGGTTGCACGTAGGTGACAATGAACACGCCGATATCCAGATGCCGCAGCTGGCAGGGCTGCTGTCACCGGTGCACGTGCTGCGCCCCTCAGCTCTGCTGGATGTCCTTCCCGCGCTGCGCCCGCTACGGCATGGCCTGGGGGCCACAGCAGCGTGGCCCGAGCAGCTGTGGCGGGGGCTGGTAGTCAATCGTTTCGCAGAGCTTCTGGACACGGCGCCGCAGCAGTTGCTGGGTCGTCCTCAGCTGCAACCCTCCATGCTGGGATATGTGGTACTGGGTCCGCTGTTACTGGATTTCCTGCTGCATGCTACTGACGTTGCGCATCGCAACGGCATCGACCAGCTGTTGTTCCTGAGCCGTGAAGGATTCCTGCTCCATCAAGCATTCGAACGCCTGCAAGGGTGCCATGCCGATGCTGCCACGCTGATGGGCAGTTACTTCCTGGCCTCGCGCCGAGCCACCCTGCTCCCCTCCCTGCAGAGTGTCGAAGACCTTCCCCGCGCACTGCAGGGAACGTTCAACGGCTCACTGCGACAACTGCTGCAGGCACGCTTGGGCGATGACGCAGCGGCAGTTGTCGAGGCGGCGTTGCCGGAACTGATCCGGCGCGACGTCTTCCTGCCGGAGATGTCAGGTGAGGTGGCGCAATGGCTGCTGCCGGCGCTGCCGGCGCTGCTGGATCTGGCCGCGCAACAGCGCCAGGCGTACCGGACGTACTGGGCCGAAACTGTTGGCGAGCGGACACCGATGGTGGTCGACATCGGCTATGCCGGTAGCATCCAGCGCAACCTGGCGCAACTGCTGCAACAACCGCTGGGCGGCTGCTACATGGCCCTGAATGAAGGCGCCCATGCCCTGCAGGGGCAGGGATGGGCCGAAGCCCGCTACGTCGATGGACGCCTACCCGGTGCAGATGTCGAAGGCTCCATGCTGTTGACCCACGATCTGCTGCTGGAATCACTGCTGGCAGCGCCGCAAGGGCAGTTCAACGGGTTTGACACGGCAACCGGTGCGCAGTGTTTCGGCGCCATGGAACTGTCCACGGAAGGAGTGCACGTACTCGACGAGGTACACCAGGGAGCGCTTCAGTTCATCGATGATGTGTGTACGGCGATCGGCGGAGATGTCGCCGCACTTTCGTTCGATCCGCAAGGCGTCCAGCTCCCTCTACACTGCTTGGGGAGTGGACGTTGGAACGGTGGCACCGGGCTTGCATTGTTGGCTACAGACGATGCGTTCACCGGCCGCGGCACGGTGAACGCAAGTCCGCGATCGTCCTAGCGCTTGAACGCAACGCCCGTCTTTTCCTTCAATTCATCCTCGCCCACACCCGCGGCAGTCTCCACCAGCACCAGACCGTCATCGGTCACATCGAATACCGCCAGGTCGGTGATGATGCGGTCGACCACACCCACACCGGTCAGCGGCAGCGTGCATTCGGCCAGGATCTTGTGTTCGCCGTTCTTGGCGGTGTGCTCCATCAGCACCACCACCCGCTGTACGCCGGCCACCAGATCCATCGCCCCGCCCATGCCCTTGACCATCTTGCCGGGCACCATCCAGTTGGCCAGGTCACCCTGGTCGGTGACCTGCATCGCGCCAAGGATGGCCAGGTTGACGTGGCCACCGCGGATCATCGCGAAGCTGTCATGGCTGCCGAAATAGCTGGCCCCCGCACGTGCGGTGACGGTCTGCTTGCCGGCATTGATCAGGTCTGCATCGACCTCATCCTCGGTCGGGAACGGGCCGATACCCAGCAGGCCGTTTTCCGACTGCAGCCACACGTCCACACCGTCGGGAATATGGTTGGCCACCAGCGTCGGCAGGCCGATGCCCAGGTTCACGTAGGCGCCATCGGTCAGTTCACGCGCAGCGCGCGCCGCCATCTCGTCGCGGGTCCATGCCATCTCAGTTGCCCTCCGCACGGATGGTGCGCTGTTCGATACGTTTTTCGGGAGTGGGGTTGTGCACGATGCGGTGCACGTAGATACCCGGCAGGTGCACCTGGTCCGGGTCGATGCTGCCGACCGGCACCACTTCCTCCACTTCCACGATGCAGACCTTGCCGGCCATCGCACAGGCCGGGTTGAAATTGCGCGCGGTCTTGCGGAACACCAGGTTGCCGGCCTCGTCGGCCTTCCAGGCCTTGACCAGTGCCACGTCGGCGCGCAGCGCGGTTTCCATCACGTAGTGCTTGCCGTCGAACTCACGGGTTTCCTTGCCTTCGGCCACCACCGTGCCATAGCCGGTAGCGGTGAAGAACGCCGGGATACCCGCACCACCGGCACGCAGGCGTTCGGCCAGGGTGCCCTGCGGATTGAATTCCAGCTCCAGCTCGCCGGCCAGGAACTGCCGTTCGAACTCCTTGTTCTCGCCCACGTAGGACGAAATCATCTTCCTGATCTGCCGGGTTTCCAGCAGCTGGCCCAGGCCGAAGCCATCCACGCCGGCGTTGTTGGAGATCACGGTCAGGCCCTTGGCCCCACTGTCGCGCAGTGCGGCGATCAGTGCTTCAGGAATACCGCACAGGCCGAAGCCACCCACGGCCAGAACCTGGCCATCAGCGACCACGCCCTGCAGGGCATCCGCCGCAGAGGCATAGCGCTTGTCACGCTTGTTGCCGGAAGTCGATTGCTCCATCGCTCTACTGCCCTGCATCGGTAAGAATGACCGCATTCTAGCCGGTGCCCAGCCGAGGCCTGGATGCGCCGCAGCATTGACAGAAGCCACGCAGGCATTGGGTAGACTATCTACCCCCATGACGCCGGGCGCAGTAAGTCATGCCGCCGGTGGCCCATCCAGACCAGGCACTGATGGCTGTTGCATTCACCGAAGACGATGTGTTCCGCTGGATTGACGCGCGGACGCTTGAGAAGGGCCGGAAGTGCCTGCCAGGCGTGCGCGATCTGCGTCAACAGGCTGACAACCTGGTGGCCAAGGTGCAGGGCTCGGCCCGGCTGCCTTACCGCGTCTCGATCGACCTGGCTGCGAGCACCCGCACAGCGCGCAGTCCTCTGCAGGGCAAGTGCAATTGCCCTGTGGGAGAAAACTGCAAGCACGTTGCTGCAGTGCTGGTAGCACAGTTGATGTCGCCCGGACCCGCAGATCGCCCTTCCAAGCCCACCGACCTTGCCTTGCCTGCCAGGCCAGAGCTGCTGGGCGAGCTGTCGCGCTGGCAGGCCGAGCGTCTTCGCGCTGCAAAGCCCCAGCAGCGTGGCATCGCCTTCGATCTGTCGATACTCAACTATCGGCCATTCATCACCGTCCAACGCACCCGCCAAGCCGCGGACGGTACGCTGACGTTCGAGAAGCTTCTGGACATCACCCCGGAACTGCTGCTGGCCCCCCCTGGCTATGCAACCCAGGCTGACCTGGCCGTGCTGGCCCAGCTATGGGCGCACCAACAGGGCCGCTTGAAGGGCACACATATCGATATCTCCGAAACGCTCAGCCTGATCGTGGCCAGCGGCCATGGCTGGATAGAGGGCGCACACACCTCAGGCCGCGTGCCGGCCCGTTCGGGTGCGCCGCGCCGTGGTGCCCTGGCATGGACCGCAGTCGAGGAGCCTGGCTCGGCACTTCCGACCCCGACGCTGGACGTGGAAGGTGACGCAGAGGGAATGATCCTGGGCGGCTCGGCCTGCTATCTCGATCCGCATACCGGGGACGTCGGTGCACTGCTGCTGGACGTCACACCGCAGGATGCCGACGCGTTCCTGAGCCTGCCGCCGCTTCGGCCAAGCGAGGAAGCATTGGTGGCGCAGATGCTGGAACAGATCGAACCTGCCCTGCCCCGCCCGGCCAGTTCGGGCGCGCTGCCGACCCTGCACATCAGCGCGATGATTCCGGTACTGCACCTGCATACGGTGGAATTCCGTCCGGCCTGGCTCAGCCGCCACGACGCCTCTCAGTGGATCGATGTCGCCACGGTGGCCTTCGAATACGACGAACACGTGCGCTTTCTGGATGACCCCAGCCTGTTCGTCCACGATGCAGAGGGACACCTGGCGCTGCTTCCACGCGACGTGGCCGAGGAAACACGGCGTGAGCGCGAACTGCGTAGTGCCCAGTTGCACCGCGATCTGCAGCCTCGTGCGGCACTGGAGGGGGCAGGCCCGCAGTTCCAACTGCGCACCTATGACTGGACCCGCTTCCTGCTGGACGAAGTACCGCGACTGGAAGCGCTGGGCTGGAAGGTGGAAGCGGACGACGATTTCCGCCATCGCATCACCCGGGTGGAAGACATCGGCGCCGAGATCCACCCCGATCCGAATGAGGAGGGCTGGTTCGATCTGGCCCTGGATATCAAGGTTGACGATCGCAGCGTGCCGCTGGCACCGCTGCTGCAGCAGCTGTTGCAGACCGACCCGCGCTGGATGCGTGGGCAGATCGATGCGATCGCAGACGACGAGAACATCCTGTTGTCCGCCATGGACAACACCCGTCTGGCGTTCCGTGCCGGGCGGTTGAAGCCGGTCATCGCACTGCTGGCCGATCTGTTCGGGCAGCGCGGCGCACCGCTGCGCGTGTCTGCCCAGGACCGGGGGCGCCTGCGCGCGCTGCAGGACGACGCGCGACTGCACTTCAAGGGGCGTCGCGATACGCGCGCGCTGGTGCAGAGGCTGCTGGACGCGCCGGCACCCACGCCGGTGGCGCCACCTGCTGGACTGGGCGCAACGCTGCGCCCCTACCAGCTTGAGGGCTTGGCATGGCTGCAGTATCTGCGCCAGCAACAGCTCGGCGGCGTGCTGGCCGACGACATGGGTCTGGGCAAGACCCTGCAGACGCTGGCCCACGTGCTGCTGGAAAAAGAGGCCGGTCGACTGCAGCGACCGGCACTGGTGGTGATGCCCACCTCGTTGCTGCACAACTGGCAGAGCGAAGCCGTGCGCTTCGCACCGGATCTGCGTGTGCTGGCCCTGCATGGCGCAGGCCGCGAGACATTGTTCGCGCAGATTCCAGAGCACGACCTTGTGTTGACCACCTATCCCCTGCTCTGGCGCGACGAACAGGCATTGCAGGCACACACCTATCACCTGCTGATCCTGGATGAAGCCCAGCAGGTAAAAAACCCGAAATCGCGCGCGGCGATCACCCTGCGCACACTGCACGCCGATCATCGACTGTGCCTGACCGGCACGCCACTGGAAAACCACCTGGGCGAGCTGTGGACGCAGTTCGATTTCCTGCTGCCCGGCCTGCTGGGCAGCGAGAAACAGTTCAACCAGCATTGGCGCCATCCCATCGAACGCGGCGGCGACGTGCAACGCGCGGAGCTGCTGGCAAAGCGGGTACGACCGTTCATGCTGCGCCGACGCAAGGACCAGGTCGCCACCGAGCTGCCGCCGAAAACGATCATCACCCGTACTGTTGCGTTGGAAGGTGGGCAACGCGATCTCTACGAGACCGTCCGCGCGGCGATGGAAGAGAAGGTGCGCGAGGCGATCAGCAGCAACGGTCTGGGCCGAAGCCATATCGTCGTGCTCGACGCTCTGCTGAAACTGCGGCAGGTGTGCTGCGATCCACGCCTGCTGCCCGGTGACAGCGCCGCGCGCAATGCGGGCTCGGCCAAGCTAGACCTGCTGCGCGACATGCTGCCGGAAATGGTCGAGGAAGGCCGACGCATTCTGCTGTTCTCACAGTTCACCGGCATGCTGGCGCTGATCGGCCAGGCCCTGCAGGAACTCGGCCTGCCCTACGTGCAGCTCACCGGCGATAGCCAGGACCGGGTCACACCGGTGCAGCGTTTCATGCAGGGCGAAGTCCCGGTGTTCCTGATCAGCCTGAAGGCAGGTGGCGTGGGCCTGAACCTGACCGCCGCAGACACCGTCATCCATTTCGATCCCTGGTGGAATCCGGCTGCCGAGAACCAGGCCACCGACCGCGCCCATCGCATCGGCCAGGAACAACCAGTGTTCGTGTACAAGCTGATCGCCACCGGCAGCATCGAGGAACGGATCGCTGACCTGCAGCAGCGCAAGGCGGCTCTGGCCGACGCGATCCTGGAGAACGGTGGCAGCGCAGCGCCGAGGTTCGACGCCGCTGATCTGGACGCGCTGTTGTCGCCGCTTCCGGGAGTGACGTCGAAGGCACGGCCGAGGCGGCGCTCCTGACCCAGCCTGCAAAGCACAGGCCTTGGCTGACGCGTTTGGCGAGCGTCGTTTCACCCATGCAGGCAGTGGCAAGGTCGACTTGACCTTCTGCGAGCGCGCGGCAAGCGCGTGGGTCGTCAGGGGAAGGCCCGCTGCTACTGCAGATTCCTTCGCTTTGGGCCTCACAATGCCGGCGATATGTCGCAAATAGCATCGAAACAATCAGGTGATGCATTGCAACATTGCAAATGGCACTGACGTGCTGTTCAAATGCCGCCATGAACATGGCCTCCGCTCTGCCCTATCTCGTTGCAATCGCTGTCTACATTCTTCTTGCTTACCTGACCGGGCGCCTTCCTCAGCCGCTCAGGACCAGCGTGCTGGCGGGGACCGAGAAAGATGATCCGGCAATTACGGCCATTCGCGGCATCGCAGCAGTTTCGGTACTGTGCGCACATTCTTTCGACTACGCCAGCAATAAGCCCGCACAGACGTTCTTCGCATCGTTCGGTGTCTGCGTATTTTTCATCATTACCGGCTACCTGTTTTTTTCGATGGTCAGGCGCGATCGGTTCAACATGAACAGCTTCTTCAAGAAGCGCATATTGAGGCTGGTCCCGGCGGCTTATCTGGCCGTGGCCATCATCCAGTTCCTGGACTGGGCGCAGTGGGGATTCCCCGCCTTCGATACCCGGCAACTCAATGCACTGGTACGCAATTTCATGTTTGGATTCGTCGGTGACATGTTCGGTGTAACCGCCATCCATGACCTGGCTTCGATCGTGCAGAAGATGGGAATGATCTGGACGCTCAAGTGGGAATGGCTGTTTTATCTCGCCTTCCCGCTGGCTGTGGCGGCGGCCGGCAAATCACTCCCGAAGCTCTTCCTGGTGACCGCCGCGCTCTATGTCGGGTTCTACTCGCCGACGGACATTCTGCGCACGGCGACGGGCAACTACATGTTGCTGTTCCTGATGGGTGCAAGCTGCGCAGTCATCCATGAGCGGATGAAGACCTACCATGCAGGAATCGCCGCCGCAGGCTGGTTGGCCTGGCTTGCAGTTGTCGTCACCTACATCTGGATTTCCGACGTGGAGCACCTGATGGGTGGCCGCGTGGACTACAACCTGCTGATCACCGCCCCGTTCTTCCTGCTGGTCCTCTATTCGGGCAAGGGCAATGGGCTGCTGATGCGATGGGCTCGTGCACCAGGCGTGCAGATGCTGGGCATCATCAGCTACTCGTTCTACCTGTATCACATGACGGTCATCTACTACAGCCAGCATGCAGTGCGTCCCGCGATCGAACTGCATACTCCTGCCGCCGACCTCTACACCTATCTCAGCCTGGTACCCGTCGGCATGCTCGTCACGGTCATTGCCATCGCGTCGTACCTGCAGGTGGAGAAGCGCTTCATGTACCGGGCGCCAGCGGCCCCGCCAGTGCGCGTAGAAGCCACCGCCACATGAGCGCGCTGCTCAGCCCTGCTGCTGGGTTGCCAGTTCCGCCATCACGCTACGAAGTGCCTGTTCCCAAGTCGGCAGTACGATATCGAAATCACGCTGCACAGCATGATTGTCGAGCACTGACCATGCGGGACGACGTGCCAGCGTCGGATACTCAGCACTGGTGATCGCCTTGACGACAGGTATCCGGGTGAGGACCCGAGCTGCCAGCGCTTCGGCAAAAATCGCTTCCGCAAATCCATGCCAGCTGGTCTGACCGCTGGCAGTCAGATGCCAGGTTCCTGACCGCCGGCCCGGATGCTGTAGCAGCTGCGCGGTAACGTCAGCAATCAATGCCGCCGGCGTCGGCGTTCCGATCTGGTCGGCCACCACTCGCAGCTGATCGCGTTCGGCACCCACGCGCAGCATCGTGCGCAGGAAGTTCGCACCATGCGAGGCATATACCCACGCAGTGCGGAAGATCAGGTGGCGACCACCGGCAGCGCGCACGGCATCTTCGCCGTCACGCTTGCTGGTGCCATACACGCCCAGTGGCGCGGTCGGCTCGTCTTCGCGGTAGGGCACACTGCCTTGGCCATCGAACACGTAGTCGGTGGAGTAATGCACGAAAGGCACGCCATGCGCCGCACACCAGCGCGCGATCACGCCGGGAGTCTGCGCGTTGGCCGCGAACGCGGCCTCCACGTCCTGCTCGGCACGGTCGACGGCGGTGTAGGCGGCGGCATTGACCACCACCGACGGCTGCAGGCGATCCAGCAGAGCCGGCAGGCTGTCGGGCTGGCCGAAATCGGCCACCTCGCAGGTACTGCCATCGGGCAGCTGGCCACTGCGGGTGGTCGCCACCACCGGCCCCAGCGGGGCCAGCGCGCGCAGCAGTTCCTGACCGAGCTGACCGTTGCCACCGAACACCAGCATGCTCATGGCATGTACACCGGCAGGCGATCTTCGGCGATGTCCTTCAGGAACGGTGCGCTCTCGTCCTTGGCTGACAGCGTCGGGGCGCTGAGCGGCCAGTCCACGGCGATGTCGGCATCGTTCCAGCGTACGCCGGCGTCCACTTCCTTCACGTAGACATCGGTGCACAGATAGTGGAACAACGCCGTATCGGACAGCACGGCAAAGCCGTGCGCGAATCCTTCCGGAATCCAGAACTGTCGTTTGTTCTGCGCACTCAGGACCACCGCCTCCCACTTGCCAAAGGTCGGCGAGCCGCGGCGGATATCCACGGCTACGTCATACACCTCGCCTTCCAGCACGCTGACCAGCTTGCCCTGCGGTCGCGGCCACTGGTAATGCAGCCCCCGCAGCACGCCCTTGCTGGACGAGGAAACATTGCTCTGCACGAAACGATCCGGCAGCCCCAACCCACCAAATCGAGCAGCGTTCCAGCCCTCGAAGAAGAAGCCGCGCTCGTCTCCGAACACTGCCGGCTCGATCACCACGCAACCAGGCAGCTTGGTTTGAATCACTTTCATGGAACGACTCCACGTAGAGCGAGCTTGTGCAGGTATTGGCCATAGCCATTCTTGATCAGCGGCGCAGCCAGTGCTTCCAGCTGCTCTGCGCTGATCCACCGCTGACCGAAGGCGATTTCCTCCGGGCAGCAGATCTGCAGGCCCTGCCGGGTCTGGATGGTCTCGATGAAGTTGGATGCTTCCAGCAGCGACTGGTGGGTGCCGGTGTCGAGCCAGGCGTAGCCACGACCCAGCGCTTCCAGGTGCAGGTTGCCTTCGGCAAGGTAGCGCTTGTTGAGATCGGTGATCTCCAGCTCGCCACGCGGTGACGGCTTGAGCTCGGCGGCGTAGTCGCTGGCCCTGCCGTCATAGAAATACAGGCCGGTCACCGCATGGTTCGAACGCGGATTCTCGGGCTTTTCGACCAGATCGAGCACCTTGCCGGACGTATCGAATTCGGCCACGCCATAACGTCCCGGATCGTTCACCCAGTAACCGAACACCGTCGCCCCGTGATCGCGGGTATCAGCCCGCCGCAGCATTTCGCTCAGCCCATGGCCGTGGAAGATGTTGTCACCCAGCACCAGGCAGCTCGGCTTGCCGCCGACGAAGTCCTTGCCGATCAGATAGGCCTGCGCCAGGCCATCGGGACTGGGCTGTACTGCGTACTGGATATCCATGCCCCACTGCGAACCGTCACCCAGCAACTGCTGGAACAACACCTGTTCGTGCGGGGTGTTGATGATCAGCACTTCACGGATGCCCGCCAGCATCAGCACGCTCAGCGGGTAGTAGATCATCGGCTTGTCGTACACCGGCAGCAGCTGCTTGCTGACGCCCTTGGTGATCGGATACAGCCGGGTGCCGGAGCCGCCGGCGAGGATGATGCCCTTGCGTTGGGTCATGTCGTGTCCTTGGTTCAGGCCGTGGTGCCGATGCGCTGCAGGCGATAGCTGCCGTCGAGCACGCCGTTCACCCATTCCTGGTTGTCCAGGTACCAGTCAACGGTGAAGCCGATTCCCTGTTCAAAGGTGTAGGCCGGTTCCCAGCCCAGGTCGTTCTTCAGCTTGGAGGCGTCGATCGCATAGCGGCGGTCATGGCCCGGGCGGTCGGTGACGTAAGTGATCTGGCTGCTGCGCGGCTGGCCATCCGCACGCGGGCGGCGCTGGTCCAGCAGCGCACAGATTGCCTGCACCACTTCGATGTTCTGCTTTTCCGAGTTGCCGCCGACGTTGTAGGTCTCGCCGACCTGGCCCTTGGCCAGCACGGTACGGATCGCTTCGCAATGGTCGGACACGAACAGCCAATCACGCACCTGCTTGCCGTCGCCGTACACCGGCAGCGGCTCGCCGGCCAGCGCCTTGGCGATCACCAGTGGGATCAGCTTCTCGGGGAAGTGATAGGGGCCGTAGTTGTTGGAGCAGTTGGTGGTCAGCACCGGCAACCCGTAGGTGTGGTGGAACGCACGCACCAGGTGGTCCGAGGCTGCCTTGGATGCCGAGTACGGCGAGTTCGGCGCATACGGGGTGGTTTCGCTGAACTTTCCGGTCTCCCCCAGGGTGCCGTACACCTCGTCGGTCGAGACATGCAGGAAGCGGAAGGCTGCGCCCTGTTCAGCCGGCATCGCCTTCCAGTAATCGCGTACCGCCTCGAGCAGGCCGAGGGTGCCGACGACATTGGTCTGGATGAACGCGCCGGGGCCATCGATGGAGCGGTCAACGTGGCTTTCAGCAGCGAAGTTCAGCACCGCGTCCGGCTGGTACTCGGCCAGCAGGCGGGCAACCAGCGCGCTGTCGCCGATGTCACCCTGCACGAACACGTGGTTGGGATTGCCGTCCAGGCTGGACAGGGTCTTCAGGTTGCCGGCGTAGGTCAGCGCATCGAGATTGACGACCTTGACGCCGCGGGCGGCAGCCTCGAGAACGAAGTTACCGCCAATGAATCCGGCGCCGCCGGTGACAAGCCATGTGGGCACTACCTGGTTCTCCTGTTCAATATGCACCTCGGCGCTGGGCGCTCCGGCAACCTGAAAGGATACATCGGGCGCTCGTTCAGCACTGCTTCCCGGCCGTGAACAGCGCCCAGGGATCCCTTGGAATGCGGCGCCGCAGCAAAACCATACGCATTCGCATGGTCGCCTTCGGCCAGTTAGAATCGGGGTCCCACCCCCGAACCGGTTGCTGTCGCAGAGCCGGACGTTCTCCAGCAACTGTGAGCCGGCCAGCGACCGGCACTACAAGGATCTCGTACCAGATGAAAATCCTCGTCGCGTACAAGCGCGTGGTGGACTACAACGTCCGCATTCAGGTCAAGCCGGACGGTTCCGGCGTGGTCACCGACGGCGTCAAGCTGTCCCCCAATCCCTTCGATGAAATCGCCCTGGAAGAAGCGTTGCGCCTGCGCGACAAGGGCATCGCCAGCGAAGTCGTGGTTGCCACCATCGCGCCGGCCGACGCTCAGGCGCATCTGCGCAACGGCCTGGCCATGGGTGCCAACCGTGCCATCCACGTGGTCACCGACCAGGCCATCCAGCCGCTGACCGCCGCCCGCACCCTGCTCAAGCTGATCGAGAAGGAACAGCCGGACCTGGTGATCCTGGGCAAGCAGGCCATTGACGACGACGCCAACCAGACCGGCCAGATGCTGGCCACCCTCTGGGGCCGTCCGCAGGCGACCTTCGCCAGCAAGCTCGAGATCGCCGACGGCAAGGCCACGGTGACCCGTGAAGTCGACGCCGGCCTGGAAACGCTGGAAGTCGATCTGCCGGCCGTGGTCACCACCGACCTGCGCCTGAACGAGCCGCGCTTCATCAAGCTGCCCGACATCATGAAGGCCAAGGCCAAGCCGCTGGAGACCCTGCAA
>Ga0265296_1003221_pt1 | contig 15451 bp, 11 predicted proteins | sample MunlanPumphouse1_FD_189073 | JGI IMG/M metagenome (GOLD analysis project Ga0265296, IMG submission 189073) | Groundwater microbial communities from a municipal landfill in Southern Ontario, Canada - Pumphouse #1 | ecosystem: Environmental > Aquatic > Deep subsurface > Groundwater | place... | reverse complement strand
AAGATTGTTCCTGATGCATGTTCAACCAGTTTATGGGAAGCCAAAGAAAGAGTGAAAAAATTTGCAGACCTTGGTGCAGACTACATCGCTGTGTTTACTCCATATTTCGTGCTTCCGAAGCAGGAAGGGCTGATTGACTTTTACGAAAAACTTGCCGACTTCTCCCCTATTCCCATCATCCTGCACAATGCACCCGAACGAACCGGTGTTGATTTATTGCCGGAAACGACAGGACTTCTTTCAAAACACCCCAATATTGCCGGCATTAAGGATGGCAACAAAAAACTCGACCATCTTGCAAAAATTCTGTACCTCACAAAAGATGAGGATTTCAGCGTATTCACCGGAAAAGATACAACGGCTTATCCTATGATAGCAATTGGTGGGGCAGGAACGTTTACAGTTGCAGGTAACATCATTCCGGAAGTAATGAAAGATCTCACAGATTTGGCGTTAGCAGGTGATATGAAAAAAGCAGAACAACTGCATTTTAAGTATTACTCTTTATTTGAAGCCCTGAGGTTTGAATCAAATCCGATGGCAGCCAAAATGGCTTTAAATCTGATGGGTCTTCCGGCAGGCGGACACCGTTCTCCACTTACACCCCTAAGTGAAGGCAAGACGAAGATTTTAAAATCGCTAATGATACAAAAAGGCTTGATAAAAGAATAGGCAGTAATCGGTAATCGGTAATCGGTAAGCAGTAAGCAGCAGTGGGCAAACATTGAACTTTGAACCTTAAACTTTAAACAATTTATGACAACAAATGATCATTAATGATATTTTTTATGAATAAAATCCTATTAAGATCACCTGCTACCACAGCCAATGTAGGACCAGGTTATGATATTTTTGCGATGGCATTAAAAGAGCCTTACGATGAAATAACTCTTTCTTTAAATGATTCGGGGAAAATTGAAATCGCTATCATTGGCGAAACACAACATATCCCAACATGTATTGAAGACAATACTGCAGGACTCGCCGTTCTTGAGCTTTTTAAAAGAAAGAATATTTGTAACGGTGTAAAAATTGAAATTTGCAAAAAGATGCTTTCAGGTGGAGGGCTTGGAACTACAGGCGCATCGGCCGCTGCAGCGATTTACGGACTTGACAAACTTCTTAACCTTAACCTATCTTCCAATGAATTGATTGACATAGCCCGCATGGGCGAAGTCGCTTCCGGTGGTTCCCCTCACGCTGACAATGTTGCAGCCTCAATCTTAGGAGGATTTGTTTTAGTAAAAAGTTACAATCCTATTGATGTACTGAAACTTGAGATTCCTGAGTTTCCTGTTGCTCTTGCCGTAATACGTAAAAGTCAGCGTACTACAAGGGGTTTCATCACTTACGAAATCGGGCAGGAAAAACTTAAAGAACAAATGGCTCACTGTGCCGGTGTTATTCATGCATTGCACTTAAAGGATATTGAAGAATTTGGAAAGGCAATAAGCCTTGACCATATAGCGGAACCCGTGCGTGGCGCTGCTATTCCCGAATATATCGGAACCAAGAAAAAAGTCCTTGAAGCCGGCGCTTTCGGTTGTACCATCAGTGGTGGCGGGTCTTCGGTAATTGCTTTTTGCAGCAGAGAAAAACAGGAAGAAATTGCCCGGATTTTTGAAAAATGTTTTGCCAATAATCCGCATTATGTAAAGACTATTCGTACGTTTACGAGTAATATTGGTGTACACGAAATATAAAAAATCGAACCCCTATTTAGGACATGTATATAAAGTCGTCATTGCGAACGCAACGAAGTGGAGTGAAGCAATCTCACTTACGGTGCGATAATAAGATTGCTTCGGGCAAAAAGCCCTCGCAATGACGATTTGTATTGATTTTATGGACAGACACTATTTATGAAATCAAGCTATAACAAAGATGGAATCGGAAGCAACTAAAAATACCGTCAGCAAAAGTGTTGCATTATTTGTAACAACACTTTCCTCATTTCTGACAACTTTTATGGCTTCGTCAATCAATATTGCCTTGCCTGCAATAGGAAAAGAATTTGCAATCAATGCCGTCATGTTAAGCTGGATACCGATGTCTTATCTATTAACTGCGGCTATTTTCCTGGTTCCGTTTGGAAAAATTGCCGATATCTATGGCAGGAAAAAAGTATATACATACGGGATTATTGTGTATAGCTTCACTTCCTTTATTTCGGCGATAGCTCCAAATGAAATGGTACTGATTGCTGCACGGTCCATTCAGGGTATTGGTGGCGCTATGATATTCGGAACCGCTATCGCAATTCTTACTTCTGTTTTTCCCGCAAATGAAAGAGGCAAAGCGATTGGTTATAATCTTGCAGCTACTTATCTTGGGCTTTCTCTGGGTCCATCCTTTGGAGGCTTCCTGACGTATCAGTTTGGATGGCGGTCAATTTTTGCTGCAAATGTATTTTTCAGCTTTTGTATCATTCCATTTATTCTCTGGAAATTAAAAGCTGAATGGGCAGAAGCAAAAGGTGAAAAGCTTGACATAAAAGGTTCGATCGTATATATGATCGGATTGTTTGGCATTATGTATGGTTTTTCAATTCTTCCTTCCATCACAGGCGCACTGCTGCTTGGCGCCGGTATAATTGTGATTATGTTTTTCATAAAATTAGAACATCGTGCCGCCTATCCTGTTCTGGATTTGAGTCATTTTAAACGCAACACGGTCTTTATCTTTTCCAACCTCGCAGCATTTATAAACTACAGTGCAACCTTTGCCGTGGGGTATTTGCTGAGTCTTTATCTTCAATACGTCAAAGGGCTTAATCCGCAGGATACCGGTATCATCATGGTTACTCAACCTATTACAATGGCTGTATTCTCGCCACTTGCAGGAAGATTGTCCGATAAGATAGAACCGCAGATTGTTGCTTCCATTGGAATGGGATTGACTGTTGTAAGCCTTATCTTATTCATCTTTCTCGGTTATAATACTTCCGTGATATACATTATTGCTGCTTTGATCGTGATCGGAATTGGCCTTGCCCTGTTTTCTTCTCCCAACAATAACGCCATCATGGGCTCTGTTGACCGAAAATATTACGGTGTGGCATCGGCTTCTATAGGAACCATGAGACTTACAGGGCAAACCATCAGCATGGGCATTGCAACGCTTGTATTTGCAATCAACATTGGAAAAGTAAAGATTTCCCCTGAATATTATCCTCAGTTCTTAGACAGCACACGTATAGCATTTATCATTTTTACCGTTTTATGCACGGCAGGGGTTTTCGCCTCCATGGCGAGAGGGAAGCTGAGGTAATTCTATCTTTTATAAAACGGAAACTTTACAACCTTTGCCTTCAGCGCTTTGTCGCGTACTTTTATATAAATCTCACTTCCTTCGGCGGCAAATGGAGTTTTTACATAGCCCATACCTATTGGTATTTGCAGCGACGGAGCCATGGAACCGGAAGTAACATTTCCGATCAGGCTTCCTTCTTTATCAACAATTTCATAGTCGTGGCGGGCAATTCCTTTATCCGTAAGTTCAAAACCGATAAGTTTTCTGCCTACACCTTCCTGCTTTTGCTTAAGTAATGCTTGTTTGTTAATAAAGTCCTTGCTGTCAGTAAACTTTGTAATCCAGCCTAAACCGGCTTCAATAGGCGAAGTTGTATCGTTAATGTCATTTCCATATAAGCAGAAACCCATTTCAAGTCTTAATGTATCCCTTGCTCCCAGTCCTATTGGTTTAATACCATATTCTTTACCTGCTTCAAACACAGCATCCCATATCTTTCCTGCGTATTCGTTGGCAAAATACACTTCACACCCGCCGGAGCCAGTGTAGCCTGTGGTTGAGAAGATCACATTTTTTACGCCTGCAAACTCAAGTTTTTTAAAAGTGTAATATTCCATGTCGGTAACAGAAGTGTTTGTTAGCTTCTGCATGGCTTTTAGCGCCAAGGGACCCTGTATTGCAAGCTGCGATATTTCATCAGAAGCATTATAAAGTTCCGCTCCTATTTGATTTTGTTTATTGCACCATTCCCAATCTTTATCAATATTGGCAGCGTTTACAACAAGCAAATAAGTTTCAGCATTGATGCGGTAAACCAAAAGGTCGTCAACAATTCCGCCTTTGTCGTTAGGAAAGCATGAGTATTGAACCTTACCATCCACTAATTTGGAAGCATCGTTCGAAGTTACCCACTGCACAAAATCAAGAGCTTTCGGTCCTTTTACCCAAAATTCGCCCATGTGGGAAACATCAAAAACGCCCACCCCTTTTCTCACTGTTCTATGTTCTGCGATCACGCCTTCGTACTGAACGGGCATGTTGTAACCGGCAAACGGGACTATTTTTGCACCCATCGCCTTATGCATTTTTAAAAAAGCTGTATTCTTCATTTTATCTTGTTTTAAGTTTTAGTTTGACATATTGTAACTAATCAGTATGGTTAAATATTTAATTAACTTAAGATGATTTTATTAAAGTATTGTTTTCTCGCAGATTTTATTCGCGTATTTTTAAATTCTAATGGTGCTCATGAGTGCTACGCAGTTCGCAAATTTTTCCACAGATATACGCAGAAACAATTTTTTACTATTTGTTACTTTTCGCGATTATCAGCGATTTTTATCTGCGTTCATCAGCGAGATTTTTTTTTAAACAGCACTGATTAGTTACAACATGTTTTTGATAAAAACAAAAGTATAAAATTCCAAACAATGCAAGCTTAATTTTCTGCCATTTAGGCTAAATCTTTTTTTGAGGTGCTGGAATAAATATAAAGATTCCTCGCTTTGCTCGGAATTACAATTTATTTATGTTAATTTAGGGAGGGGGAAGCGTGCCGACGTAAGTCGGCACGCTTCCCCCTCCACTTCAAAAAAAAGAAAAAACTGTCATTCCGAATGGAGCAAAGCGAAATGAGGAATCTTAAGTTAAATCAAGATCAAAAGAATAGTAATAAAATTTATTTTACGTAGCGCCTCAAAAAAGATTTTGCCTATAATTACAGCGTTTGATTAAAAAAAATCTTTTATCTTTGGAAATCAAAACCTATATTCATGCTGATAGATAAACGACAAAATACTCCACGCTGGATCATTTTCTTTATTGATCTGGTAATTTGCACTTTCTCCGTAATTCTTTCCTACCTCCTGCGGTTTAATTTTAGCATCCCCGAAAATGATCTGCAAAACCTGCCTAAAGCCATGATTGCAATTTTATCTGTGCGTATTCTCAGTTTTCTTATTGCAAAAACATACACCGGTATTGTCCGATATACCAGCACAAAAGATTCTGTCAGAATTTTTCTTGTTATTACTGCCGGAAGCGCACTGTTTTTTGTTTTTAATCTCATTTCATACAATTTTATCAATAACGCATTCATCATTCCTAATTCAATCGTTATTATTGATTATCTGTTCACTGTTTTTGTGATGAATGCTTTCAGAATAATGGTAAAAGTTGCATATCTTGAAATGCAAAACACTGCACGCGAAAAAAAGTATGTAATCATTTTCGGCGCCGGCGAATCCGGTATTATTACCAAGAGAGCGCTCGACCGCGATGCAGGTACAAAATACAAAGTCCTCGCATTTATTGATGATGACCCCAAAAAGGCCGGAAAAACACTGGAAGGCATAAGTATATACACACCCGATAAATTAGAAAAACTTCTGGAGAAAAACACCATTGCACAGCTTATCATTTCAATCCAGAATATCAGCCCTGCCAGGAAAAAAGGGATCAGTGAACTTTGCTTACAATATAATTCAAAAGTGTTTGTCGTTCCTCCCATAGAACGCTGGATAAATGGAGAACTCAGTTTTAAACAGATAAAAAAAATCAATATTGAAGATTTACTGGGACGCGATGTAATTAAACTTGATGAAAAAGAGATTTTAAAACAGCTAAGAAATAAAGTGATTCTTGTAACCGGCGCTGCAGGCTCAATTGGCAGCGAATTAGTAAGACAGATTACACAATATTCTCCTAAAAAAATTGTTTTGCTGGATCAGGCTGAAACACCGCTTTTTCACTTGGATATTGAGATGACCGAAAAATTTCGTTTTACTGATTTTGAAGTTGTAATAGGCGATATTCGCAATAAGGAACGTATGGAACGAACTTTCGATTTTTTCAAACCAGATATCGTTTATCATGCAGCTGCATACAAGCATGTGCCACTGATGGAAAACAATCCTTCAGAATCTGTGCTTACGAATGTGGAAGGGACAAAAATTATTGCAGATATTTCTGTTAATTCCGGCGTTGAGAAATTTGTAATGATCTCTACCGATAAAGCAGTCAGGCCAAGCAGTGTGATGGGTGCTTCCAAAAGAATTGCAGAAATATATGTACAATCGCTGAATAAACTCAATAAAACAAAATTCGTAACTACCCGTTTTGGAAATGTTCTTGGTTCCAGCGGTTCTGTTATTCCTTTGTTTAAAGAACAAATCGAAAAAGGCGGACCTATTACCATCACCGATCCCAATGTTACGCGATATTTCATGACCATTCCAGAAGCCTGCAGATTAGTGCTGGAAGCAGGTGCAATGGGAAAAGGCGGCGAAATATTTATGTTTGATATGGGCAAATCTGTGAAGATTGTTGACCTTGCTAAAAAGATGATACAGTTGTCAGGGCTGACTTTAGGAAAGGACATACAGATAAAATATATCGGGCTAAGACCAGGTGAAAAACTATACGAAGAGCTTTTGAATGACAAAGAGAATAGCTTACCAACACACCATCCGCAGATCATGATTGCCAAAGTGCAGGAATCGGATATGGAAAGCACCTCGAAGGATATTGATGACTTGATCCATCTGTTCAATACACAGAGCAATATGGATATTGTAAAAAAAATGAAGCAGATGGTGCCGGAATACATCAGCAATAATTCCGTATTTGAAGAATTAGATAATGCTAATTTTTAAAATCCCAAATTTCAAGTCCCAAATTCCAAGGGAACTTGTAGAATAGGGCTTGGTTCTCGAAACTTGGGGTTTGGGGCTTTTAAAGAATGTACAAATTTACCCCGTGCAAAGTATAAATAACAGGTTTACTATGTTCTGTTTTATGCTACCGCTTTTTTAACAAGCTCTGCAGCATCCTGCAATTGAATGGCGGAAAATACCTTTAAACCGGATTTATCAATTATTTTTTTAGCTTCTTCGGCATTTGTCCCTTGCAAACGAACTATGATAGGCACTTTAATAGCTCCGATATTTTTATATGCATCCACAATTCCATTTGCTACCCGGTCGCAACGAACAATACCGCCAAAAATATTAACAAGTATCGCTTTCACATTGGGATCTTTCAGGATAATTCGAAAAGCCTCTTCTACCCTTTTGGCATTAGCCGAACCGCCAACATCAAGGAAGTTAGCCGGTTCTCCACCCGAAAGTTTTATGATATCCATTGTTGCCATGGCAAGTCCTGCGCCATTGACCATGCAGCCTACGTTACCATTCAATTTTACAAAATTTAAACCGAAACTTCCGGCTTCAACTTCCATTGGATCTTCTTCATTTAAGTCGCGCATAATAGAAATATCCGGATGACGAAATAAAGCATTATTATCGATCACTACTTTTGCATCAGCAGCAAAAATCCTGTTGTCGCTTGCCTTGATCACAGGATTTATCTCAACAAGAGTAGCATCAATACCAATATATGCTTTGTAAAGAGAATTAACAAATGATATCATTTCCTTATTAGCGGCACCTTCAAGCCCCAGGTTGAATGCGATCTTCCTGCATTGAAAAGCTTGCAAACCTATTATAGGATCGATTTCTTCTTTAAAAATCAACTCGGGGGTTTCTGCGGCCACATCTTCAATGCTCATACCACCTTGCGGCGAATACACAATCATATTACGACCCGCCTGCCTGTTAAGCAGAATACTTATATAAAATTCTTTAGTTTCAGTTTCGCCTTTATAATAGACATTCTGTTCAACAAGAACTTTGCGTACTTTTTTTCCGGCAGGGCCTGTTTGAGGTGTAATCAACTGCATACCTAAAATGTTGGCAGCATAATTTTCCACTTCCGTCAGTGTCTTTGCAATCTTAACACCTCCACCCTTCCCCCTGCCGCCTGCATGAATCTGAGCTTTTACCGCCCATATCTCAAAACCGGTTTTGCTCTGTAAAACATGAGCTGCATCTACAGCCGCTTTTGGAGAATCAACAACAATTCCTTCGGGAACTGCAACTCCAAATTTTTTTAGTAAGGATTTCCCCTGGTATTCATGTAAGTTCATGGCAAATAAAATTTCATCCAATAATACGAAAGGAAACAAAAGTAAAATAAAATTTTCTCAATATGCATTATTAAGTAGTTTTTTGCTACTTCTGTTTTTTAAGTTCAATGATAGTAATCTCAGGTGTCATGCCTATTCTTCCGGGAAACCCGATATACCCGAATCCCCTGTTCACATAAAGATACTGATATCCTTCATTGTATAAACCTGCCCAGTGCGGATACATCCACATAAGCGGGCACCAGAAAATACCACAGCAATTAATGCCAAACTGCATGGCGTGTGTATGGCCTGACAGGGTAAGGTCTGCATTATTTCTGCCTGCCACTTCCGCATCCCAATGACTAGGGTCGTGTGTAAGCAATAATTTAAAAGAAACATTTTCCACACCCTTCATCGCTTTCTTAAGGTTGCCGTATTTCCTGAAAGGCGGCTTTCCCCAATTATTCACGCCAATTATTGCAATTGAATAGTTATTTTTTTTTACAATGATGTTTTCGTTCAACAGCAATTTGAATCCTGCTTCTTTTTCGGTTTTTTTTAACAATTCAAAATCGGCTGTTTTTTCTCCGATGGTTTTCCATCTCCGGTAATCACCTACATCATGATTTCCCATTATTGAAAACATTCCCAGGTGAGCATGCATTTTTTTTAATTCAGGCAGCATGATAAGAGCTTCTTCCGACTGATTGTTTACCATGTCGCCTGTAAAAACGATGATATCCGGCTTTTCTTCCATCAGCAAATCAATGCCTTTTTTAACATCTTTGGGATCGGAAAAACTACCCAGATGCATATCTGATATTTGGGCGATTCTAACTCCATCAAAGCTTTCAGGTAGATTTTTAAAATGAATAGAAATGCGTTCTGCTTTATAATCAGTTCTGCCAATAGTAATTCCATGAAGCACTATAAAAAACAGAAAAATAGAAATTCCCAATCCTGTTTTTGTCAGAAATTTCATAGACAGCAATTTGCCAATAAACCCGCCCGCGCTAATTTTGAATGTCTTTGATAGAAAAAGAATGAGGTATCTTAATATAAATTCTAAAAAAATAAAAATTACAAGTATCAATTTGGGAAGATATATCAGCAAGAATGCTCCTGTTAATGCAAAGTAGCCGCGATAGATTATATAATCGGGTTTTGATGAATTTTTTTCAAGTATGATAAAGATGATTGCAAACAATCCGAAAAAAATAGTAAAAAGCCAGAACCCAATACTTACGATTTTTTGTGTCTTTGGTTTTTTCGAAAGATCGAAAATTCGCCTGATACCCGCATAAATAACCAGATCAATAAGAAATACAAAAAAAAGCAATATTAATAATCCCAAAGCCATATTGTAATGTTTTGCTGTAAAATTATATTTATTTTCGTAAGTTGAATTTTTTTTTTATAAATGGTATAAGGTAAAACTATTGTTTTAAAACTAAACTCAACCCTTGATTCACATTGTATAAATAAAAAAGTATCTTTACAGTGAAAATAAATTAATCATGAAAAAATTATTATTATTCCTTTTAATATGTGTGAGATTTAATTCTCTCCTTGCACAGGACACAGATTCTTTGGTTATTAAAAATATTTACAGCGAAGCGCTTTCTAATAATACCGCCTATAAAAACATGGAATATCTATGCACCAAAATTGGAGGAAGGATATGTGGTTCACCACAGGCTGCAGCAGCCATAGAATGGTCGAAGCAGATTATGCAGGGGATGAACCTTGACACTGTTTATACACAAAAAATAATGGTTCATCACTGGGTGCGCGGAGATAAAGAATATGCAAGCATGTCATCAAAAGTATATGGATTCAAGGAAGTGAATGTGTGCGCGCTTGGTGAATCAATAGGAACACCAACCGATGGGATTATTGCTGAAGTTATTGAAGTTGGGAATTTTGATCAACTTAAAAAGCTTGGTAAAAAACAACTTACCGGCAAGATCGTTTTTTTTAACAGGGAAATGGCCCCGAAAGATTATAACACTTTCGAAGCATACGGTGGAGCCGTGGACCAAAGAGTGCATGGAGCTGCAGAAGCTGCAAAATATGGCGCATTGGCAGTTATTGTGCGTTCTTTGACGCTAAAAGATGATTATACTACGCATACAGGTATAATGCGATATGATACTAATGGAACAAAGATTCCCGCTGTTGCAATAAGTACAAAGGATGCAGAGTTGCTGAGCGAATGGTTGAAAAATGATTATGAATTACTTTTTCATCTAAAGACTAACAGCAAAATGCTTCCGGATGTTGAATCGTATAATGTAATCGGTGAGATAAAAGGGAGTGAGTTTCCGAATGAGATCATTACAGTGGGCGGGCACATTGATGCATGGGACAACGGGCAGGGTGCGCACGATGACGGTGTTGGCTGCATGCATTCCATCGAAGTCTTACGAATATTAAAAGAACTGAAGATGCATCCTAAACATACCATCAGGGTTGTAATATTTATGGATGAAGAAGTGGCTCAGAAAGGCGGGAAAAAATATGCGGCAATAGTTAAAGAGAAAAAAGAAAAGCATCTTGCAGCGATTGAAAGCGACGAAGGAGGATTTACTCCTATAGGTTTCACTATCGATGCTTCTGCAGATACTGTGGCAAAGATCAGTAAATGGAAAGATTTATTACTGTCTTATGGTATTTACCTGTTCCACAAGGGATATGGCGGAGTTGATATCTATTACCTGAAAGGTTTGGGGTTTCCTTTGATCGGATTAATGACCGATTCTCAAAAATACTTCGATTACCAGCATTCGGAATCAGATACATTTGATAATGTGAATAAGCGTGAAATGCAGCTTGGAAGCGCTGCAATTACCTCATTAGTGTACCTTATAGATAAATATGGCATTAAGTAGTGCTTGTCAATACTGATATATCGTTTTGAGATTGCTTCACCTCCTTCGTCGGTATCGCAATGACGTCATTGCGAGGGAGGAACGACCGAAGCAATCTATGCGTCATATGATTCTTGACATGACAAACCAATTCACTGAACGAAAAATGATATATTTTTTATGAAACTATCAGATAAATATTTATTTTTGAAAGCTGTTATACAGAATCTTAACAGATTTGCAAGGCAATATGTGTTTAGATTCTGTTTTACGCCCCATTATTTTTAATAGGTAAATTTTATATCTGATTTTTTTATACTTTTGAAAAAAATATTTTTATGAATGAAAAGATAATAATCGAAAATTTTGGAGGTATTAATAAGTTTGAAGTACATTTAAATCAAATAAATGTCTTCATTGGACCACAAGCTACCGGTAAAAGTATTTGTGCAAAATTATTTTACTTTTTTAAGCGATTTCAAAATGAACTTATAGATGGAATCGAAAACCAAATTACTATAGAGGAAACGGAAGCACAAATTATTAAAAAATTTGAAGATTTTTTTCCACCTCATACTTATCCAAAGGGAAAGTTTTCTATAAGATATATAATAAGTAACGAATTTATTGAAATTCGTAAGAATAATGGAAATAAAATAGAATTAAAATATTCCAATTTCTATAAAAGTGAATTCCAAGAATTTAAATCAATTTATATTAAAAAACTTAAAGAGGAGCAAACAAAAGAACAATTAGAAATGCACCGTTCCTTATTTTTAATAAGAACTAAATTCATTAATGAAATTCAAAAACATATTGGGATGCCATCTGGTTATAATCAAATTTATATTCCTGCTGTAAGGTCATTTTTTGCCAATATCCAAAAAAATATTTTTTCTTTTCTATCGAGTCAAAGAGTAATTGACCCCTTTTTTATAGAATTTGGTTCATTTTATGAAAGCATGAAAAGAAGACATTTTTTTAGAGAAGGCAAAATAGATAATACAAAAATTAATGATTTAGTTGAAAAAATAATTTGCGGAAAATATATTCAAGAAAAAGGTGAAGATTTTTTAATACACCCTGATGGACGTAAAGTTAATATTTCTTATTCGTCTTCTGGTCAACAGGAAACATTACCTCTTACAATAATACTAAAAAATTTATTAAATATAGGATTTTTGGGGAATGGTGCTACAGTATATATTGAAGAACCCGAAGCACATTTATTTCCTTTTGCTCAAAAAAGCATCGTGGAATTAATAGCTTCAGTTTTCAATTTTTCTAAAGAAAATAAATTTCAATTTATAGTTACAACCCATAGTCCTTATATTCTGACCTCATTTAATAATCTTATTCATGCGGGTTCGCTACAAACTAAGCTATCTCCAACTAAAAAAGCAAAACTATACAAAATTGTTCCAAAAGAAGAAATAATAACTCCTGGTTTAATAAATGCTTATTCATTAGAACATGAGGGCATCACTGACCTTATTTGTAAAGAAACGGGGCTAATTGCAACAAATATTATAGATTCTGTTTCTGACAATATTGCAATCCAATTTGATGAACTCCTAAATCTTGAGTAAAATGAATAGTTTTGAAGATTGTGAGAAAATAAAAACAGACCGGTATATTGTATTACATGAGAAAAAATCGAAAATTACTTTTGTAAATAAGGCAAGATTAAAAGTAAGAAAAATATTAATTGATGGATGTGTTATAAAAAATAATGAAATACGATGCGACTACCTTGTTATCAGGCAACCCGATGAAGAAATATATGTAGAACTAAAAGGGAGCGATGTATCTCATGCGATAAAACAAATTGAAAACACGATTGTTAAAGTAAGTCACAATGCAAAATCCCTTGACAAATATTGTTTTATCATAAGCACAAGGTGTCCATTAATTAGCCCTGAAATCCAAAATCACAAATTATATTTCAAAAGAAGATATAATTCTTTTTTGATTATTAAAAATTCTCCTTACGAATTTATTTTATCATAATATTAATAACAGGACATAACTTTGCATTGTTTCTATGCGGGTGAAATAGCTGTTTGATAAGGGATTGCTATTAATAAATTTGTTGCATGGGGGACAAGAAAGAAACTTTAAACCTCGCACAGCAGCGATGCTCATCCGATGCCGATAGGAAATATTTGCAAAAATTTCTATATCGGTATTAATTTGTATATTTTTGTTCCTATAACCCCAAAATGCCTGTTTTATGAATACCGATAAAAATCATTTTTTGAAGAGCCTGATTTTCCCAGTGTTCCTGTTAATTGTCATGTGGATAGTAAAACTTATTGAATATAATTGGAAACTTGACTTTGTCAGGTTTGGGGTTTTACCATTAAAAGCCGAGGGATTGATAGGTATTCTCACGGCTCCTCTTATTCATGAGAATTTTAAGCATCTTATTTCCAACTCACTTCCTTTGTTCCTGCTTACACTCACATTATTTTATTTTTATAAGGGAATTGCGGGTAAAGTGTTTTTACTGATTTACTTGATTGATGGAATTTGTGTATGGCTTTCAGGCAGGGAAGCTTATCATATTGGCGCAAGTGGAGTTGTATACGGACTGGCTTCTTTCCTTTTCTTTAGTGGCATTATTCGCAGAGATTCAAGATTGGCTGCTATTACAATGCTTATCGTATTCTTATATGGAAGCATGATATGGGGCATTTTCCCTGATTTCTTTCCTGATAAAAATATTTCTTACGAAGCTCATTTATGGGGATTGGTAGCAGGTGTGGTATTTGCAATTTATTACAAACGACAAGGCCCGCAAAAGCGAAAATATTCATGGGAAATTGAAGAGGAAAAACAAGAGGAGAACAGCAATGGTATTACCGGAGACGTTTTCTGGAATGCTCCTAATAATTTTGATGATTTTATGTTTAAATTATAATATCAAGTAAATCAAAAGGAAAAATTAAAACAGCGCGCTTACAATCTCAATTATTGGTTTAGGATGGCTCATTGTGAAAAAATGCAAACAGGGGACGCCGGCTTTTAAAAGTTCTTTGCCCTGCTGGATAGACCATTCAATGCCCACCATGGTGGCATCTTTATTATCCTTGCACTTTTCCACTTCATTATAAAGATCTTCCGGTATATCCACATGAAATGTTCTGGGTATCGTAGATAACTGTTTTTTTGCTGTGATTGGTTTTAATCCTGGAATAATGGGTACATTAATTCCTGAATTTTTACAATGTTCAATAAAATCGAAGTATTTTCTGTTATCAAAGAACATCTGAGTAACGATATACTTTGCACCAGCATCCACTTTTTCTTTCAGATATTTGAGGTCTGCTGATAAATTAGGCGCTTCAAAATGTTTTTCCGGGTAACCGGCAACGCCAACGCAAAAATCCGTTTTAAAGCCATCTTTCAGGTCTTCTTCCAGATAAATTCCATTGTTAATGTTTGCAACTTGTTTCAAAAGATCAATTGCATATAAATGTCCATTTGGTTCTGGTTTAAATTCCCTTTCATTTATTGGCGGATCGCCGCGAAGGATCAGGATGTTTTTTATACCCAGGTAATGTAAGTCAATTAAAGCATCTTCCGTTTCATTCTTACTAAACCCTCCACAGATAAGGTGAGCAACAGCATCTACTTTATACCGGTACATGATGACAGCACATATTCCCACCGTGCCGGGTCTTTTCCGAATACTGACTTTTTCGAGATAACCATTCGGCCTTTCCTTATATGTATATTCAGAACTGTGATATGTGACATTGATAAAAGGAGGTTTGAATTCCATCAGAGGATCCATGATAACATAAAGGGATTCTATGCTTTTACCTTTTAATGGAGGCAGGATTTCAAATGTAACATAAGGTTTGACCGAGCTTTCAAGCGCTTCAATAACTTTCATGAACTTTAAAATTATATTAATTTGCAAAAATAAATGAAAAATTGTTAATAACTGATGTTACGCAAACGAAGAAATCAGAAGTGAAACGGACAAGCCTATCAAAATCACAATAGTGATCCAGGCAATAATGTTATTTAGCGGTTTGTTCACATATTTTCCCATTATTTCTTTGTTGTTTATTATTATTATCATGCAAACCAGAACCACAGGGAGTAAAACTCCGTCTGCCACTTGCGACCAAAGCGTGATAAGGATAAGCGGGCAATTCGGTAACAGAATAATACCGGCTCCAATAACTATTATAGTTGTAAACAACCAATAAAAATGAGGCGCTTCTTTCCATTTTTTATTAATTCCTGCTTCAAAGCCAAAAGCCTCGCAAACATAAAAAGCAGTAACAACAGGTAATATCGTAGCTGAAAAGATTGATGCAATAAAAAGTCCGAAAGCAAAAGTAGCAGA
>Ga0265296_1003220_pt1 | contig 15453 bp, 18 predicted proteins | sample MunlanPumphouse1_FD_189073 | JGI IMG/M metagenome (GOLD analysis project Ga0265296, IMG submission 189073) | Groundwater microbial communities from a municipal landfill in Southern Ontario, Canada - Pumphouse #1 | ecosystem: Environmental > Aquatic > Deep subsurface > Groundwater | place... | reverse complement strand
AATTTCACTTTTATTCATATCTTTATATTCTTTTTCCAAAGGCAATTCCCACACTTTTTCTCCGGCGGCTAAGGCAGCTTTTTTAACATCTTGTGCCAAGGCACGGTTGTTTGAGAAAAGACCCGTAATATCGTTTCCCAAAGCAACCATAACTGCTCCTGTTAAAGTCGCGAAATCAATAATTCTTGTTGCCCCTTGCTTCACAGCGTAAGAAAGACTATCCGCCATTGTTACTCTTCCTTCCGCGTCGGTATCTAAAATCTCTATTGTTTTCCTGTTCATTGCGCGAACTACATCTCCCGGGACAAGCGACGTTCCTGAAATTGAATTCGGAGTTGCCGCAATAAGCCCTACTACCGGAAAGTCAGGTTTAATTGCCGAGATTACCGAAAAAACCGCCAGAACAATTGCTGCCCCTGCCATGTCCATTTTCATATCCTGCATATTACTTCCCGTTTTGACATTGATTCCCCCGCTATCAAATGTTATCCCTTTTCCCACAATTGCCAGTTTCTCTTTGTTTACTTGCCCTGAGCTTGTCGAATGGGCTTTTTCGGGATTATATTCAAGGTGGATAAATTTTGGAGGAGTAGCTGAAGCTCTGGCAATTCCCAAAAAAGCCTCCATACCTAATTTTTCAGCTTCGGTTTTATTATAGACTTTGCAGGTAATATTTTTATCTTTTTTGGCAATGCTTAATGCCAACTCGGCAAGAAAAGTCGGTGTCGCAACCGAAGATTGTTCATTAACTAAATCGCGGGCTAGAATTGTTGCTTGGGCGTAAAGTTTTGCTTTTTCAATCCCCTCTTTTACTCCCTTAGCGTTTGCTTTTGAAATTATAACTGTTGATAATTTTTTCTCTCCTTTTTCCGTTTTAGTATGATATTTATTAAACTCATAACCTCCTAAATACAACCCCTCCCCTATTAATTGTATTATCATTGGGTCGGAAAAGGACGTTTCGCTTTTGGTGGGCAAAGCTAAAGTTATTGAATCAACTTTCTTTTTCATTTTCATAGACAAAGAGCCCGCCGCCCTTCTTAAATCATCTGCTGTAAACTCGCTTTTTTTACCAAGCCCTACAACCACAATCCACGAAGCAAGAACGCCTGTTTGCGGAAAAATATTCAGCGTCTCCCCCCGCTTTCCTTCAAATTTTGCCGCTTCGGCGGATTTACTAAGAACACCCTTAAGCTCTTTGTCTAAGATTAAGAGGTCCGTAAGGGGCTGATATTTTTGCGGTTTTCCTTTTTCATTTTGAAAAGCGAAAACTATGATTGCATCTGCTGAGATTTTACTCAATGAATTATTCGAAAACTCAAATTCCATAGTGGATATTGTAACATTTGACCCTCAAAAAATAAAGGTGGGCGAGGAGAGATTCGAACTCTCAAGACCTTTACGGTCAATAGTTTTTGAGACTATCGCGTATACCGTTCCGCCACTCACCCAAAGCCTAACTATTATATCAGAAATGCTTAAAAATTAAGCAAAATTAAACCAACGTCCAAAAAATGAATGTTGGTTTAATTTAAATCTTCAAAGTTGACCTAAGCCACTCCTTGAGTACCACCTTGATCAGTTCCTCCTACGGGAGGGGTTACCGGCGGGACAGGCTCCTGATTTGGAACCACTGTCGGCTCCTGCATTGGAGGCACAGCCGGCTCAACAGGAACTACTGGTTCAGTTGCTGGAGGAGGAGTTGGAACCCCTACCGGTCCGCCCACTGGAACATCTGTTCCCTGTATTGGTTGCGTTGGATCTTGCTGTGGTACTCCTGGTACTTGATTTTGTGTATCGTCCATTATTTATTCACCCCCTTCCCGTTTTTTATCTACGTTATAAAATCTTATCCTATCTCCTCTAAAAAGTAAATCTATTTCTCCCATTGGTCCGTTTCTGTGCTTGGCAATTAAAAGTTTTGTTTGCATAATATTAGAAACCTCAACTTCGGGACGGTATAAAAACATAACGACGTCCGCATCCTGCTCTATGGCACCCGACTCCCTCAAATCCGCAAGCTGAGGTTTTCTCTCTCCTCTGTGTTCCACAGCACGGGATAGCTGTGAAACTGCAAGCACGGGGATTTTTAATTCTCTGGCCAAATTTTTTAATCCTTGAGAAACAATGGAAACTTCCTGAACCCTGTTATCATACCTTCTACCGGGATTAATAAGCTGTAAATAATCAACAATAAGAACCTCTATTTTTTGTTCCAGCTGAAGCCTTCTTGCTTTAGTTCTCATTTCCGCAATTGAAATTCCCGGTGTATCATCAATAAAAATCGGGGCGTCTGCCAATTCTCCCATCGCCTGGGAAAGTTTTGCAAAATCGCTCTCTGCCAATCTTCCTGTTTTCAATTTCCAGGCATCTACATCGGCTTGCCCTATTAAAAACCTGTCTACCAACTCTTCCTGACTCATTTCCAAAGAAAATATTCCAACCGGTTTTTTTTGATCAACTGCAATATTTTGTGACATGTTCACAACCATTGCGGTTTTCCCCTGCCCCGGACGCGCTGCTAAAATTAAAAGATTGGAAGCTTGCATTCCGGATAAAACATTATCAAGATCTACAAAACCTGTCTGTATCCCTCTAAAACCCGAGCCTTTTTTATGAAGCTCGTCAATTCTATCAAAGCTTTCGGCCAAACCTGCTTTAATAGGTATAAAACCTTTTATATTATGTCCTTGGGAAACGGCAAAAATCGAAGATTCTGCTTTGTCAAGAAGCTCAACAGACTCTTTTTCTTCCTGATATCCCATTTCCACGATGTCTGTTCCGATACGAATAAGGGATCTTTTTGTCGAAGCTTCTTTAATTATCTCCGCATAATGCTCAACATTTGCAGATGTTGGGACTTCATCAATCAAATCCGTAAGATAAGAAGATTCAATTTTGTCGTTTAGTTTATTTTTTTTAAGCCTGGTTGTTAAAGTTAATAAGTCTATGGGTTTTCTTTCGTCGTATAAAGAAAGCATCGCTTCATAAAGAATTCCATTAAGATCATTATAGAAATCTTTTGAAGAAAGAGTTTCCGAAACCAAATTAATAGCATCCTTGTCTATAAGGATTGCTCCTAAAACTGACCTTTCGGCTTCCTCATTGTTTGGGGGAACTTTTACGTTTGCCATAATACTCCTTTCAGTCGTAAATCCGAAATTCGAATATCGAAATCCGAAACTTTTTGAATTTTTGTCATTTGAATTTGTCCTTCGGCAAGCTCAGGATCCTGAGTGAAATCGAAGGAAGAACTGAAAATTGAAAATTACTTTAATACTACAACTTGCATTTCCACAGGTAGTTTATCTTCCCCAGCGCTAAATTTTTGTAAAACTTGTGCGTCTTCTTTGCCCAAGGCTTTGGCCGCGGCAGTTGCTTTTTCTCCATAAAGAATAACAACTCTTGGCTCCAAGGCCGTAACGACTGTCTGATTTATTTCCGAATCAACGTTAAAAATCGCTATCTGATATTCTTTAAGCTTTTCGGAAATTTTTGTAACTGAACTTGTTTTTGCCAAAAGAATATCAACGCTATCAACCGTTAAGCCATAAACCGTTGCTCCGTCCAAATCTATGGCGGAGATTTTAATTCCTCCTACTTCATACTCACCCGGTGATTTAATAACAACTCTATAATCCGTAACTTTTGATAAATCTATATTGTCCCCGGAAAGAATGAGAACGGCATCGGTTGAAATTTTTGATAATTTTTCAAAAGGATCTACGACAAAGTTTGTATGCTTACTTTTAATTCTTAAGGAGGTTTTATCTAGCAGTGCTACTTCCATTGCGTCATAGTATCACATCTTTTTTGCCTTGACAAGATAATTAATTTTTCGTATTATGCCTCCATGAAACAAGAGAGAGTAATACTTTCTTTTATTATGGTCATAATCGGTCTCTTGGTAGCGGGTGTCGCGTTTTACATATATCAAGGAACAAAATCAGTTCCTAGCTCAAAAACAGCAATCTTAGCCCCATCTCCAACGGCTACTCCAATAACGACGTCCGTTTACTTAAACGTTGACAGTCCTGCAGACGAAAGTATTGTCAATAATAAAACTGTTAGCGTTTCCGGAAAAACAACGCCCGAGGCAACCATTGTGATTATGACAAATTCCGACCAAAAAGTAATTGAGCCTTCCGGACAAGGAGATTTCTCAACCACTATAACAATTACCGATGGGGCAAATTTAATTCGTGTAATAGCCTTTGGTTCCGACGGACAATCAACAATTGTTCAAAAAACAATTACATACTCGACTGAAGATTTCTAAATTATGAAGAAAAGTTTTTTTATCATCGTTTTATTTTTAATTTTAACCGTAGGTGTTTCAAAAAATATTTATGCGGCAGTTGCAACGCCAACTCCCGCAACAACTCCAACCCAAGGAGACATTCAACAGATTGATGATTTGAAAACCCGTATTGCCTCAAGGGTTGCCCAACTTAAGCTTGTTGAAAAAAAAGGAATAATTGGTTCTGTAACCGATGCCACCAACTCTCAAATTACTTTAACCGATGTTAATGGAAATATAAGATTTGTGGATGTAGACGAACTTACAAAATTCTCAAACCCTAATGCTTCAGGCACATCTTTTGGCATATCTGACATAAATAAAGGCATGAAGCTTGGAATTTTGGGACTTTACAATAAACAGTCCCGAAGAATTTTGGCAAGACACGTCGGTGTTCTAACAATGCCAAAAATTTTAATAGGAGCAGTTTCCTCCATAGACAGCAAAAACTTTAATTTTAATCTCGTATCCGAAGATAACAAACAAACTTTTATAGACGTTGAAACAGTAACAAAAACCTATTCTTACAGCTCTGGGGCAACTCTAATAAGTGCCGGGTTTTCAAAAATAAAAGTTGACGAAAGCATTATCGTAATTGGTTTTCCCGATAAACAAAACCCCGACCATATAATTGCCACAAGAATTCTTTTGTTTCCCGATGTTCCGAAAAGCCCTAAGATAAATTATATTCCCGCATTAAACCCGGGAGCATCCATTATTCCTTCGACCGGCTCGGGCCGAAAACTTACTCCGATAATTAAATAACCTCTTGCTTAAACCCCTTGTTAAGCTATAATTGATTTATGATTGACGAATTTAAAAAAGAACTTACCTCTTTTAGACTTTTAGCAATTCTTTTAACCATTGCTGTCGGAATTTATCTTTTTCAGATTGTTTGGCAGGTATTAGGCAATTTTTCCGATGTAATTGTAATAATACTCTGTGCGTGGCTTTTAAGTTTTATCCTGGAGCCCGCAGCTCTTAAAGTCTCACGAGTTGCAAAACTTTCAATGGTTTGGTCCGCTTTGATAGTCTATATTATTATAGCCGCTATTTTTACTATTGCGACTATTATATTTATACCTATTGTTATCGCACAGCTTCAGACCTTATCCGCAATTGCTCCCGTATACTTATCGTATGCTCCAAAAGCCGTTCAAAGCTGGAATTACAATTTTGCATCTGCTTTTGATAATTTTATAAATTATATCCCCTCCGTTGCCCAGTCTCTGGTTTCGATATTAATGATTTTAGTTCTTTCCTTTTATTTTATTGTTGATAAAGAAAGAATTAACGCCGAAATCTATAATCTGGCTCCGAAAAAATGGCACGAAAATCTAAAGTTTATACATAAAGTAATCGACGACACTTTTGCTTCGTTTTTAAGAGTCCAGGTATTATTTGGGCTCTTGGCCGGCATATCAACATGGATAGTATTAACTATTTTTGGAGTTAATTTTGCCGCCTCAACCTCTTTAATTGCAGGAATATTAAATATAATTCCCTTGATTGGACCGCTATTAGGAATAATTCCGGCCGTATTTGTAGTCCTGATATCCGATCCGACTAATCCAACAAAAGCTCTTCTTGTTTTTGTAATTTTACTTCTTATTCAGCAAATTACCTTTAACGCCATCGGACCAAAAATCATGGGAAAAGCCTTTAAGCTTCATCCTATTATTATTCTTCTCTCATTTGTTATCGGAGCAAAAATTGCCGGGCCTTTAGGCGCTATATTTGCAATTCCAGTCTTAGGAATTATAGGCATAATTTTTAGAGAACTCGGCCACTACTTTATTAACCCCAAAGCTACTTCGTAGCAATTTTTAATTCAAAATTTTTAATTTTTAATGAATTTAAAATGTATTAATTTTAAAATTCGAACTTTGAATTTGATTTGAAATTAAGAATTAGAAATTAGGAATTCAAATGTGATATCATAAGCTTATGGTAAATGTTCAAACCCTTAAGGGTTTTCGTGGCCTGCCTGCCGGCAGGCAGGTTTTTTGCCAAAAGGAGTTAAGATGATAATTCAGACGCTAAAAGGATTCAGAGACTTCCTTCCGAAAGACGCAAAAAAACGTGAATATGTAATAAGCACTTTAAAGAAAGTGTTTGAGTCCTATGGTTTTGAACCTTTAGAAACCCCAAGTCTTGAATACGAGGAAGTCTTATCGGGAAAATACGGAGAAGAAGGCGATAAGCTGATGTATAAGTTTGAAGATAACGGCAAGAGAAAAGTTGCTTTAAGATATGATCAAACAGTTCCCCTGGCCCGTGTTGTGGCGCAATATCAAAATGATTTGCCAATGCCTTTTAAAAGATACCAAATTCAAAATGTCTGGCGCGCCGAAAATACGCAAAAAGGCAGATATAGAGAATTTCTCCAATGCGATATCGATACTGTCGGCTCCCCTTCCCTCAGGGCTGACGCGGAAATAATCGTATGCGCTTTGGAATGTGTAAAAAAATTAGGGTTTAAAAATGTAAAAGTTTTGATAAACGACCGCTCGGTATTCAATAAGCTTAAACCCGCATATGTATCTGCTATTGATAAATTAGAGAAAATCGGGAAAGAAAATGTTATCAAAGAACTTGTTGAAAAAGGAATGGATAAAACAAGCGCTGAAAAGTTAATTAATTCATTTGATGATAATAAACCCGTACCAGATGTTTCAACTTTATTTGAAGATTTGGAAAAATTGGGACTTGAAAAAAATAAAGATTTTGTTTTCAAAGCAAGTTTGGCAAGAGGGCTTAATTATTACACGTCTACTATTTTTGAGATTGTTTCGGAGGATTATCCTTACGGCTCACTGGCAGGCGGAGGAAGGTATGATAATTTGATAGGAATATTTGCAGGAAAACCGATTCCCGCAGTTGGAATCTCTTTTGGATTCGACAGAGTTATCGAAGCGATGGAAGAATTAAATTTGTTTCCGGCAGGCCTTTCGGTTACAAGAGTTCTGGTAACGAATACCGATGAAAATAAAGCGATTGAACTCGTTAATGAACTTAGGAAAAATGATATAAATGCGGAGATTTATCTGGAGGAAAAGGATTTGGAAAAGCAATTAAAATATGCCGACAAAAAAGATATTCCTTTCTCAATTATTTTTGACAAAGATAAATTAATACTTAAAGACATGATTCGAAGAACACAGGAAATTTTAACATTGGAAGAAATAATTAAAAAAATTAAATAAATACTAAATGCCCTTTAGAAATTTTTTAGTATCACAAAGCAAAACAAGACTTGCAATTTTTGCACTTATTTTTGCCAATATTATTTGGGGCGCAGGTCTTCCTATTTACAAATGGACACTTGAAGTAGTTCCCCCGTTTACCTTTGCTTTTATAAGATTTTTTCTTGGGGCAATTATTCTTATTCCGTTTATTTTTAAAAATTTTAAATTTACAAAAGAAGACATACCAAAACTTTTCTTTTCATCAATAATCTCTATAACTCTTCAGATACCCCTTCTCTTGTTCGGATTAAAATTAGCACCGAGCATTAACGCTCCGATTATAATTTCCGCCGGTCCTATCATCCTTTTGGGGGCTTCAATAATTTTTTTTAAAGAAAAAATATCAACAAAATTACTGACAGGAACTCTCATTAGTCTTTTGGGGGTTTTAATAATAATTTTTAAGCCTGCTTTGGAAGCCGGATTCTCAAGCGGGGTTTTAGGAAATTTTCTTATTTTTCTTGCAACCATCTGCGGCGTAATTCAAGCACTCGTTGTTAAAAAAATAATGAAAAGAAATGATCCCCTGATAACTGTTTTTCTTACTTTTATTATCGGCTCTCTTTTTCTTTTACCTGCAGTTTTAATAGAATATAAGTCAATTGGTTTTTTTGCATTAAATACTCAGGCGATTTTAGGAATTATTTATGCAGTTATATTTGCATCGGTTTTAGCACATTATTTCTATTTTTCGGCTTTAAAACATATCAAAGTTTCCGAAACGGGAATTTTTACATATGTTGATCCTATTGCCACAATTTTAATTGCAGTTCCCCTATTGCATGAAACTATTTCCGAGTCTTATATAATTGCAACTGTTTTGGTGTTTTTAGGAATTTACGTTGCAGAAGGAAGAATTCATTACCATCCTTTCCACCTTTTAAGAAAAGGTGCCTTAGATAAACTTCCCGAAGTAACTTAAATAATTTATTTTTTCTGGCTTCGTTCTTTTACTATTCTGTCTCTTTCTTTAACGACAGCTTCTAACACGTGTAGAGACGTACGTACGGGTGAACCATTCTTTGCGTGCCATTCGGCAACAATCTCTTCTTCGCCAAGCAATAGAATTCCTACATATCTTCCGTTATCCGAAATTCTTCTTATATTAGGATCCATTGTTTCTCCAAAACCTACATCTCCCCTGTTTTTTGGTTGTCTTTCCGGCATAGTGCAGGAAATTATGCCATAAAGCTATAAGTTTGTCAAAATGAAAAAATTTGACAAAAATTTATTTGTTAGATATTCTCGCAATACATAAAAAAGTGCCGCGGCTCCCCTTTTTGGCGTTCACATCAAAACAAAATAACTCCTGCGTGGTATAATTATATTGACATGGGAACAAATCCGGAAGTCTTAAGCCCACCTCAAGAAATTCATTCTCATTTTAAGATTGAAAAACCTATTCCCCAAGTTAGTGCGTTACTGCGTTTTGCCACAAAAGGAGATCCCAAAGCGCAGGGGCTTGTGGCTGAACAAAGCAGACGATATGACTCTTCATATTTAGCTTGGGAATTAGTAAGAAAACAAAGGGCCGGTACGGCAGATGGCGTAGGGCAAGTTTTTTCAGATGGCAAGGCATTGCCCCATACCGGATTTGAGGGGTACTTTTCGGGACTTACACCTGAAGAGATTGTGGCCGTAGAAGCAGATCTTGGCACAAAAATTCTTGGGAGTATGAGAAATTTCGTAAACTATGAGAATAGAAATTACACGCTGTGGCAAATGAATCGGTTTCTTTCCGGACAAATGCACACGGGAAGCGTTGTTGAAATTATGGAATATTTTGATGAAATTTTTGCGGCTACCTTGGCTAGAGCTAGAGCTAAGTCGGCAAACGATTCCGAAAGCTTCAGAAGAGAAACTTACGCCCAATTATCAAGAGGACACAGTATATCTTATAAAATAGACGAAAACGAAATTCATCAAACAATTACGTTACCCGTTGTTTGTCCTCAACAAACGGTTCCTCCCCAAGTTGAACTAAGAAATGGCCGCGTTGAAGGATATCTGACTTTGGCAGAAATAGGAAGATTTGGGCATCCTTTAGCAAGAAGTGCTTTAGATTTTTACCGTCAAAATAAGTAAGAAAACGTAATAAATTTACGGAAGAAATTAAAAGATTAAAACGTTAAAGGTGTTAATGAGACATGAGGTATTCCTGCAGGCTTCCTTCAAAATCCACAGTTTGTTGTCCAGCGAGATAAGTTCTAAGTTTTACGCGCTCATTCCGATCAAAGCTTCTTTCAAAATAAGTTATCAAAGAATCTATTATCTTTCCGTCTGAAGCCGGGGATGCAGATTTTAAAACCAACTCGGGCGTAGGCGTTTCCGCCAGAGGCTTATTTCCAAAGCTAAAAGATACATCTACACGTGAATCCGGATATCTTTTTTTGGCTAATTCCAATAATTCTTTTCCGGAGAATCCAGTTTTCTCCAAAGGAACCCATATCAATCTGCCGTTTCCACCGTCATCTAAAAGTAAACCCGTTACAGGTACTATGGGTATTACAGGTTTACTGTCTATCGCCGCGTAGGATTTCCAAGAATGAGGAGCTGACACTTCGGGAAGAAAAACCTGTTCACAAATCTCACGTCCGTTAATTTTTGTGCGCTCAACATACGTTAAGGGATTAGACTCTGCGGAATCTGTTCTTCGCAGCATTCTTCTTCCCGACATGGACGTTTCGGTAGGACTATCCTGAACAGACTTAAAACCCAGTTTAGCTCCTGTTACTTCTGCCATAGAATAATTATATCAAATAGATAAGCAGATTATACCATGAAGGTTTTCGGAAGAATTTGTTTTGCTAATCATAAATTATAGTATATAATAAAATTAAAGGAGGTGATTTGAAATGCCAGGAGAAATAGGAGAAGTTCCGACTGCTCCGCCCCCAGAAGGTTCTAAAAAAGCTCCCGAATCTAGGGTTACAAAGCCAGTTTCTAACCCAGATCAATTATTAGATAGGCTACAATCAGAAGCGGCTAGAACAATTGGGGCGGGAAAAAACGGACAAAGCGGTAGCTCTCATAGTTAAATCATTTACTAATTATACGGGAAAAATTTACAAGAGAAATTGGGAGATATTTATTGAACCGGGGTTCCTTCGTCTGTCCTCCAGTTGGGCTTATGCCCTTTTGGTTCCCAGGGAGCTTTCCATGCGGAACTGGAAAAAAAGAAGCTTGCTCTTTGCGCATCCGCTTGTTCTCTTGCGATATCCACAAAAACTCCGTCCACCCCTTCTTCTATCTCTTTCTTTGCTTCACGGATTGTTTGCTCATCTGTCCCAAATACATTGTACAAAGTTTCGACAACATCTCCTATTCTTCTGGACATTTCCGGTATAAAAACCGCTACTCCTATTTTGCTTTCTTGATGTGACATCCCGCAATTATATCACTGGAAACCGAATAATCAAATTCGTAAGAGAAATTATGAGACTACCTTGTATTAGATTCAAGATTCCTGTATAATTGTTGGTAATGAAACAGGCGATTCACCCACAATATTTTGATAACGCGCAGGTTATTTGTGCTTGCGGAAACAAATTTACAACCGGAAGTACCCAGGAAATAATCCGCGTGGAACTGTGCAATAAATGCCACCCTTTCTATACAGGCGAACAAAGATTTATAGATTCAGGTTCAAAGATTCAAAAATTCCAAGCCAAACAGGAAGCTGCAAAAGAATACGTTGCAAAGAAAAAAGAAGCTAAAAAAGATACTACCGGACCACAGACACTCCGCGAAATGCTTGATGCATTAAAATAGCTAAGTAAGCGCGGATTGTTCTCCATGCAAGACTACAGACAAATCCAACTAAGTGAACTTGATAAAAAAATAGAGGAAACAAAAATTCTTCTTTCCGATCCCTCTTTGGCCGAAATGGCAAAAGCAGAAATTGAGGATTTGGAAAAACAAAAAGCAGAAATTGAGGCAACTTTTCAAACCAACAAGGAGGAAACAAACGATTCTTTGGACACAAGAAACGTAATTATCGAAGTTTCGGGTGCTGCCGGCGGCGAAGAAGCAAAAATCTGGGGGCAGGATCTTTTACGCATGTATTCAAGATTTGCCCAGATTAAAGGATTTAAAATTGAGACATTAGACGAAAACGTAATTAAAGTAGAGGGAACAGGGGCTTTTGAATTATTTAAATATGAGGCGGGAGTTCACAGGGTACAAAGAACTCCCGAGACTGAAAAACGTGGCAGAATTCACACCTCTACGGCAACCGTTTCTGTTTTGCCGGAACTTGAAGATATTGATTTGCATATCAACCCGGACGACATTACTTTTGAAGCCTTTAGGTCAGGAGGACACGGAGGACAAAATGTCAATAAAGTTTCGACAGCCGTAAGGCTTATCCATAAACCATCAGGCATTATCGTTACCTGCCAAACTCAAAGATTTCAAGCGCAAAACCGCGAGCTGGCAATGGAAATGTTAAGAGCAAAACTTTGGGAAGCGGAAGTTGAAAAACAGCACGGAGAAATTTCAAGTTTAAAAGCAACCCAAGTGGGCAGAGGTATGAGAGCCGAAAAAATAAGAACTTATAATTTTCCTCAAGACAGGCTCACCGACCACAGAATTAACAAATCATGGCACAATCTGGAATCAATTATGGAAGGAAACTTTAATCAGGTAACTACCGACATGAAGGTTTTAGAAAATAATTAATTTAATAATTAGATTAAATACTTTTTATCTTTTTCCCGTAAACTCTCAAGTTGTTCTAAGCTTCCTTCCGATAAAAGCTTTGCAACCTGACGTCCTCCTGCCAAATGAGGCAGAATAATATAATCTGCTCCTTCTTTATAGAGTTCTTTTGCATCCTGTTTATCAAATGCCATCATAATTACCTTTGCATTTCTATTCTCACGCTTCAATTCTTTTAAAAGAATGAGATTATCTTCTATATCCGGAATCGTTGAGATTACAAGTTTTGCATTATCTATTTGGGCTCTTTCCTGAATGTCTAAATCTGAAATATCTCCAAAAAGAAATAGAACATTTTCATCTCTGAACCTTTCAATTAAAGAGGGGTCAAAATCTATCAAAACAAGTGTTTCGCCTTTATTTTCTAAAGCCTCTATTATACTCTGCCCCATATGGTCGCCACCGATTACCACTACATGATTTTTTAAATTATCGAACTTATCAGATTGTATATCATGCTCTTTTCGCAGTTTTTTTCTTTCAAAAATATTAAGATAAGGACTAAGAATTTTATATAAATAATTTCCGTTTATAATCATATAAGAAGAGACTGTAAAAGTTATTATTCCAACTAATGTAACTAAGGAAACGACCTCGTTGGAAAGATGCCCTAGTCTATTTCCCAGAAAAACTAAAATAAGACTGAATTCTGAAATTTGGGCAACTGTTAATCCGGCTAAAAAACCTATTCTTTTTTTATACCCAAATAATCCAATTATTATCATTACTATAATTGGATTACCTATTAATATAAATAAGGAGAATATTAAGGCCGGGATGAGTATTTCTGCAAAGTTTTCAAGAATAAGACCTGTCCCAAGACTTACAAAAAAAATTGTTATGAAAAAATCTCTAAGAGGCCTTACCCTTGCTACAATTTGAAAACTTTCAACAGAGTTTGCTAAAGCCAAACCTGCTAAAAATCCTCCTATTTCGATGGAAAATCCTATGGGCGGAAAGCTTACAAGAAATGACATCGCAAAAGCCAAGGCTAGGCTAAAAAGAAATAAGCTTTCCGATGTATGAGGAATTTTCTCTATAAATCTGGGAAGAATTGCTTTGCTTAGATATATTACCAATCCAAACAGCAAAACTCCCTTTAATATCACAAACACAAAATCTAAAGCATTAACAGATACGCCGTTTGCATTAAAACCCGAAAGAAATATAAGAGCCAGTATTGCAAAAAAATCCTGTACTAAAAGAAATCCTACCGAAATTTTTCCATACAGGCTTTTTATATCTTTTTTATCCGAAAGCAGTTTTACAATTATAATTGTGCTAGAGAATGTTAATGCGACACTTATATAAGCAGATGCTATTACACTAAACCCTAGAGCTAAAGATATAATAAATCCAATTAAAGAAGTAAATACAATCTGCCCAACTCCTGTAATAAACGCTACTCTCCCTACCGCTTTTAAGTCGGACAATTTCAACTCAAGTCCAACCATAAATAAAAGAAGAGTGATTCCTATTTCCGAAAGCGATCTTACAGCTTCAGGATTATTTATCTTTGCGACTGCTAAAGGACCCAATATGACACCTGTTAAAATGTAAGCTAGAATTTCGGGCTGTTTAAAAAATCGGAAAATTAAGGAAAAAAATGCGGCAGTGCAAATTATAATTGTTAAATCTAAAAAAATATTGCCCATTAGATTATTTATACTATTAATTCTGTTTGCCCGTCAATCACGAGCTTTACATATAATTTAATACTTGTTATATTATAAAAATGGAATTGACGTTAATTGACAAAAAATATGAAACCCTAGACACAGTTTCATTTTTTTTTAAACCCTCCTCTCCCATCTTTTGGACTGCCGGACAGTTTCTAATCTATACCCTTGAACACCAAAATCCGGACACTAGGGGTAAAATGCGTTTTTTTACCATTTCTTCCGCTCCTTTTGAAAATCATATTGCCATTACAACTAAGATTAGCTATAAAGCTCCAAGCAGTTTTAAAAAAGCTTTAAGCGAAATGAAATTGGGCGGAAAAATTCAAGCAAAAGGACCGGACGGGGATTTTATTATCGAAGACCCGTTTGAAGAATATGTTTTTATTGCCGGAGGAGTAGGAATCACACCATTTAGATCAATTATTGCCGATCTGGCACACGACAAATCTCCCATAAATGTTACTCTTTTATATGCCAATCAAAACGAAGATATCGCTTTTAAAAAAGAACTCGACGAAATTGCAAATGGAAATCCAAATATTAAGGTTAATTATTTTATAAGCCCTATCCGCATCGACATAGAGTCTATTAATAAGGTCGTATCGGACCCTAAAAAGCCTTTCTATTTTATTTCCGGCCCCAATAACTTTGTCGAAGGGTTATCTGTAGTTGTAAATAGATTCGGAATTGAGAAAAAAAGGATAAAACACGATTATTTTTCCGGCTACGATAATGATTAATTCTTTTCTCCGGTTTTCGCTTGACCTTCGGTTATTACCAAAAGTTTTCCAAACTCCGCTAAAAATTTTTTAGCGTGCTCCCTACTCATTCCGATTCTTGAAACGACTCTAATCTGATTCGTATTCGCCAAACGTTGAGTAACATCTAGAACTACTCCGTCGGGATTTACCGTAATTATTACGTTATCCGTATACAAAACCGGAGTAGTATCTAAATTAATATTTACTGCCAATTCTTGTTTTTTCTTTTCATCCATTATTAATCACCGCCTTCACCCCGCTAAGCGGGGCAGGTACATTATTTCTTCTTCCAATTCAATATTGAATTTCTCTTTAACCGCATTTTTGGCAAAAGAAATTAAAGTTTCTACATCATTGGAGGTCGCATTGCCGAGATTAACAATAAAATTAGGGTGTTTATCGGAAATCATTGCATCTCCTTCTGTTTTACCTTTAACGTTTGCCAGGAAAAGTAATTTTGCAGAAGGAATAACAGGAAACGGATCATTTTTTACATATTGAGCGAGTTCTTTTTTCCAATTTTCCGGAACAGACTCAACTCTTACATTTTTAAAAGTGCTGCCAATGTTTGGATATTCCATCGGATGTTTTGTATTTCTGTAATCTATTTTTTCTTGAATTGAGTTTTTTATCGCTTCCTTATCGCCGCCCTGTAAACGAAGAACTACGGACATAATAATTTCATTTTTACCCTGATCCGCTTTAAAAACGCTGTAGCGGTAATCAAAAAGACATTCAGGGTT
>Ga0265296_1003219_pt1 | contig 15453 bp, 14 predicted proteins | sample MunlanPumphouse1_FD_189073 | JGI IMG/M metagenome (GOLD analysis project Ga0265296, IMG submission 189073) | Groundwater microbial communities from a municipal landfill in Southern Ontario, Canada - Pumphouse #1 | ecosystem: Environmental > Aquatic > Deep subsurface > Groundwater | place... | reverse complement strand
ATACCCAGACACAAGTTCTATCTTTATCTGAAAGAATCAGAATTCAGGTTTAATAATCGTCATCAAGATCTAACCGAATTACTCACTAAAGTTCTCCGGAAGACGAAAATCTTCTAGGCAAGACCCTATTTCAAATATCGCCGTCAGGCACCATCATTGGAAATTGGTAATTAGAAATTTTTGTAAAAACAAAAACCTCCCTTCCGTCCGCAGACGTTAGAGAGGTTGGTCGTAGCTTTCGTGCACCTTGAGGGCACTGATGACAATATCCAGGCAGCGAATTCCTCGGCAACAGATGGCCATTTCAATATCTTTCTTTTTCTCTTCAAGCTTCTCGATATATTCTTCAATCTGCTTGAGCGTTGGATCGGGATGTTCTTGGAAAAAACGGCAGATCACAGGAGGTGTTTTCCCCTCCTGAATCGTGATACCCATCTCCATACTCACGGCTCCCCGAATCCGTCTGAACAGATCAAGTTCGTATTCGATCTGGCTCTCCCTTCCGCGCAGTTGTTCGCGGGCAATGGCGACGAGTTCGGAAAGCGGCTTCCCTTCTTTTGGGGTGGTGTCCATGGGCACAGGTTCTCCTTGAGGAGGTGGGGAAGGAGGTATTGAAGGGAGCGAAGGTCGACGAGAGAGCGATCCACCATACCATCTTTGTTTTTCATTCCAGTCATCGAGTGTGGGCATTCCTTTTTCCCGAAGCTCTTCATTGATACGGTTTCGAAGTCCACCCAACTGTGGATGCATTCCAAGAGAGAGACCTTCTTCTGCCAAGATTTCCTTGATCTCATTGAGCGTTTTTCTCCCTAAATTCTTGATGGACAGGATTTCTTTTTCCGTCCGCACAACAAGATGAGCCAAGGTATAAATACAGGCATCACGAAGACGATTCTCTGCCCTGGGGCTCAACGTCAGATACTCGTAGGGTTTCAGAAGTTTTTCAACAAAGGCGGCGTTTTCTGCACTCAAAGGGGGAAGCGGCATGGTGGTTTGCTCCGGTCGTGTATGAAAAGAACAAGAGGGAAGATCATCTAACCTTATGAATCGCGCTTCGTCAACCGTATTTCCTCGGTTTGCCCGACGGTTTGGATTTTGGTACCATAAGGCTTACAAAACATCAAAATATGGCCGATTCTCAACCAAATCTTCCGGAGCAAGAAAAAGAAACCCTTGCCTTTTGGGAGAAACAAGAGATTTTTAAAAAGTCTCTCCAAAAACCAGCCCCAAAGGGCAATTTTATTTTTTTCGAAGGTCCTCCCACAGCCAATGGGCGTCCCGGCATTCATCATGCCGAGGCTCGCGCATTTAAAGATGCTATTCCACGGTTTCGCACCATGCAGGGCTATCATGTTGGACGTAAAGGAGGATGGGACACCCATGGGCTTCCCGTGGAAATTGAAGTGGAAAAGCAATTGGGATTTAAGAGCAAGTCTGAAATCGAAGCGTTTGGAGTCGAAGCGTTCAATCAAAAATGTCGAGAGAGCGTATGGAAATATTTGAGCGAGTGGGTCGAGTTTACCAAACGTGTCGGCTATTGGGTGGATTTGGACGATGCCTATATCACCTACAAACCCGAGTATGTGGAATCCTTATGGTGGTGTATCAAGCAAATTTGGGACAAAGGACTTTTGTACAAAGATTATCGTGTGACTCCGCATTGTCCGCGATGCGGAACCTCTCTTTCTTCTCACGAGTTATCTCAAGGATATAAAGACGTGGAAGATCCGGCGATCACGGTTGCTTTTAAGGTAACCGTTCGTGCAGACGGATCAGTTCCCACCGAGCCGGAATATTTGGTTGCTTGGACCACGACTCCTTGGACGCTTCCCGCCAACGTCGCGCTTGCGGTGGGAGAAGATGTCGACTATGTGAAGGTCAAACAAAACAGTTCTTATTATTGGCTTGCCAAGGCGCGGTTTGCGTCGGTCATGGAGGGTGAGTATGAGGTTGTCGAGGAACAAAAAGGAAAAGCCTTGATCGGCTATGTCTATGAGCCTTTGTATCCTTTTGTAAAAGATGCCATTGTCGGGACCCCGGAGGGAGAAAAGAAAGCATGGATTGTTGTCGGAGCCGATTTTGTTTCGATTGACGATGGTTCTGGCATTGTTCATACGGCCGTTATGTATGGAGCGGATGACTTTGAACTTGGACAAAAAGTGGGGCTTCCCAAGTATCACCTTGTGGATTTAAGCGGGAAGTTTTTACCCTCTGCCGGTCCGTATGCCGGAAAGTTTGTGAAAGGGACGGACACAGCGATCATGGATGATTTGGAAGCGCGCGGGTTATTGTTGAAACGCGAAAAGATCACCCACACCTATCCGTTTTGTTGGCGCTGCAAATCTCCGGTCATCTATTATGCCAAGGATTCCTGGTATATCCGTATGAGCCAGATGCGAGAAAAACTCATCGCGGAAAATGAAAAGATCCATTGGGAACCGGAGCATTTGAAAGAAGGACGTTTCGGCGAATGGTTGCGTGAAGCAAAAGATTGGGCGTTTTCTCGCGAGCGCTATTGGGGGACCCCGCTTCCCGTGTGGGAATGCGGATCTTGCGGAGAACGCGCGTGTATGGGGAGTTTTGAAGAATTACGAACTCAGGCGATGACGCCCATGGCCGATCCTTTTGATCCGCATCGCCCGTTTGTGGATCAAGTGGAGATCACATGTGGAAAATGTGGAGGAGCGGCAAAGCGCGTACCGGATGTGATTGATGTCTGGTTTGATTCCGGTGCCATGCCTTTCGCCCAATGGCATTATCCTTTTGAGAACAAAGAAAAGATTGATGCGGGGATGGAGTATCCTGCGGATTTTATTTCCGAGGCCGTTGATCAGACACGCGGATGGTTTTACACCCTATTGTCCATTGCGGTATTGCTTGGAAAGGAGCGGCCGTTTAAGAATGTCATTTGTTTGGGACATGTGCTTGATGCGGAAGGCAAAAAGATGAGTAAGTCTTTGGGAAATATTGTGATGCCCATGGACATGATGGATAAATATGGGGCAGATGCCGTGCGTTGGTACATGTATACCATCAACCAACCGGGGGAAGGAAAACGATTTGATGAAAAAACGCTTTCTGAAATAGTGAAGAAAAACTTTACAATTTTGCTTAATGTCGTTCGATTTTATGAGATGTTTGCGAAGGATGTTCCCATTGAGACGTCGATGGAACCAACCCATGTGATGGACCGATGGATTCTTGCACGGGTGAATGAACTTGTCCGTGACAACACACAGTGGTTGGAGGGGTATAAAATTTTGGAACCCGCGCGTGCGATCAGCGAGTTTATCAATGATTTGTCGACTTGGTATGTCCGTCGCAGTCGAGAACGTTGCAAAGGAAGTGCGGAAGAAAGTGTTCCGACCATAGCGACATTGCGGGTTGTTCTTTCCACTCTTTCCAAACTCATGGCACCCTTTACTCCTTTTATTGCGGAGACGGTTTATAAAGCGGTTGATCACACAAAAGAATCCGTCCACTTGGAAGATTGGCCGATTGCTGATTTGGAGAAAATCGATCAAGAGCTTTTGGAAGAAATGGGAAAAGCACGATCTGCCGTGTCGAAAGCTTTGGAAAAGCGAGCAGAATCAGGAATCAATGTGCGCCAAGTATTATCATCCATGACGATCACACAGCCTTCGGGTGTGATGTCCAAAGAGATGATCGAGGTCATGAAAGATGAGGTGAATATTCGAGACATCAAGATAGAAAAAGGAGAATATGCCGTCTCTCTTGATCTCACACTTACTCCGGAACTCGTGCGGGAAGGAACGGTTCGCGAGATTATGCGTCGTGTAAACGCGATGCGTAAGGAAGCAGATCTCACGATCGGGGATCGCATCAATCTATTTGTTGCAAGCGAGCATCCTGAAGTAAAGCTCGCTTTGGAAGAGCATCAAGACGCTTTACTCAAAGGGACATTGGCCCTAGAACTTCGCACCCAAGGCGAACCGCCGCAAGGAGCCGAATCTTTCCGTGTGAATGAATATGATATGGTTGTCGGGTTTGAAAAAATATAAAAAAAGACAGGGTGGATAAGACCCTGTCTTTTGTCTCTTTGATTGCTCATGTAGAATAGACACGTATGCCAATAGATTTTTCAAAGCTGTTTACCATGCTTGGCCTTTCGGAGACCGAGACAAAGATTTATTTTGCCTCCCTTCATTTGGGGCCCACGAGCGTCCAAGATATTGCAAAGAAAGCACGCATTTCACGCACAGCCGCTTATGATGCGATCGCATCTTTGCAGGAGCGAGGACTTCTTTCCACCTACGAACGCGGAAAGAAGAAGTTTTTTACGGTAGAGGATCCGGAGCGTGCCATTTCTTATTTCCGCAATCAAGTGCTGAAGCTCAATGATCAGCTGGAAGTGCTTCACACCTCTCTTTCCGAGCTCAAGATGTTAGCAGGAGGAGAAAGACCTTCCGTTCGCTTTTATGAAGGGAAAGATGCCATTCAAGCGGTTTTTCATGATGTCGCTTTAGTAGAACCCCCTATCCGTTATGAGGTGGCAAACTATGATGACGTCTACGAGCATTTGGACATGAGTCAACTTGAGAGTTATCGACATATCCTTCATGAGAAAAAAATCAGGATGAAGATGATTTTTTGTGGGAAATTACGCAAAATCTCCCCGCATGCCGACTACTATCGGATGCCAAAAAGTGTGGGAGAATTTCACGGAGACATTTGGCTTTATGGAAATCGTGTCGCTTTTGTCACCTTTATCGGGAAACCCGTGACGGTTATTATTGAAAGCGAGGCTTTTTCTCATGTGGCAAAAGCCTTATATGAGACCGCACTTTTGAGCTGTGAGAAGGTTGAGACACCGGATGTCAAGGGGAAAAATACTGAAAAATAGTTATCTTTGTTCAGCAAAAAAGAACATTTTTTTAGGCTTATCTAAGCCTTTTTTCTTTTGATGAGGCCAGAAACCATTGACAAGAAATATTTCCCATGATAGTCTGATCCGTTCGTAAAAAAACGGACAATTAGAGAGAGAGGCTGCAATAGCGCGGCAGGAGAGAGTGGGCGGAATTTTTCCGCCTTCAGAGTCCTCCTTATGTGCTCTATGCTTGCACACAAAGAGACTTTTGAAATCAAAAAGGTCATCCCAAAAAGGGTGACCTTTTGGTTTACGGTATATACTGGGGAAGTATGCCAACAAAAAAAACGGTAGTGATTGTGCCCATGAATGATGCCGAGGCAATCTTGATCGCCCAAGTGGCGGAAAAGAAAGGTTTTGATGTCTTACGTTCTCATCAACGTCACGGAGCTTCTCTCGATCAAGGACGCGATTACGTGGAAATTATAAAAAACGGCGGATGGAAGCGCGTCATGGTCGTCGAGATGCCCGGAGTAAAAACCGAGGAGCAGATCCGTGCGCTTGGGTGTGAGCTTATCATAATCGATCACCACAATTACACGGGATTGGAACGCGCCTTTGATCCGCATTCTCACCGAGTCCTTCGTTCTTCGTTAGAACAATTTTTGCGGGCGGCTCGCATCACTTCCATTCAGTTAAAGCAATGGGGATTTTCTGCGCGACTTGTAAAAGGAGTGGGACTTTTTGATCGAGGATTTATTTGGGCGTTGCAAAAAGAAGGATATACAAAAAAAGAAATCAAAGATGTTCTTCACTACGAGGAGGAATTGGTAGGAGATAGCCGACCTTCACGAGAAGATCAACAACGAGTGGCGGCAGTAAAAAAGGCGTGGGAGCAGAGAAAAAAGTGGAAGAGATTTTTTTTAGTGGAGAACAACAGTCAATATCTTCTTCGAGGTTCACTCTCCTTATTTCTAGCACAGGAGTTTGGCAAACCCGTCCCCCTCGTTCTTTGGGAAAGACAGCACCAACGTTTTTATGTACAAGAGACAAAAGACGCCCAAACACTTTATAAACATTTTGGAGGGTTTACCTACGGGACACAACAGAATTGGGGATACCGCAATGATCAGGAGAGGAAAAAATTGAACATGCAAGAAGTATTAGATTTTTTAGAATCAGAGAAAAAAAAGAATTGATCCTCTCTTTCTCACAAAATTTTGTTATACTGGAGAGAATAAAAGACACAAAGAAGTCTTTTGAAAATTTTTATGGAGGATTTACAACTGTTTGTGAAAACGGCTGCCAAGCAAGGAGCGTCTGATTTGCATCTTGCCGCAGAGAGTCTTCCGTTTATGCGGGTCAAGGGAGCGCTCAAAGCGATGAAAGAGATTCCGCTCAAAATGGAGGAAGTCCGAAAAATGGTCGTGGGTCTTTTGTCCCAGGAACAACTTAAAGAGCTTGCGATGTTTGGGGATGTCGATGTGGGAGTGAATGTGGCAGAGATCCCGTTACGTTTAAACATTCACAAACAGACGTTAGGATTTTCCATTGCGGCCCGTCTTCTTCCTTCCGAAATTCCCACGCCGGAAAAATTGGGATTTTATCCGATCATGCTCGATATCCCCAAGTATGAAAACGGACTTGTTGTTTTTAGCGGGCCGGCAGGATCGGGGAAATCCACCTCGCTTGCCGCGATCATAGAATCCATCAATAAAACGCAAGCGCAACACATCATCACCTTGGAAGATCCCATTGAATATCGTTTCAAGCAAAAGAAAAGTTTGATTGAACAGCGGCAATTGGGTACGGATTTCCCCACCTTTGCCAAGGGGTTGCGGCATGTGTTGCGTCAGGATCCCAACGTGATTGTCGTGGGAGAAATGCGAGATCCGGAGACGATTTCTCTTGCACTTACGGCAGCGGAGACAGGACATTTGGTGCTTTCCACCTTGCATGCTCCCAACGCTTCCGAAGTCATAGAGCGCATTGTGACCATTTTTGAAGGGGCAAAACAGCAGCAGATTTTAGTACAGCTGGCGGCGTGTATTCGCATGGTTGTTTCGCAGCAATTACGACTGAATGCAAAAGGAGATCTGACCGTTGTGCGAGAAATTTTAACCTCCACTCCGGCGATACAAAATGCGATTCGTCAAAATAAACTGGGAACCATTCGTTCCGCGATTCAGACCGGAAGAAAAGACGGCATGATTTCCATGGAGCAGGCGTTGGCTCTCGCGGAAAAATAAAAGCGAACAGTGGATAGTTTTTACGTTATTTAAAAAGGATATGTTATACTTTTTACAAAGTAACTCATTCATTTATTACCTTTATGTCTAAAAAAGGTTTTACCCTGATTGAGTTGTTGGTGGTGATCGCGATCGTGGCCATCCTCGCAGTGGTGGTGTTCGTCGCCCTCGACCCGGCAACTCGTTTCCAAGATGCACGTGACGCGGTCCGTGCCAGTGATACCGTAGAAACATTATCGGCCATCAAGCTTCATCAGGTGGACAATGGCGGTTCTTATATCGCCGCCGTGACCGGTCTCACAGATGGGAGCGTTTATATGATTGGAACAGCGGTCACAGGATGCGATGATCAAAACACCAATTGTGATACCGATGTCACCGCAGATACAAGTTGTGTCTCTCTTGCAGGATTAGCGACGGCAGGATACTTGCCCGAGGTTCCCGTCAGTCCAAACGGAGCGGGAACATGGACCGCAGCAACAACGGGATACACTATTCAGAAAGATTCGACAGGGGTGATCACCATTCGTGCGTGTGAATCGGAAAACACAACCGAGATTTCTTCCGCTCGATAGATTTTTAAACAAAACACAGGGAACACCCCTGTGTTTTTGTTTCCTCATGCGATACAATGGAGAAAGAATTTTATGTCATCTCAACAAAAAAAAGCTTCCGCAGAAGCGGCGGCGTCTGCTAAAAAAATAGCGCTTCCTCTCAAGACTCCCACGCGAGCGGAAATGGACAAGCTCATTGAGAAATCCGCCAGCGGACACATCGAAGAACCGTTGGAATTATTTTTGGCATTGTTGCGGTATGCGCATGCCACGCGCGCTTCGGATATTCATTTCGAACCGGATCGTGAACAAGCCGTCGTCCGATTACGTATCGATGGAATTTTACATGATGAATTTATTCTTCCTCTTTCGATTCACAACCGGCTCATTTCTCTCATAAAGATTTTGACGCACATGCGCACCGATGAACATCGTGCTCCGCAAGATGGGCGCTATGAGTTTCAGGCGGAAAAGGGGAATGTGGATGTCCGTACGTCCATTATGCCCACTTCCGACGGGGAAAAGGCGGTGATGCGTTTACTCTCAAGCGAATCTCACAGTCTAAGTTTGGAACAGTTGGGTTTTGGAGAAAAAGATTTGGATCGAGTCAAACGAGCGGTGAAAAAACCTTGGGGTATGATTCTGGCGACCGGTCCGACGGGGAGTGGAAAAACAACCACCATTTATGCCATTTTGGAGATGCTCAACAATCGGGGAGTCAATATTTCGACGATCGAAGACCCCGTGGAATTTTATATTCCCGGGGTGAACCAAAGCCAAGTGGATCAGGCGGCAAAGGTGACGTTTGCCAACGGACTTCGCGCTCTTTTGCGGCAAGATCCTGACATCATCATGGTCGGAGAAGTACGTGATCAGGAAACGGCAAAAATTGCCGTGAATGCGGCGCTCACCGGTCACAAAATGCTTTCGACGCTTCATACCAACAATGCGGCAACAACCATTCCGCGGTTACTCGATATGGGAGTCGAACCTTTTTTGGTCGCCTCCACGCTTATTTTGGCGATTGCCCAGCGTCTCCTGCGTCGTATCTGCCCGGAGTGTTGCATTACAAAAAAAGTGACCTATGAGGAAGCAAAAAATATTGTGGATGTGCAGGCCCTGGAGGAATTATTTAAAAAAGGAAAAACCATTGAAGTGGTGGAAGCCAAAGGATGTCGCGCCTGCAATGAATCCGGGTATCGTGGGCGCATCGGACTTTATGAAGTGATTGCCATGACCGAGGAGCTTCAAAAACTTATTATTCGCCGTTCGAGCGCTGACGACATTGAACGACAAGCGATCAGTGAAGGGATGACGCCCATGATGAAAGACGGGGCGGATAAAGTATTGCAAAAAGAAACAACGCTTGAAGAATTTGTGCGTGTCATGTATGAGTAAACGTGAGGAAACGGTTCCCCTTTTCCCCAGTTCTTCTCCGGACGAACTGCGAAAAACCAGTGCTTCTTTTTGGGAGAAGCTCAATGTGCGTCTTTCCAACAAAGAACGTCTTTTGTTTACCAAGTATTTGTCCGTCTTGTTGAAAGCGGGCCTTCCCATCGATGAAGCCATTCGCATTTTGGCCGAACAAGCGAAAGGGTCCATGCGTGTTATTTTGAAAAATCTCCAAGAGTACGTGCAACGAGGAGAGACCTTGGCCGATGGACTGCGTTATTACGGATATATTTTTGGCGTTGTCTATATCAATCTCATTCGTGCGGGAGAATTGTCCGGATCCCTACAGCAAAATCTGGATCATCTTGTCGATCAGATGCAGAAGGAATATGACCTCAAACAAAAAGTGCGCGGAAGTATGTTCTATCCCGCCATTATTATTGTGGGCTCCATTATCATCAGCATCGGTATTATTGTTTTTGTCCTTCCAAACCTCATTGATATTTTTTCTTCTTTAAAGATCGAGCTTCCCATTACCACGCGTATCTTGTTGTGGGTGGCAACACTTACGACCACCCACAGTCTTGCGGTAGCTTCAGGTTTCATAGGGCTCATCTTTTTTATTTTTTTCTTGCGAAGGGTTTCTTTTTTGAAGCCCATTTTTCATACAACGCTTCTCTATCTTCCCATCCTTGGAACCATCACACAAAAAGTAAATCTTGCGCGGATCACACGTCTCATGGGCACTATGTTGGAAGGAGGACTCACGATCGATGAGGTGATCCCCATTGTGCAACAAGTTATCAAGAACGTTTGTTATCAAAAGGTCTTTGCCGAAGTTCATACGCAACTGCAACAAGGAGAGGCCATGACCGTGGTTTTTGAGGGAAAGACAAGACTCATTCCACCCATGGCGCTGCGGATGATCCATGTGGGAGAACTGACGGGGTCTCTTCCCGATATGCTTTTGTACCTCGCGGATTTTTATGAAAAAGAAGTGGATGAAATCACCAAAAATCTCGCCACCTTGCTTGAACCTGTCTTGTTGATTTTTGTGGGAGTGCTTGTGGGAGGATTGGCCTTATCGATCATGATGCCTATCTATCAGGTGATCGGGAGTTTTTGATATGCGCGGCATGACGCTGATTGAAACCATTCTAACTGTGACGATTCTTGCGATCGTTTTGGGAGCGGGGCTTGTGGGAGTTTCCCGTCTTTACAATCGATTTGCGTTAGAATCCGGCGATGCCGCCGTGCGTCGCATTCTTGTGACAGCAGAGCGGGAAGCCTTGGCCGGAAGTCAGGGGGTTTCCTGGGGGATGTATCTTCCCTATGACGAAGAAACACGTGTAACAGAGACTGTTATCGTTTTTGCCGGAGAAAGTTATGCGACGCGTCAACAAAACTTGGATCGTACGTATCGGTTTCCTTCCTCGACGAAGTTTACGAGTGTTCATTTGAGTGGACCCGTTCCATCAGACGGGAATGATCATGAAGTTGTTTTTCGCTCGCTCACCGGATCAACAGATCAATACGGAACCATTTCTCTGACGATCTTGGAGAAGGTCTCTACGATTACTATTTCCCCGGAGGGGTTGATCAGTCGATAACCATGAAGATTTTTTCCAAAAAACAAGGATTTGTTTTTATAGATGCTCTCCTGTCTTTGGGACTGGCAAGTATTTTTTTCTCCGGACTCATTGGTTATTTTTTGACAGCCAATCAAACGAGCGCGGAAGGGTTCAAGCGGCAAGAAGCTCTTTGGGCAGGACAAGAAGGATTGGATGCCCTGCAAAGTATGGCATTTGGAGATCTTTCCCTGACGACCACAGGGGCGTTAACGTTTGACGGAACCGAGTGGCTTTTAAGTTCTTCCGGTCCGCAGTCTCTCCCTTCAGGTCTCTCTCGCAGTGTGCGAGTGAAAGAAGTGAAGCGCGACGAGGATTGTTTGGTCACCACTGATCCTTCAGGGACCGTGGATCCGGACAGTTATTATTTGGAAAGCGAGACAACCTGGACAAGTCTTCAAGGGCATCCGCAGGCGGTGATGCTTCAAACCCTTCGGACACGCTGGAATGCTCCGGAGGGAAGTTGTTTTGGGTCTGAGGCGGCTCGCGTCGATATTGATATTTCCGGAGCCGCTTGGCATTTGCATGGGAAAAAGCAGCTGCGAAATATCATTATTCACAATAATGGTTCTTCGTCCGTCACGGTTGCAAAGGTTCAATTGTGGTGGGACTACACGTCAAGTGTCACTCAAGTATTTCTTGATTTAAGCAAGATCTGGTCCAGTGGAGGTCCGGGTTCTCCTTTGGGAGAGCAATTTTCCGGAACACTTTTAGATGTGCAAGATACTTCCATTGTCTCCGGGAGCACAGTAGAAATTTCTAAAATACAATTTACGAATGACATGGTCGGTTCTACCTTAACCCTACTCATTGAATTTGCGGATGGATCCCAGATTATTTCAGAAAATTTTTGTCCCATTGTTGGCCCATGACACATTCCAAAAACACCAAAGGTCTTTCTTTGATAGAGACCGTCATCTACCTTGCGATTCTCATGATGGTACTTCCCGCCATGGTGCTTTTTTTGTTGCGCGGCGTTGAATATGTGCACACGATTGATTTGCGCGTGCGTATAGAACAGACCGGAAGCATCCTTCTTCAAAAAATGAATGAGCTTCTGCTTACGGCCAGAGCGGTTGATGTCACCCATTCTTCTTTGGGGGTGGATGACAGCGTTTTTATTTTTATCAATAAGGGGGGAGAACAAATGATGATGCAAAGAGTGGATGAGGAATACCTCTTTTTGGATGCTCCTCGCACGGTGTCACGGTTACAAGTGCAAAAAGAGGGAGAAGATCCTTATTGGCTCACCGATCAAGATATGCAAGTGGAACAGTGGCGTGTGGATGCGGTGCGCAACAGCTCGGGAGATTTGACGGGATTGCGATTCACGGTTCGCATCAATGCGTTGGATCCAAAAGAAGGGGATCCGTCTGTCTTTGAAGCCTCCACAACCATTGTGTTGGAAAACCAAACACAAGTACAAGAATTATGAGATTTATTGCGCATGATCAAAGAGGGGGAGTGCTTCTTCTGTTGATTCTCGTGATCGCTTCCGTGGTCTCCATGGCGTTTTTACTTATGGCACAGGCCGGAGTAGACACGTTTGTGGGAAGTCAAACACAGACAGATTCTCAGGAAGTACGCGCACAACTCTACGGGTGTCTTGACGAGACGCTGATTCAGTTTCAAAAGAATGAGGATTTTTCTGCGACGGAAATTTCGGTTGGAGAAGAATCTTGTGAGATAGCAATTACCACACCAGAGTCCAAGCAAAGACAATTAGTTCTTTCTTTAACGCAAGGGAGCATTACACGTTCTCTCACCGTTCTCATCAGTCTTCCCCCCGTCACGCTTATTTCCGAGGAAGAATAGAGATTTTTGCTACAATATCCTTGACGAAAGAGCGTTTTTAATACAAGGTTTCTTTCCTTTGTTCTTTCCAACAGAACCCAAACAACAGCTGACAAAAGGATACTAAAATGAAAGCAACTTTCAGTTTTTTTGTTCTTCTTCTTGTCTCTTTTTTCGTGGTCAATACGGCCCATGCCATCCCTCGTCCAATCACGGATATCTCCGAAATCCGAATTGGGGATGTTTGTATCCGTGCGGTCACACTTCCTCTTAGTGGTCGGCCAGGAAGACCGGATACTGTTGTCTGTTATCGACTTCCTGTTTTTGCAGAAATGATCTGCAATGAATGTGAGGAAGACACCGGATTCATTGATGTTGATGGTGACGGATACTCTGCTACTGAAGACTGTGATGATATCGACGCATCCATCAATCCCGGAGCAGATGAACTCTGCGACGGCATCGATAATAATTGTGACGGAACAATCGATGAAGATGATGTGGTAGGTGTGTTTATCTGGTATATCGATTACGATGGGGATGGATATGGTGACTCTCGTTACAGCACTACCGCCTGCACGCAACCTTCCGGGTATGTCGCAGACGCGACGGATTGTGATGACCTTGATCGGGTTATCTATCCTGGAGCAGATGAATATTGTGATGAGATCGATAGTGACTGTGACGGAACAATCGATGAAAATGATGCATTGGATGCCTTCACGTGGTTTGCAGACGTAGATGGTGACGAGTATGGTGATAATTTTGTCATGGAGTTTTCATGTTTTGTTCTTTCAGGGTACGTGACCTTTGGTGGTGATTGTGACGATTCTGATGACATGATTGATCCTAGCATGATTGAGAATAACATGGACAAGTGTGGAGACGGTGTTGATAATGATTGTGATGGTGACATTGACGAGAACGATTCGAACTGCACCGACGACAGTGATTGTGATGGTTATAGTGTGATTAGTGGAGACTGCAATGACACTGATAGATACATTTATCCAGGAGCAGCAGAACTGGTTGGTGATGGGGAAGATCAAGATTGTGATGATTTTGATTATTTCTGTGACGAGGATTCATGGCCAAGTACAGAAGATACCGGAGACATTATAGATGAATGTGACCCAAGGATTGTTATGTATTGGAGCGAATGTGAGTTCGAAGACACAGGAGAGAGAACTGCCTCAATTTGGTTCCCCGATACTGATAGTGATGGTTTTGGTATTTTTCGTGACTGCGCGATCACTTGTGGCGATAGTAAACCGACGGGCTATGTATCCGACAGCACCGACTGTGATGATTCGTCTATAACCACAAACCCTGATGCCGCTGAAGTTTGTGGAGATTTAGTCGATAACGACTGCGACTGTGAGATAGATGAAGATTGTGGATAAGTCACTCTTTTCAAAAAGGATTTTGACGACTCGCAAACGGTAGTGTGAAAACACGCCGTTTTTTCTTTTGCGGGTTTTAGATAATCCCCTTGTTATATTTAATTACTTTGTTAGAGTGGACAGTGTTGATTAACCATTTCGTGTTTTGTAAATTTGAAAATAAAATATGTTTAATAGTGACAATGATTGTGATTCGTCTTTTGTTAAAGAGGAGATGAAAAAAAGCACAAGGAGGAAAGAAAATGCTCTTGAAAAAATAGATAAGTGTGCTAGTGAATTTGGTAGTTTGCAAATTCAAATCGCATCAATCATGTTAGGTTTTAGTGGTCTAGGTTTTTTATTAGGGGGAGATGTAGTATTTTCTCAAATTAACAAAGTTATATTTTTGTCAGGATTTTTTTCTTTGATCTTTTCATTATTTCTTGGACTTGTTTCAATCGATCTAAAACAAAAATTTTGGCACAGAATTTGTGACAGAGATTCGTTGCGTGAATTTGTTTGGAGTTTGTGTTGTCACGATGAATTATCTAGAAAGACAACAGAGGAAATAATCAGTGAAATTTCGAAAAATTTTAGTACAAAATCTCCAGATTGGGCATGGATTTTACAGACTATTTTTTTATTGGTGGGTATCTGTTTATTTTTAGTTTTAACTTGCGGATTTTTTTATTGAAAATTGTAGTAAATCAAAAAAAGTCAGATCTGGTTACAAGCTTTTTTAAATTTTGTCTAAAGCAGAATGTGGGGGTCAGGTCGTTACTTGTAGCATTTCAAAGCTTACCACAAAAAGAAAAATGAACATGATTTTGAACGTTCGTTCCTCTTGGTTCCACCGGGGATGTGAGAACAAAAGTTTCAATATAAATTGATGGTTTACCACGTGAATCCTAACAAGGTTTAGTACAAACAAAATAAGTCGCATCTGCGACTTATTTTGTACCACTTTGTTGAGCTCGGTGGCTTGTAACGTGAACACCAGCGATCAGAACAAATCAGAGCCCCCCTTCGCCCCGCCATCGGCGGGGCTTCGGAGGGGCACATAAAAATCCCAACTTTGATTGGGATTTTTATGTGGTGCCGAGGGTGAGAATTGGACTCACGACGCAAGGATTTTCAGTCCTTCGCTCTACCACTGAGCTACCTCGGCTGTTCATTCTTTGTTTCGACATCTCGCTGAGTTCAGCGGCTTGCCACGTGAACACCAGCGATCAAGACGGATCAGAGCCCCACTTCGCTCTCGCTTTGCCCCGTCTGACGGGGCTTTGCTCGAGCTTCGTTGGGGGCATCCCCTATAGCTCCAACTTTGTTGGAGCGACGGGGGATGGTGGGCGTGGGAGGACTCGAACCTCCGACCTTCACATTATCAGTGTGACGCTCTAACCACCTGAGCTACACGCCCTTATTTTTTGGAAAGATTCACCCGAAAACGTGGCGATACTATAACAAAAGAGGGGAGGAATGACAAGATGGTTCGATGGAGTGTCAACGGGAAATAGAAATGTCCTACTTCCAGGGATTTAGAAATGTCCTAGTTAGCTGTTGTTAAGACAAGAGCCTGTGAGGCGAATCTTTTCCTCCAAGGGTGATTGGCGGCAGGTCTATGAG
>Ga0265296_1003218_pt1 | contig 15455 bp, 8 predicted proteins | sample MunlanPumphouse1_FD_189073 | JGI IMG/M metagenome (GOLD analysis project Ga0265296, IMG submission 189073) | Groundwater microbial communities from a municipal landfill in Southern Ontario, Canada - Pumphouse #1 | ecosystem: Environmental > Aquatic > Deep subsurface > Groundwater | place: Canada... | reverse complement strand
CAGATAACATATTGTTATCATTGACCATAGCATCTCTTAAGCCTTATGCACAGCGATATTTAAAGGTCATCAAGAAAAGTGTTTTTCAACAACCTGCTAGGGGTTTGCCTCCTGGCGCCGGAAGAGGAGGACGTGGTCTCTACCGGGCTGAAGGTGGGCAGCTGATGGGGGATGATCGTCAAGAATTGACCCGGCAAACCTCTTTCACTATGTGGATCATACGTTCAACTATGATATTTCAATGAAGTTTCTGTTTGGGCAAGATATCTTTTTGAAAATTTCCCGAAGGATTGTTGAATTTAACTACTCCTTAAACTCCTATAAATTTCCCCTAAATATCTACTAATACCAAGTTGCCGTCAAACGAGTAATTTCGCTGTAGGGGCACGGCGTGCCGTGCCCAAGCGGAGACTGAAGTATGCTGCTGCATCCATATTACTTTTATGACCGCAACTTGGTATAAGACACCAAGGCCCCCAGCTAATTGCAAGACCCTACGTCGCCCCTGTAAAACTTGACATGAAGTTAAGGAAAGATTATATTTCAGCCCTATGAAATTCTCGATAGGGCCTCGCAGTCTGGGCATGGTGCTCGTGGGACTCTTCCTCCTGCCGGTGCTGGCATTGACGTGGTGCATACCTTGCCATGCCGACGCCGATATGTGCGAGGGGGATTGCGCATACAGCGAATGCTGCTGCGGCCACCCCTTGTCTCTCCTATCCGCGGCTACCGCCGCACCGGTGGTCAGAGACTGCAACTCACCCTATCATGCCTTCGAAGAACAATCGCCACTAAGAATCTTTGCCTCCAGCATTTTCCATCCCCCCCGGGCTTAGCCCCATCAGCTCTATTTAACTGCCTGTTTTTTAATAATTTTCAGTAGTCACCCGCGTAACCACGGAGGTGTATGGTGAACCTCAAGAGGCTTGCCGTGGGGGTAGTCTTTTGTCTGGCACCCCTTTGGGCCGGCGGAGCTATGGCCGGTCCCCGAACCTATTCTCTCCAGGAACTGGAAGAGATGGTCTTAAAAACGCATCCGTCCCTGAAGGTTTCCGGGGCGGAGATCAAGAAAAGTGAAGCGGAACTGCGCATCGCCCGCCAGTACCCCAACCCGGAAGTGGAAGGTTTGTTAAGTAGCCAGAAGGCCCTGGAAGGTGGAACATACGGCACCGGCTACACCATCGGCGTCTCCCAAACCATCGAGTGGCCGGGGCGGCGAGGCAAGAAGCAGGAGGCCGCCCGCTTCGGCATCAACTCGGCCCAACAGAAACTCTCCCAGGAACAGATCAACGTACGCGCCCGGTGCCGGGAATTCTTTTACCGGGTGCTGGCCGGCGAGCACTTGCTGAAGATTGCCGCGGAAAATCTTGAGTCGGCCAGAAAACTCCTGGATATCGCTGAAAAAAGGGTCCGACTGGGGGAAAGCCGGCCCATTGAGCTGGTCAAGGCCCGGGTAGAGTTCTTTTCCCTGGAAAGGGAATATGACAAGGCCAAAACCACCCTGGCAGGAGACCGGCAGGTCTTGCGGCAATTTCTGGGCGCCGCCTTGCCCACCGATTTCGCCCTGTCCGGCGAAGGCGAAGTTATTGAGACGGTCGCACCTCTGAAGCGTTGGCAGGAAGCGGCCTTTGCCTCGCATCCTTTGCTGGCGGCCCAGGAAGCCCAGGTCCGACAGGCGGAGAGCACCCTGGGGGCGGAGCGCCAAGCCTGGGTGCCGGATGTGACGGTGAAGGTGTTCCACACCCGGGATGTGGACCTCAGGGCCACCGGCGGCGGTCTCAGCATCCCCCTCCCTTTATGGAACCGCAAGGAGGGTGAAGTAGCCAAGGCCGCAGCCGCTAAAAGCCAGGCCGACTCCGAACTCCGACTTCTCAAACAAGACCTGGAAACTAAGCTGGCTTCCCAATACAGCCTCTATGAAACGGCCCGCCGGCAGGTGGAGTCCTTCCAGACCGCTATCCTTAAAGAGGCGGCGGAATCTCTCCGGGTGGCCCAGTTCAGCTATGAGCACGGCGAAACCAGCCTGCTGGAACTCCTGGATTCCCGCCGGGTTTATCGGGGGACGGAACAGGAATACTACAAGGCCCTGTTGGATTACCGCCTGGCTCGGGCGGAACTCTGGCGATTGGCCGGTGGAGGTGTCAAGTGATGCGGGTTTCCTTGAGCAGGACCCACTGGCAGATCGTCACCCTGATTGTCCTCGGCATCGGAGGATATTTGGGGTGGGTTTTTCTTATTGACCGGCATGATCACACACATCCAGCCGGTGAGCCAGTTGCGAAACAGGACCATGCCGGCCATGCCCACAAACCCGGGGAGGAACACGACCACTCTGCTCATGTCCATAAGCCCGGCGAAAAGCATGATCCTGCCCCCCCCGGGAAAAAGCCAGAGGAGACCCATACTCCCGGCCAGGTGAAACTGACTCCGGAGGCCGTCAAGATGGCAGGAATTGCTACGGCCCCCGTGGTTCTCGGCCCCTTGGATAATCGGGTGTTATTCACCGGGGAGTTAGTCTTCAACGAAGAGCGCCTGGCTAAGATCCGCTCCCGGGTGCCGGGACGGGTGGTGCAGATCGTCGCGGACTACGGGCTAATGGTGAAGCCGGGGGATGTTCTGGCGATCATCGACAGCGTGGAACTGAGTCAGGCCCAGATGGGCTCCCGGCAAGCCGCAGCCAGATTCAACGCCGCCCAAAAGGCCTATGATCGGGCCCGTCAGCTTTATGAGGGCAAGGCCATCAGCCGGGCCGAACTCCAGGAGCGCCAGGCCCGGCTGGAAGTCGAGCGGGCCGATCTGGATTATGCCCAAAACCGCCTCCGCCTCCTGGGGGCCGGCGGCGCCGCCTCTTTGCCGAAAGGCTCCCGGTCCGGCGCTATCTTCGCCCTGCGCTCACCCATCGCCGGCCGGGTGGTAGACCGTAAAATCACCCCTGGCCTGGTAGTCAAGGAAGACGAAGAACTCTTCACCGTGGCCGACACCTCCGCCCTGTGGTGCTTCGTCCAGATCCCTGAGAAGGATCTGCCTTTAGTAAACGCCGGTTCCCAAGCGACCATAACCGTCAGCTCCTTGTCCCGGGAGGAATTTCCGGGCCGCGTTGATTTCCTGGCCGACATGGTGGACAAGGCCACTCGCACCGTCCGGGCCCGGGTGCGGGTGGACAACCCCGACCACCGCCTCAAGGCCGGCATGTTCGCCAACATTGCCGTTCGGGTGGGCCAGCACACCGTCCTGAGCGTTCCAGAAACCGCAGTCTTGGCCGCCAACGGCGAGCTCTTTGTCTTCGTGGAAAAGGCTCCCGGCACCTACCAGAAGCATCTTATCAAGAAAGGAGTAAAAGGTGGGGGCAGCGTGGAGGTGCTGGAAGGTCTGGAGGAGAATGACCCGGTGGTGGTGCAGGGAGGCTTCACCCTGAAATCTGAACTGGAGAAGGACGCCTTCCAGGGCTGCGGCAGTGGGCATGCTCATTAAACTGGGCAGCAAGGAGACTGAAGATGATTGAACGAATCATTCAAAGCTGCCTGCGGCATCGATTCATAGTTCTCATCGCCCTGGCGGGACTGGTTTCCTATGGGATTTATGCGTCCCTTAAGCTCCAGGTAGACGCCTTCCCGGACGTTACCAACGTCCAGGTGCAGGTCTATACCACCTGGCCCGGCATGTCCCCCGAAGAGGTGGAAAAACAGGTCACCTTTCCCATCGAGGTGCAGATGGCGGGTCTGCCAGATATGGTAGAACTCCGCTCCGTCTCCCGCTTCGGGCTGTCCCTGATCACTGTGGTCTTCGCCGACCAGGTGGACCTGTATTTTGCCCGGCAACTGGTGTTGGAGCGCCTCATCGCCGCCAAGGAGAAATTGCCTAAAGGGGTGGAGCCCGTTCTGGGGCCCATCGCCACGGGTTTGAGCGAAATCTACCAGTACACCCTGGAAGAGGAGAACGCGCCACCGCTGGCCGCACCCGGCCCGGAGACCGCCCGCCTCATGCGCCTGCGCACCATCCAGGACGCCATTGTCCGGCCTTTTCTGAAAACCGTGCCCGGCGTTACCGACATCAACTCCTTCGGCGGCTATGTCAAACAATACCAGGTGCAGGTGGACCCTGACCGGCTGCGGAAATTCGATCTCAGCTTGAAGCAGGTCTTTAGCGCCCTGGCCGCCAGCAATGCCAATGCCGGCGGCAACGTCTTGGAGAAAGGAAGCGAGCAGGCCCTGGTTCGAAGCCTGGGCTTGATGCAGTCCGTCCAGGACATCGAAGCGGTGGTGCTGAAAGAAGTGCACGGCACCCCGGTGCTGGTCAAGGACGTGGCCACGGTGAGCGAAGGTCCGGCCAGCCGCTGGGGCGCGGTCCTGGAGAACGGCAAACGGGAAGCCGTGGCCGGCATCGTCTTGATGATCCGGGGCGGCAGCGGCCGGGAGGTGGTGACTGCGGTCAAAGAAAAGGTTGCCCAATTGAACGCCGGCGGCATCCTCCCCAAGGGGGTGACGCTCAAGGCCTTCTACGACCGCACCGGCCTGGTCCGGGACTGCATCAACACCGTTAGCCGGGCCATCGCCGAGGGCGTCCTTCTGGTGATCCTGGTGGTTTACCTGTTCCTGCGCAGTTTCCGAGGGGCGCTGGTCATCGCCTTAACTCTGCCTTTGGTGGCCCTGGCCACCTTTATCACCATGCGGCAGATGGGGCTGTCGGCCAACCTCATGTCCTTGGGGGGGCTGGCCATTTCCATCGGCATGATCGTGGACAGCAGCATCATCCAGGTGGAAAACGTTATGCATCACCTCGGGGAGATGAAGCCTGGGCAGAATTTCGGCCAGACGGTGCTCAACGCCGTCCTGGAGGTGCGGAAACCCAGCCTCTTCGGTGAGCTGATTATCGCCTTAACCTTTCTCCCCATCATGACCCTGCAAGGCATGGAGGGGAAAATGTTCGCGCCCCTGGCCTTCACCGTGGTCATTGCGCTTTTGGCCTCCCTGGTGCTTTCCATCGTGGCGATCCCGTCCCTGTGCTCGTATGTGCTCAAGCCAATGCCGGAGCGCGTCAGCTTCCTGGTGCGGGCGGCCCAGCGGGTTTACCGTCCGGTGCTGGCCCTGGCCCTGGAAAACCGCAAGATCGTGCTCCTGGGAACAGGGGGCTTTCTGGCACTGTCTTTGGCCGCGGTGCCCTTTCTGGGCACCGAGTTCATCCCCCGCCTGGATGAAGGCTATCTCACCAATATCACGATCCGTTTGCCGTCGGTCTCCCTGTCCCAGTCGGTGGAGATGGAGCGCCAGATGCAGCAGGCCCTCTTGAAATTTCCCGAAGTGGAGTCCGTGGTTTCCAAGATCGGCGCCGCAGAGATTGCCACCGAAGCGCATGGGGTGGAATCCAGTGAGCCCATCGTGTTCCTCAAGCCCCGGAGTCAGTGGCGCACCGCCCGCACCGTCGAGGAGTTGATCGCCAAGATGCGGGTGGAACTGGAGAAGATTCCCGGCGTGGCCTATAACTTCTCCCAGCCCATCGCCCACCGGGTGGACCACCTGGTTTCCGGGGTCAAATCCCAGGTGGGAGTGAAAATCTTCGGGGATGATATGAACCTGCTCCGGGCCAAGGCCGAAGAGGCGGCTGGCCTCCTGCGAACGGTGCCCGGGGTCGCCGACCTCCGCGCCGAACAGGTGGCCGGCATGCCGAATCTCAATATCAAGATCGACCGGGCCAAACTTTCCCGCTACGGCCTCACCGTGGCCGACGTGCAGGAGGTTATTGAAATCGCGGTGGGCGGCAAGGCGGCCACGGAGATCATCGAGGGCCAGATGCGCGTCGAGGTGATGGTGCGCTTCCCGGAAGAGCGGCGCAACAGCACTGAGGCCATCGGCAACATCCTGGTGACGGGTCCGGGGGGAGGGTCCGTGCCCCTGGCGGAGCTGGCCGAGATCATCGAGACCGAAGGGCCGGTGCAGATCAGCCGGGACAATGCCCGTCGCCGCATCGTGGTGGAATTCAACATCAAAGGCCGGGATACGGGCAGCGTGGTGGCCGATGGCCAGCGGTTGCTATCGTCCCGCCTGGCCCTGCCGCCGGGCTATTACGCCACCTGGGGCGGTACCTTCGAGAACCAGGAGCGGGCCATGCAGCGCCTCCTGCTCATCGTGCCCGTCACCCTGGCCCTGGTTTACCTGCTCCTTTTCCTGACATTCCAGTCGCTCCGGTACGCCAGCCTCATCATGCTCAATCTACCCCTTGCTTTGATAGGCGGCATTCTTGGGCTGTTGGTCACTGGCCAGTACCTGAGCGTCCCCGCCGCGGTGGGCTTTATCGCCCTCTTCGGGGTGGCGGTGCTGAACGGCGTGGTGCTGGTTTCCCAAATCAATCAATTGCGAGACATGGGGCTACCGATAGAAGAATCCGTACGCCAGGGCTGCGAGCGACGCCTCAGGCCCGTGCTCATGACCGCCCTGGTGGCCATCCTCGGTCTCACCCCGCTCCTGTTTGCCAGCGGACCGGGCTCCGAAGTGCAGCGGCCCCTGGCGGTGGTAGTGGTGGGTGGTCTGTTTACCGCCACTCTGCTCACCCTGGTGGTCCTGCCGGTGCTCTACCAATGGTTCGCCGAGCCGGGAACTGAATCATGAGAGAAAAATCCGGGATGAACCCGGCAAAAGAAAGAGACGCTGACATCAAGGCGTCAAGGAGGAATGTCATGAAGAACATGGCGCACCTAATTCTGACGCTTTCCCTCGCTGTCTTTTTTGCCAACTGCGGCGCGGCCCGAGAACAGATTCGGACTCATTCCTTAAGCGAGCGTGAGGGGGTCTTTCAAGAGGTAACCACCGCTGCGGGACCGCCTGCGGGGTTTGCGGATGTGGTTGTCAAGGCTTCCTTTAAAACCCATTTGTCTGGAGACTGTCTTTTGTTGGAGTCTCGAACCTCTCCCCATGGCCAGCCTACATATCGCTTCATCTTGAATATCGACGGCCAGGCGGTCACCTGGGACGCGCCCGGCCAACGGGAGAACATCCCGGTGGTGGGCAACCGGCATTCCCAAGATGAGGGCGACGGCATGAAATATGGGATAGAGAAGCGAATCCGTCTGCGGGCCGGAACGCATCGGATATTTCTTGGCGTTTCAGAAGAGGATCTTACCAAGACGGTGACCGTCAACTTGCAGGAGGGTAAATCCTATACCTTGGAATTCCAACCCATTTATCCAAGATATTCAAAAAGGGGCCACCCGGCTTTCCGACTGGGGTTTCTGGGGTTTAACGCCTTGTTCAATAACACCTCAAGTAATTGATTTATCCTTAATTTCCGCCGAGAGTTGGGCGGTAGCGACATGGAGGGTGGTATCCTGGGGACGGCCAGGGAACCTAATTTAGCATCAGTTCCTGCCGGTCCCCTTATCAACATTTTAATGATTATCAAGAGAGGGGTGGCCGATTCGCCCATCGTCACTAAAAAGGCAGAGCCACCCCTTACCCGGCTTAGTACCCAGTCCCCGCCCCTACCTATCAAGGAAAAACTGTCAAAAAAGACAAGAGGGGCAGAGCAGAGAAAATTGGGAGACTAAAAAGGGGGTATAACCTCCCCCGTAGATCCGATTCTGCGCTCAAAACTACCCACTCAAGTGGTGAGTTTCACATCAAACTCCCCCACCCCTTACTACCCCACAGGGTCACCGTCCTCCTCCGCCACAGACGCCCCTGGGACACACCCTTTTCTTGCGCGAAATTTTTGGGCTCTGGGTCCCATATAGGGGGGGCTTCCTTCACGGGAGAGACCGATTAAGGACCCTTTTTAATTATTAAAAATATTTTTTTGAGATTCTGGTGCACACTGGTCATTGAATACCACGGGGGGTACCGGTGCGCCTAGGGGTTTGCCTCCTGGCGCCGGAAGAGGGGGACGCAGACAGGGCAGGCCAGGGGCTGGGACGTGTCAGACGCTGGGTAGGTGGTGGCTGCTGCTGGCCAGGTGGCTAAGGGAGGCAGGCAGGCAGGCAGGGGGGCAGGAGGGGACCCCTGGTAGGTGGCTGAGGGGAGGGAACCAAGGGGCTCAAGGTGCCCGTGAGCCCCGTAGCAGAATCACAGGATAAGGGAATAGAGGAGGGGAAGGGCCGAACGGCCCGGGTGCCTGACAAGCTATCACAGGTGGGTAGAGCCTGCTTGGGACGGCTCCGGAGTAGGCTGCTGGGGTGAGGGGCGCAGCGCAAGGGGGAGGGCGGGGCCATGGCCACCACGCTCCCCCAACAACTTGGAGAGATGGAAGGGAGGACAGGGACTTCAAGACCCTGATCACCAGGCACAGGAGGGAAGAAGACTCGCTCTAAAGAGAAAGGGGTGCCCGGTCCATGGGCACCCCGGGGAAGGTCTCACCTTAAGGCAACGGAGGCTTTGAGGACTCTAAGCGCTTACTGATAGCTAATTACAAAAACGCGCTCAATGCTTTTGAAGTAGTCCAATGGGAAAGGTACTTCTGCGTGGGGCCATAGAGGGGAAGTTACGAATACCTGGCCTCCCTCAATTCTTACATTCCTCACGAAGCAATGTCCCGACCCCACTTTGTCTATTAGCACAGCACGTTTGGGAGAATCACCGCCTTTCAAGGGGAGATCATCCGTATAAAAAGCCTTGGCGGTAGGAAAGTCTCCTAAATCGTGCATGACGGTGGTGAGATACTTCTTTGCCTTTGGGCCATATTGGGGAGGAGCCTGACTTATCCACCCCCTGTCTTTTGCAAACTTTGGCCAGTTGGTTACTTCCCCCTCCCTGGTGATCCATTTGGATTTTTTTAAAGGGTCTTCTATGGCAGAATGTTTCTGGCTCATTGCCGATACCTCCTTTTCTTGGTCCTCGGTTTATGGATTACAGCCGGCCGATGATTGTCCATCGGTCCGGCCTGTTCTTTTTTCAGGCCATAGCATACCTGAATTTGCTACCCCAAATGCTACCCCAAAAGAAAAAGGGAGTTAGCTTAACAAGCTAACTCCCTTTAATTACTGGAGCCGGCACGGGGATTCGAACCCCGGACCTGCTGATTACGAATCAGCTGCTCTACCACTGAGCTATGCCGGCCGATGTCGGTAAATTGCAGGCAAATGGGGCACGGGCTTTGCCCGGCTGGCCCCCCTGCCCTGCAGGCGACGCCATTCCTGAACTAGGCCGCGGCGGTCCTGGAAAATCAGATATCCCAGCTAAAAAAGATATGTCACCAACCCGAAGGCGTCAAGAAGAATTAAGGCCTCCAGCACCTCTCCCCGGCACCCGGCACTTACTTTCCTTGCCCCCCGCCTCTCTATACTCTTGACGATGGGGGACCGGCCGGGTTATATGTTAAGAATATAGGCACGTAGCTCAGGGGGAGAGCACTACCTTGACGCGGTAGGGGTCCGGGGTTCAAATCCCCGCGTGCCTACCAGAATTTTCCAGGGGTTACGGTTAAGGCCGTAACCCCTTTCTTCATTTCTGCTGCCATCTTGCTACCACTTTCCCCAAAAACTGCATTTTCGAGCCGTCGCGCGGCTGCCGGGTTCCGGTCTTTCATCAGGTGAGCATGCACGTTGCGGGTTATGTTGGGGGTGGGCTTGGCCTAATTGGGCTGGGCTGCACTTGATGTTTTCTCCTTGCACAATTAGCAGACCGGCGCAGGCGTGCCGGAGAGCATGAAACCTGCTGGCGGGACAACCTGCCGCTTTAAGGGCAGGCCTTATACCTGGGTGCCAGCTAAACAGGAATATTAATATAAGATAAAGAAAATTTGTCAGCGAACGAAGTATTCCGGGTACTTGGGCGAGATTATTCAGGCCGCGGCCGAGGTTGTCTTCCACCTCATCCGGACCCCGGAAGGCCTGGCAGGCGAAATTCTTCTCCCTCAGCTCCTCCCAAATAGGCATTGAAGTTCATTACCCAGAGGCAGAAAGAAATAAGACCAGACCTAACGACCTCCCCCTGTTCTTAAGGGCTATTCCCTTTCGGATAAAGAGATAGCTGCGGTTTACCCCTCCCCATGCAGGATGATGCCAGACCAGAAGTAGGGATGCCCTTCTTTGGCCCGCACGGCCTGGCGCGCGCTCTTTAAGGCCTCGATCTTGGGTTTGCCCTCTTTCAAGGCTTTATAAAAGGTGTTGTAAAACTTTAGGGACTCCTCCACCGGGATGTTCCACAGGGCCACCATGACGCTGCGGGACCCGGCTTGCTGGAAGGCCCGGGCGAAGTTGAGGACCCCTTCTCCCTGCATCACCTGGCCCACTCCGGTCATGCACGCGGCCAGGGTCACCAGGTCGGCGTCCAGCTTGAGCTGCAGGACCTTGCTGAAGGTGAGAAAGCCGTTGTCCGGGGCTTTGTTTTCCACCTGGGTCAAGACCAGGGTCGGCTCCTGCACCCCGGAGAGGTTGTCCGCCAGAAACCCGTGGGTGCCGAAGAAGAGATAGCGGTATTGGCCCAGGTTGCTGTGGCGCACCCTGGCCTCCGTGGCGAAGACGTCCAGGAGGACCTGGGGAGGCTGGGGCTGGACCTGGAAGAGGGCGGCCAGGCCGGTCACCGTCTGCCGGGTTTCGGGCAGCGGCGGAAACTCCAACCGGCCCCAGCCCTTGCCGGTGGCGGCCATGGTCATGGCCTTCTCCGGGCCCGCGTGCTTGAGCTCCCCGGCCTTCCCCTGACCCGCCTTATAAGCCGCGTACCGGCTGCTGCCTTTCTCAAAGATGGGGTCGCCCAGGGCAAAGAGGGGTTGATTGGCTTTAGAAAGCCCCAGATGCCGGTTCAGGGCCAGGATGGCCGCGGACTGGGAATAGGTCACCGGCCAGCGGTCCGCCACCAGGGTGGATTTGCCCCAATCCGGCCCCGCCTGGACCACCAGGGCCTCGAAGGGGAAGGCCCCCAGCCCGCCGTCGGGCACGATGATCAGCCGGGTCCCGGGATTGATCCCGGCCAGGGCCGGGGCCAGGAGCTCTTTATACAAAGAGGCCGCATCGTTGATGGAGAACTTTTGTAAGTCCTCCCGGCGCAGGACGCTTTGCCGGAAAGGGGCCAGCATGGCCCCTAGGCGCTTCTCCAGGGCCTCCTGGCCCACAGCCAGGCGAAAGACCTGGGTCTTGCCCCCGGGCTCCACTCGAAAAAGATAACTTTCCTTTTCCCCCAGGGCATATTCTAATAGCACCTCCCCCGGTTTTAAAGGCAGCTCCTGGGCCTTATAGGGCTGGGGGTAAGCCAGGGCCGCATACCGGGGAACCCGGCGGCGCAGCTCCGCCACTAACCCGTCCAGTTCCCTTTGCAAAGCTTCCCGTTTCCCTTCGAACTCCAGGACGGGCTGGTCCTTACGTTCTCCACGTCCCCCGCGTTCCTGAAATCGGTCCAGCCGTTGGGCTTCCAGGGTCTGAATCCGTTCCCAGATATCCTTTTCCTTGGCTGCCAAATCCGAGGGTAATTGGGGATTCACCCGCGCGGCCCCGGTGGCCACGGCCTCCAGCAAGGAGCGGGCCTTGATGGATTCGGCAAAATAGAAGGCCGCGGCCCCGGTCTCCCGGCCATAGGTCTGCAGGCTGGCAGGGACCGGCTCCCCCTTTTGCGCCATTTCCGCCAGCAGGCCCACCATCCCTTGGTAAGCCCGATAATAGCCGCCCAGACGTCCCGATTCGAAAAAGCTGGTGCGATCTCCCGGAGTCCGGGCTCGCAACTCTTCGATGCGGCGGATGGCCTCCTGGAGGGCGGTCAAGGCCTCCTCCCGGCGCCCCGCACCCTTGAGGGCCAGTCCCTTCTGGGTATAAAACTGGGCCTGGTATTGGGAGCTCATCCACGCCCAGGGAGTCAGATGAGGGAAAAGGTTCAAGGCATCCTGATAGCGCCCGGTGGCCAGGTAAAGCTCCACCATGCCCTGTTCCCCCTGTTTATGCTGGGCCCGGCGGAAACAAGACTCGGCCTGGCTATAATCTTTCTTGACCAGGTAAATAAACCCCAGAGTTTTAAGACTCACCGCGGTCCAAAGGTTCTCCGGTCCCAATACCTTTTCTCTGATCTGGACGGCTCGCTGGGCCAAAGGCAAGGCCTGGTCATGAGAACCCATCTGGGCATAAAGTGTCGCCAGGTTGTTCAACGCGGCTGCGTTCAAAGGGGCATCCGGCCCCAATGCCTTTTCGCTGATGCGTAAACCTCGCTGGATCAGAACCAGGGCCTGGTCATGGGCCCCCATTTGACCATAAAGGAACCCCAGGACTATCAGGCTGCCGGCAGTCTGGGGGGATTCCGGCCCCAGGGTCTTTTCCCTGATCTGCAAGGATTTCTGGGCCAGGGGCAAGGCCTGGTCAAAGAACCCGAGTAAAGAGTAGACCTTCGCTAAACGGGCCATACAGGCAGCAGTAAGAGGGTGCTCCGGCCCCAGGGCCTGCTCGCTGCTTTTCAGGGCTTGCTGATATAAGGACATGGCGGGATAGTTTTTATTGGCATCCTCCAAGGCCATTCCCTGTTTGAGCATTTCCTTGATTTGAGCCACTTCCGGCTTCTGGCCGGGAACCGGCGTCTCTTCCGGGAGCGCTGCTCCCTTATCCGGAGTCGCACCCAAACCTCTCTTTTGGGCAAACGCGGACGATCCCGGACCGCCGAGGAGGACCAGGCAAAGACTGAAGGCCATGAGCCTGAACATCTTAAGCTCCTTGATCTTAAAAGGGGGGCTTATCCCCCGCAGAGGGATTGGGCCCGGACCCAGTTTTTCCACTCTTTAAGGGCCGGGTCTCCCGGTTTTTTCTTGAGCAGACCGTTAAGGATTTTATTCATTTCGTCGTATTGCCGGTACTCCGCCAGGACCCCCAGGTAGTACAATTCCGGGGTGAAGTCATCGGCTGCGGCTTTCTGCTTCAGGTCCTGGTAAACCGCGGCCGCCTGTTTAATCTCCTTCTGGACTACTTCCGGGGGCGGCAACTCCTTGGGGACCCGGCACACGGGGGCCATGGTCTGGATGGCCCCGGAACGGCCAGGGGCCATCTCCGCCATCGGTGTGGCGCCCTCGGGGCGCATACTCTTGGTCATCGTGGCGCCCGCACGGCCCGGGGTGGCGCGGGGCAGGAGGAAAGGCGCGGCCGCGATCTTCTTGATGGCCGACTCAGGCATCATCTTCACTTGGGGCGGGGCCTGCTTTTTGCCTCCCTTGGCCGCGCTCTCCGCCTCCCCGGCCACCAGGCCGGCCGGGCCATTCCAGGTCTCCTGGCGGCCGCTGGCGAAATAGAGCAAGGTTAACGCACTTTTGGGAGTAAGTTTGAAGTTATCGCCTTGCCGCACCTTCATAAAGGCCTGGACCCGGGCCGGCTTTTTTTCCTCAGCATTCCAATAGGTGGCCTCCCCCGTGAGTTTGGTCACCAGGCCCACATCCGGAGACGATGTCTGGGCCAGGGCCGCGGCCGTGCAGACCAAGGCCGCCAGTAACCCCGGCCAGATGAGCTTCTTGGCATTTATCATTTTCCGCATCTCTTTTTCCTCCTCAGGGATTTTCCCCGGCTGCCGGCTCCTCCAGCCCCTGCACCTCCAGGACCACCACCGGTTCCTGGCGGCCTTTGACCAGGAGTTCCCGCCTGCCTCCGGTCACCACTCCCGGCCCCGCAGCCTTGACGGTTCCCTCACTGGCGACAATGCCCCATCCCAATTCTTTAGTCAAGCCCTCCAGGCGGGAGGCCGTGTTCACCGTATCGCCGATGGCGGTGAATTCAAACCTTTTGGGGGTGCCGACATTGCCGATCACCACTGCGCCCGCATGGAGGCCGATACCGATATGGAAATCCTTGACCACCCGGTCCGGAAACCGTTGCTCCATCCAGGCCTGGAACCCCCGGGCTATCTCCTGCATGGCCAGGGCCGCGCGCAGGGCGCGGCGGGCGTGGTCGGGCTGGGGAACCGGAGAGCCAAACACGGCCATGACCGCATCACCGATAAACTTATCCACCAGGCCCCCCTGTGCCAGAATCGGCTCGCAGGCCCGGGTGAAATAGGTGTTGAGCATCTCCAACACTTCATGGGGGGCGAGAGACTCGGACAGGGCGGTGAAATTCCGGATATCTGAAAACAGCACCGTCACCGTGAGGGCCTCTCCCCCCAGATCGGGCTGCTTGCCGGAGGCCAAGACCTTCTCCACCACTTCCTCGGAGACATAGCGGCCGAAGATCTGGCGCAGGCGGGCCCGCTCGCGCTCCTCCCCGGTGAGTCTCAGGCCCAGGACCCCCAGGTAGCCCAACAGGAGCCCAAGTTGGGGCGCGGCCGCGGGCAGGAGCCAGTTGGACCGGAACAGGAGAAAGGAGAAGGCCGCCGCGGCCAGGGCCAGCAGGCCCAGGGCCGCCAGGCCCGGCACTGGGGCCAGGCGGTAAAACAAGGCGATGCCCAGAACAAGCAAGAAGAGCAGGTAAGCCACCCTCAAGGGGGTGGCGACCGCGGGGGGAGACCGGCCGCTAAGGAGGGTTTCCACAATGTTGGCGTGGACCTCCGGGCCACTCATCAGCCGGGCCGGGAGATGGAACACCCCCCGGGCATAGGGAGTCTGATGCATGTCCTGGACCCCCGAGGGTTCGTAAGCAATGATCACCACCTTGTCCTTGAGGGCCTGGACCTGGGGGTCCTGATGGGCTTCGGGGCTGAGCAGCCGCCGGAAAGAAACCCTGGGAATAGTGCCCGGGGGGCCGGCGAAGGCGATGGGCGCGGGGGCCTGGAATTTCCTGGGAGGTTCTTGCCCCAGGGACCGGGCCGCCAGGAGTTGGGCAAAGGTGACCCACAACTCCTCCCCTGCCATAGGGAAGGCCGGGGCGAACCCGCGGATCACTTCGTCAGGGTCCCGGAAAAAAAAATTGACCAAGCCCACGTCGTCCAGTCCTCCCGGCAGGGAAGCCCAATAGTCGGGAATTGGGAGGAGGAGTTTGTCTTGGCCCTGGCCGTCAACGGCCACGTCCCCGGCCAGGACCACCTGCCCTTTAGCCAGTTGTTCCCTGAAAGCCATATCATAAGTGCGGCTCTGGTGGCTTTCGGGTAATTTGAGCTTTTTCAGCCATGATTCGGCGCTGACCAGAAAGACAAAATCCAGACCGATGACCCTGGCCCCGGCCTGGCGCAAGACCGCGATGGCCCGGGCAAAATGCGGGCTCCAGAATACCAGCGGCTCATCCTGGTGTGCCAACCGGGTCTGGTCATCGATGGCCACAATGGCCACCTGTCGCGGCTGATATCGCCCACCCGACAACTGGTGCCAAGCATCGTAATACCAATTTTCGGCGGCATGCAGCCAGGCCAGGCGGTAGGCGGCTTCGACGCCCCCACCGATCAAGACCACCAGGAGCAGACCGGAGAGAAATCTTCTGGGCATATCCACCCTTAGGCAAGTTTCTCTGACTTCACCTACATTAGAGCATCACTTGCCCGCCCAGTAAAGATAGAAGGATGAGAATTTAGGTAACAGGGCGTAACTCCGGCTGACTTTTGCCAGATGACCATCTAACCCTTGCAATTTTCCGGACAAAATGTAGA
>Ga0265296_1003216_pt1 | contig 15456 bp, 15 predicted proteins | sample MunlanPumphouse1_FD_189073 | JGI IMG/M metagenome (GOLD analysis project Ga0265296, IMG submission 189073) | Groundwater microbial communities from a municipal landfill in Southern Ontario, Canada - Pumphouse #1 | ecosystem: Environmental > Aquatic > Deep subsurface > Groundwater | place... | reverse complement strand
GATGAGCGTTTGTGAGACAATTTCGGGAACCCGGTCGCTGCTCACTTTCATGTAGCATATCTGTTGCGGAGTGATGACAACGATGGGGCCCTGCTCACAGAATCCGTGACAGCCGGTGCGCCGAACGTCAACCTGATCCTGAAGGCCTTTTTCTGCGATCTCCTTGATGAATGCCGCCACGGTCTCTTCCGAACGCACGGTGCGGCAGCCACTGGAACAGATCGAGACGCAGGGACGATCCGCATTGCGCCGGGAGATAATTTTATGCCTGATAATTTCCAAATCGATAAGCGATTTAACCTTTACCACCGGGGGTATCCTCCTAGTCATATTTCGCCACAATCTCTACCAGTTCATCGCGAGAGGGGCTGCTGTAATAGTCTTCGTCCACAACCACTACCGGACCTGAAGCGCAGCAACCCGGACAGTTTACAGTAGACAGTGTGAAACGCTGCTTGTCATCAGTCTGGCCGGGATTGAGCTTAAGGATTTCGCCGGTTCGATTCAGGAGCCGCTGCGATCCCCGAACCTGGCAAGCTGTTCCCATGCACACCTGACAGTGATGACGGCCTTGCGGCTTAAGGCTGAACACCTTATAGAAGGTAACTATATGATAGATTTGAGCCAGCGGGACTCCCAGTCTTTGCGAGACCCATCTGAGAGCCGTCTTGGGAAGCCAGTGTTTCTGCTCCTGAATATCGAGCAGTATCTGAATCAAGGCCCCTTTGTCTGCGCCGTATTTATCGATTATATGGTCGAGTTCCGTCAATTCCTTAACTTTCTGGCTGATGGCCTCATGGGTTTTGCTGAGCTGCTTGAGCCGCTCAGCCTGTTCCTTTGCCTCCTCAACCAATGCCTTCAGCTCCAGGCTCAGCGGAAGCTGATCGAGGCCGAGCAGATAATAATCCTCAACCAGTTCCAGCCCTTTTACCAAAACTTCATTCCGGCTTAAATCTTTTGCCTTGTCCATTTCCTTCTCCTTAACATCGAGGATCGCGCTTCTGCCGTGAGGAACATTGATCCCCATCATCCGGTCCATCATATCCATAAGCAGTTGCTTTATCTCGCTCACCTGCCCATCTACTATCACTTCGATTTCGCGTTCCACTTCTTCCTTAGCCCGCAGAATGTGGTCATCTACCAGTTTGTTCAATAGCTGCGTGGCTGCCTCTCGTTGCATCGTTCACCCCTGTAAAATCGGAAGATAGTTCCCAAAGCTGATTCGCGCTTTGACTCAACTCTAATTGTAGCAATCGTAGGTCTAAATCAGGTCTATGGCAAGTCCCCTATTGGTCTCATCTTTCGGAAGGGTGCTGTTTGGGCACAACAAAAAAAGGAGCCCACCTTGGAGCTCCCTCTTGACATGGCAATGATATTTGGCCGGTATCAGTCTGCTGAATCCTCCTCCAATACCAGGCGGTAGCCGACCCCCCTTTCGGAGACAATAAGCCGGGGGTTTTCGGCATCCTGTTCAAGCTTGCGGCGAAGTCGCCAGATGTATCGCTTCACATGCTCGGTCTCGCCGGCATAGACCGATCCCCAAACGGTTGCCACCAGGGTTTCCGAGGAAACCGGGTGTCCCCGCGCCTCCGCCAGGGCAACCAGAAGACGGAATTCCGTTGGTGTTAGCTCTATGGATTCCTCCCTGGCATACACCCGGTGGGCCTGGATATCAATGACAATGCCTCTCCCTGAATAGACCGTGGGTTTCCTGGCAGAAGAGTCCTTCCCCGATCTGTGAAGCACCGCCCCCGCCCGCGCGATCAGCTCCGCAAAGCTGAATGGCTTGGTCACATAGTCATCCACCCCCAGTTTGAAACCCTTCACCTTGTCCTTCACATCCCCCTTGGCCGTGAGCATGATGACGGGGACATCTGAAAGATCCCGTATCTGTCGGCAAACCTGCCAGCCATCCATTGCCGGCATCATCACATCCAGGACAACGATATCGGGCTGCTCGGTGTACATTTTTTTGAGACCATCCGCGCCGCTGGAGGCAACTGATACCTCATAGCCGGTCTTCTCAAGCGCCCGCGTGAGCAACTTCAGGAGGCTCGTATCGTCATCGATCACCAGCACTTTTTGTTGCGTCATGACTTATCCGAAGAATCCTGTTCCCTTTTTTTCATTTTTGGCAAAGAGAAACTGAATATGGAACCTCGGCCCAGTGTGCTTTTCACTTCTATTGTACCACCTTGCGCCTCAACCAGGCGCTTGGCTGTATAAAGGCCCAATCCATATCCTTCGATGGCAACGTTGTCGCTGCCGTCACTGCGGTGAAACATCTCAAATATCTTATCGATATCACGAGCCCGGACGCCTATGCCTTCGTCCACCACCGATACAATGATGTAGCCCTCCTGCTCGGCCAGCCTCACCTCGATGTGTCCGCCATCCGGTGAGTATTTTATAGCATTATCGAGCAAGTTTACCAGTATTTCTTCCGTGCAGTCCCTGTCAGCCCAGGCATTTGGCAAATCATGCGGGCAAGCCAGGCTGATCGTATGATTTTCTGCTATGGCGCTCAGATTATGAACAATCTTGCTCGATAGCACTTGCATATCGGTCAGTTCCGGGCCGAGTTCGATCCTGCCACCCTCCAGACGCGATACCGTCAGGACATCTTGAACCAGCCGAGTCAATCGGGCGCTTTCAGCCTTGATGATCTCAAAGAGTTCCTCACCCTCATCGCTTTCGAATGATGAATCGCTTTGCGAAAGGAGTTCAATAGCCCCATTGATATTGGTTACCGGGGCCCTTAGCGCATGGGATACCATGGAAACGAACTCGGATTTCATCCGGTCCAATTCCTTAAGCTGTTCGTTTGCCTTGCGCAGCTCCTTGTTAGCTTTTTCCAGTTCCTGATAGGCTTGTCGCAGATTCTCGGTGCGCCAAGCGATCTTTTCCTCCAACTGCTGGTTCATTTTGCGGATTTCCCTCTCCGCTTCAACGATTTTTTCGTAGGAAGCTTGCAGTTGCCGCTCGGCATTTTTCCTCTCGGTGATGTCCCGCACGATTGCCGAATTTCTCCAGGGTTTACCATCATCATCGGTGAGCGTGGTTCTGGTTACCTCCACGAATATCCGGCGCCCGTCCTTGGTGAGTCGCTGGGTTTCAGCGTTGCGGACATAGCCTCTTTTGTGCATCTCTGAGGTCAAGCGTTCCAGTTCACCTGATAGCAAAAGATCAGGGGGAACCAGCTCGGAAAAATGCTGGCCGATCATTTCCTCTTTCGTATATCCGAAGATAAACTCGGCTCCCTTGTTCCACGATGTGACAACACCTTCCACAGTCGTGCTCAAAATGGCATCTGCGGATTCCGATACGATACTGGAAATGAACTTCTCGCCCTCTTTTGCCTTTCGTTCGGCCCTTTCTCCGGCAGCAATTTGATTACTAAACCAGGTGAGGGCGATCCATAAATAGAGGGAACCGATTCCGGCGTAAATCAAAATCCCAAACACCATCCTCTCGGTAGAGCTGAGATCGAACACGAACTCCGTCAGTATCTGGTACACGGCTACAATGACGATCATGCCGAGCACCACTATCCAGCGCACGGATCGAACCGATTCAGATAGCCATCGCTTCCGCTGCAGTTTCATGGTGAATCGATTATATCAAATATGAACCGCTTCAATCACCACCAACTTCTCTACATGGGTGGTGTGGGGTTCTGCCAGCTAGAAGATTCAGAGGGTCAAGAATCCAGAATCAGGGGACACCCCGGATACTTTACAATAAACCAAATGTTTGCTAAAATTCAAACCGTCACCCAGATGTTGCCAGACAGGTAACGTGCCTCTGAGTGACATCCGGTGAAAAGGAGGGCTCCATGAACACTCAAGTCGAGAGCTTCCTGAATTTCCTCTCTGTGGAAAAAGGATTTTCCCAGAATACCATTGTTGCCTACAGGAACGACCTGCGCCAGTTCGCTGCCTTTGCGGGAACGAAACTTTCCGAAAAAAGCCAGGCAGCCGATAACTGGGAAGCTATTGACCGGGATATGCTCATCAGCCATATCCTTGAACTCAGGGATAAACAATATGCCCCTACTACAGTAGCCAGAAAGATCGCCGCGGTAAGATCATTTTTTGACTTTCTGGTCCGGGAAGGCATCGTCAAGAAAGACCCGGCAGAGAACCTCGGCAGCACCAAACTGGGAAAACCTTTGCCCAAAACGCTCTCCGTCTCGCAGATTGAGGAACTTCTTTTTCAACCCACCAAACACTCAACCCCTGAAGCAAAAAGGGACAAGGCGATGCTGGAACTCATTTATGCCACTGGCATGAGAGTCACCGAACTGGTCTCACTGAACCTGGATGACGTCAATCTGGATGATGGTTTTGTGCGTTGCTTCGGCAAGGGCTCTAAAGAGCGGATCATCCCTATCCACGAGCAGGCGATCAGGGATTTGATAGCCTATATACAGGCGGCTCGCCCTAAGATCGTGACGGGCAACGAGCAAGCGCTGTTCGTGAACCGCCGGGGCCAGAGGCTTACACGGCAAGGCTTTTGGCTCATCTTGAAAAACTATGGGAAGTTAATCGGAATCGAAGACGAACTTACCCCCCACACCCTCCGCCACAGCATTGCCTCACACCTTCTCCACAGCGGGAAGATGAACTTGAGGGAGCTTCAGGAATTCCTGGGACATGCCAATATCTCCACTACCCAAATCTATACTCACCTCACCGATGAGCATGTTCGAAGAGTTTACGAAAGCTCCCACCCGCGAGCCAAATAAGTTCATGAAAGCAAGTTGATCATGGTCCAAAAGATAGAAAGCAAGTGGATCAAAGCAGGAGAGATCAATGCCCATTACCTTGTGGGCGGTGAAGGCCCACCGCTGGTTCTGGTCAATGGCGGTGGCGCGGCTTCCGCTGAAAACGATTGGGCCCCCAATATTGAGCCTCTGGCGGAACACTATCGAATCTATGCGCCGGATATGGTCGGCTATGGCAAGAGCGATAAACCCAAAGTTGATTATACGCAAAGGCTGTTCATCACTTTCCTTGAGGACTTTACGGCAGCCGTGGGGCTGGAACGCATGAGCATTATCGGGCACTCCCTGGGCGGGGGAATTGCCCTGGCATTCACGCTGAAACACCCTCAAAAAGTGGAAAAGCTTGTCCTGATAGATTGCTCCGGACTCTCCAACAATCTTACCCCATTAGCGAAAATGCTCCTTGGCATCTTCAAGAAGGTAGCCAAGCTCAAGAGGGACGAAACGTATATTTCAACGATGACAGGCGGCAGCAACAATGAGGTCCACGAAGTCTTCATGGATAGATTATCGGAGATCAAAATTCCCACATTGATATGCTGGGGCCAGTGGGATGGATACATGCCGGTCAAGCTGGCCTACCAGGCCCACAAGCGTATCCCAAACTCAAAACTCCATGTTTTCAAAAGGAGCTGGCATGCGCCCCACAGGTCAAGGGCCCAGGAGTTCAACAGCCTGGTGCTGGATTTTCTGAGGCAATAGATGTTGATTGGAGTTATCGGCGGGGGCAAATGCTCAAGGAAAGTCGCCCGGCTGGCAGAAGAAGTGGGCCGCGAGCTGGCAGAGCGTGGGGCCACGGTGATCTGTGGGGGATTAGGCGGGGTAATGGAATCCGTCTGCAAAGGGGCCAGGGAGGCCGGAGGACAAACTATCGGCATCCTGCCCGGCAACAGTCCAGCCGATGCTAATCCCTACGTGGATATCCCGATCGTCACCGGAATGGGAGAGATGCGCAACGTTGTCATCATCAAGTCGGCGCGGGCGGTGATTGCAATCGATGGCGAATACGGCACCCTTTCCGAGATCGGCCACGCCTTGAAAAGGGGGGTTCCGGTGATTGGGCTCTCTACCTGGGCGCTTTCCAAAGAAGGGAAGGCGGACGGTTCCATCATCATCGCCGAAAATGCTAAGGATGCGGTTCAGAAGGCGTTGGAGGCTATCACACCCTCACCCTGACACGCTCCCGTCGAGGGAGAGGGAATTCTCCCTCCCTTTGCGGGAGGGAGTTAGAGGAAGGGGAAAAGGAGTAAACTATGTTAACCGACTACATTCGAGCTGCGATGAAGCGCGCTAAATATGAAATCCTGCCGGATGATAACACCTTCTACGCGGAAATCCCCGATTTCGAGGGCGTCTGGGCTAATGCCGACACCCTCGAAGCATGCCGAGACGAATTAGGGGAGGTTCTGGAAGAATGGATTTTGTTCAGGATTTCTCGCAATCTTCCCCTGCCGATCGTTAACGGGATTGAATTGAAAGTCAAGGAAGCCGTGTAATGCCGCCCTTCAGGCCAATAAAGCGAAGGGATTTGATCCGCTATCTACAGGCGCTGGGCTTTGAGGGGCCTTACTCCGGGGGTAAACACCCGCTCATGACTAAAGGGAAAATCGTGCTGAGGTTGCCTAATCCGCATCGAAGCGATATCGGAATAGAGCTACTTACCAGGATACTCAGGCAAGCAGGGATCGACCGGAATAACTGGGAGAAACTTTGAAGGTGTACTAGGAGGAATAATGAAAATCGAGAAAATCAAAGCCAGAGAAATCCTCGATTCGCGAGGAAACCCGACCGTTGAGGTGGAAGTCCAACTGACGGATGGAACCATCGGCAGGGCAGCCGTGCCATCCGGGGCCAGCACCGGAACACACGAGGCGCTGGAGCTTCGCGATGGCGATAAGAGCCGTTACGGCGGCAAAGGCGTCCTGAGAGCGGTGGCTAACGTCAATGAGAAGATCGCTCCGGCTCTAATCTGGATGCTGGCCACATCGCAAGAGGAAATCGATCGCACAATGCTGGTGCTCGATAGCACGCCGGCCAAGTCGAACCTCGGAGCCAACGCCATCCTGGGGGTCTCGCTGGCCGTTGTTCACGCCGCCGCTAAGGCATCAAAGGTTCCTCTTTACCGCTATCTCGGCGGGGACAAGGCCCAGCTTCTACCCGTGCCGCTGATGAATATACTCAATGGCGGAAAGCACGCGGAGGACTCGGTAGACTTCCAGGAGTTCATGATCGCACCCGTCGGAGCGCCCACTTTTGCAGAAGCCCTTCGCATGGGGGCGGAAATCTATCAGGCGCTGAAAAAAATACTCAAGGATAAGGGATTGGCTACGGCAGTAGGAGACGAGGGAGGTTTTGCCCCGGCGCTGCCTTCGAATAAAGCGGCGGTGGAAGTGGTCTTGAACGCCATTGAAAAAGCGGGTTACAAGCCCGGCCAGCAGTGCTTCATTGCCCTCGATCCGGCCTCCAGCGAGTTCTATAAGGATGGCCAATACGATCTTGCCAAGGAAGGGCGGAAGCTTTCCAGCACCGAAATGGTCGATTACTACGCCGATCTGACATCCAATTACCCTATCATCAGCATCGAAGATGGACTGGCCGAGGACGACTGGCAGGGCTGGCAGCTTCTCACCCAGAAAATCGGTGCCAAGGTGCAACTGGTCGGCGATGATCTCTACGTCACCAACATCAAAAGGATTTCCCAGGGCATCGCTCAAAAGTCGAGCAATTCCGTGCTGATCAAACTTAACCAGATCGGAACCCTGACCGAGACCCGGTCGGCTATCGAGATGGCCCGGGGCGCGGGCTGGACAGCGGTTATCAGCCATCGATCCGGCGAGACCGAAGATACCACAATCAGCGATCTCGCCGTCGGCCTGAACACCGGCCAGATAAAGACCGGCGCGCCCTGCCGTTCCGAGCGGGTGGCTAAATACAATCGCCTCCTGAGGATAGAGGAGGAATTGGGTTCCAAAGCCAGATATGCCGGCCTGCTTGCGTATTACAACTTAAAAAGATAGGAGACTCAATGGAGATAATTCCCGGGATTCATCAAATCAAGGTCCCGATGGGGATACCGAACAGCCCCTTGGGTTTTACCAACACCTACCTCGTCCGGGGCGATGCCGGATGGACGCTCATCGATACCGGCTGGAATGCCAAAGGATCGTTCGAGGCTTTTGAAAGCCAGATGAGGGATATCGGCCTCGACTTCAAAGACATCAAGCTAATCGTTGTCACTCACGTCCATCCTGATCACTACGGCCTCTCCGGCCGCTTGAAACAGCTTTCCGGCGCAGAACTCGCCGTCCACAAGGCAGAGATGGCCTTCATCGATTCGAGATACTTGTGGACGGATATCCTTTTGCATGATATCGGGGAGTGGCTTCACCAGCACGGAGTCCCCGATAGCGTTTTGCCTGATCTGCGGCAAGCCTCGATGGGTGTATTGAACCTTGTTGTCCCGGCGGTGCCGGAAAGGGTGCTCCTGGGCGGAGAGACGATCTCTACGGGCAACTTCAATCTAAAGGTGATTTTAACACCGGGGCACTCTCCGGGCCATATCTGCCTCTACGAGCCATCGGCAAAAGTCTTGTTTTCGGGCGATCATATTTTGCCAGAAACCTCTCCCAACATTTCCCTTCACGTACAGTCGAAAGGCAACCCGCTGGGCGATTACATCCGGTCGCTGAAGTCAGTCCGCGAGATTGACGTGGAATTGGTTCTGCCTGCCCACGAGAATATATTTACCAATCTGCCCAAGCGAGTGGACGAACTCCTGAAGCACCACCAAAAAAGGACAGCCGCCATCTTGGATCGAATAAAGGTTGAACCAAAAACGGCTTACCAGATCGCCTCGGAGATACCCTGGGGTCTGGACATCGGCGGGATTGCGTGGAAAGACCTGAGGAATGTGGATAAGAGATTGGCTGTTATGGAAGCGCTGGCTCACCTGGAGGCGCTTAGAATAGAAAACAGGGTCCTAAAGTCCTCAAAAGAAGGGATCGTTTTTTATAAGACAGCCGCTTGATTCGGCACTTATTTCGGAGTAGACTTTAGGAAAAAGCAAGCTGCCAAAATCCCTCGATCGGCATCGGGAGATTTGGACGGAGTGAAGGAGGATTAACAAATGACAACCAAGATTGGCATCAACGGATTCGGGCGAATAGGGCGTCTGGTCTTCCGCATTGCGGCTAAAAACCCCAATATCGAGATCGTTGGCATCAACGACCTGGTTCCGGCTGACAACCTGGGTTACCTGCTGAAGTACGATTCCACCCATCGTCAGTTTGACGGCAAGGTGACAGTCGAAGGTGAGAACATTATTGTGAACGGCAAGAAGGTTCCTTGCTGCGCGGTACGCAATCCTGAAGAGCTGCCGTGGGGCAAGCTGGGCGCGGACATTGTCCTTGAATCGACGGGGCTGTTCACCGACTTTGAGGGCGCATCCAGGCACCTGGCCGCCGGCGCCAAGCGTGTGGTGATCTCCGCCCCCACCAAGAGCGCCGATAAAGTTCCTACCATCGTCATGGGAGTGAACGAGAAGACGCTCAAGAAGGACGCCAAGGTCGTTTCCAACGCTTCCTGCACCACCAACTGCCTGGCCCCGATTGCCAAGGTGGTCAACGACAATTTCGGCATTCTGGAAGGTCTGATGACCACTGTCCACGCCGCCACGGCTACCCAGCCGACTCAGGACGGCCCCAGCAAGAAGGACTGGCGCGGCGGCCGCAATGCTTATATGAACATCATCCCGTCTTCGACCGGCGCGGCCAAGGCCGTCGGCCTGGCCTTGCCTGAACTCAAGGGCAAGCTGACCGGCATGGCTTTCCGCGTGCCCGTGGCTGATGTCTCGGTAGTCGATCTGACCGTCCGCACCCAGACGGAAACCAGCTATGAAGCGATCTGCGCGGCCATGAAGGCTGCCTCCGAAGGGAATCTGAAGGGCATCCTCGGCTATACCGATGAAGAGGTGGTCTCCAGCGACTTCATCACCTGCCCCTTGAGTTCCATCTTCGATGCCAAGGCGGGCATCGGACTTTCCAGCACCTTCTTCAAGCTTGTCAGCTGGTACGACAACGAATGGGGTTACTCCACCCGCGTGGTCGACCTGATCCAGTACATGGCTAAACAGTAAAAGAAAAGCCATCTTCCGTCCCTCTTTCTTCAAGGAGGAATAAGAGTCCACCTCCCTTGGGCAAAGGGAGGTCGGGAGGGATTTGCGGGTCTATTCCAAAAGAAGGGCCGATAGTTTCCTTTGGTGTCTGAGTTCTATTTCGAAAAGAAGATGGCTCGAACCTTGGTGGAATCGTATGACGTTTTGAGCAATCAACGATTGGTTGAAGGGAACGGATAATGTCGGAATTCAAGAATGTGACAGTTGTCAAGAAAGCCAATATCTACTTCGGGGGCAATGTAACCAGCCGGACTGTTCTGTTTGCAGACGGATCGCGGAAGTCGCTTGGAGTTATGCTTACCGGAGAATACGAATTCAATACGGCAGACAAAGAGATCATGGAGATTCTCTCCGGGGAACTGGAGGTTTTGCTGCCCGGCGCCAAGGGGTGGAAAGAAGTGAAAGCGGGGCAATCGTTTGAAGTGCCGGCCAAGTCCAAATTCACCATGAAAGTCCGAAGCCTGGCTGATTACTGCTGTTCCTTTATCAAGTAACCATTTGATGGAATACGCCATTGAAACGGAAAGCCTTACCAAGCAGTACCGGAAGCGTTCCGGCCTGAAGCGCCGGAGCGTGTTCACTGCGCTCGATGGGGTCTCGCTTAAGATCAGGAAAGGCGAGGTTGTCGGATATCTTGGGCCTAACGGGGCCGGAAAAACAACCACCATCAAAATATTGACCAAGCTGATCCGGCCCACTTCAGGGCGGGCGTACGTCAACGGTGTCAATGTTGCCGGTTCCTCGCAAGAATTTTTGCGCCACGTGGGCACGCTGATCGAGGTCCCCGGCATCTATGAATATCTTACCCCTCACGAGATGCTGACCTACTTCGCCAAGGTGCATCGCATCCCCTCCCACGAAATCGATTCCAGAATCCGGCAAACGCTGGGGTTGCTCAACCTGCTGGATTGGGAACATCAGAAGACGGGCACGTTCAGCACCGGGATGCAGCGCAGGCTTGCGCTGGCAAAAGCTATTCTGCACCGGCCGGAGATATTGATTCTGGATGAGCCGGTGCTTGGACTGGATCCTCAGGGGATCCGTGATATCCGGGAGTTGATCCGCCAGTTCAAGAGCGACGGGATGACTGTGTTTTTGAGTTCGCACCTTTTGGGAGAAGTGGCGGAGGTCTGTGATATGGTGATCTTCCTGGATAAGGGAAAGGTGGTCCGTTCGGCTGGCATCAATGATATCGTCAACAGCAGCAGGTTCAAGGCGGTCAAGGTGAAATTCGCCAAACCGCTTTCAGGCGAGGAACTCCACCGGATTCGTTCTCTGGGGATGGTGAAGGATATCCGGCAGGCAGACGGCGTGGTCAGGATTGAGATTCGCGGTGAAGCGGAAGCAAGTTATCAGATACTGAGGGAGTTGGCCGCCATGGGTTTTGATATCTTCTCATACAATCCCGATGTTCTAGGTCTCGAAGATTACTACATCTCCATCGTGGGTGATGAGAGGAATGTGAAATAGATGGCCACCCTGAAGATCGACCTTTACGATGTTTATCTTTCGGTGAGGTTTGAGCTTACCAAGCATCGCAGACGCAAGAGGATTATGATCGCCGGGGCCCTGGCGATTCTGGTCCCTCTCCTGTTGTACATCGGCTACTACTTGGGATCGGACGTCTCTGCTGTTGATTTCGCATCCGGCAGCACGGGCTTCATCATGTTACTGGTCATAGTCGCCGGACCGATGTTTGCCGGAGACGCTGTATCCGGGGAGTTTCAGCGGAAAACCGGGTTGCTTCTGTTCCCCACGCCGCAGAGGCGAGTCTCCATTATCAGCGGAAAATACATCGCCGCGCTTATCGTGACCCTGTTACTGGTTTCCTTGTACTATGTGATCCTGACGTTTCAACTCATTCACCTGTTCGGCCTCAGCGAAATTCCCGGCGATCTGGGCAAGTCCTATCTGGTTGCCGTGCTCTATGCGAGCAGTGTGGTCAGCCTGTTCTTTTTCTTCAGCAGCGTCTTCAACAAAACCATCGCCTCGGTAATGGTTGGCATCTTTGTTGTCTTGATGCTGCTCCCCATCATCACGGGGATACTTATCGCAGTGGATGTCGAACCGTGGTTTATCCTGAGCTACCCCGCTCAATTGGTCATTGATGTCTTGAAAGAGGGAAGCGGAGGCGGTTTTGATGGGGAATTTCACCCCTCCTTTGGTCTTGGAGTGGTGGTGATGATTCTTTATACCCTGGCCTTCTTTCTGGGAAGCGCAGCCATTGCCAATCGGAAAGGCATGGAATGACCATGCCTTGAGCGCCTCTACAGTGTGGCCAGAAACTTCTCCAGAGTCATCGCCTGCAGCATGGATGGCAAAGGGCTTATATCGAGAAGTTGACCTCCACTATCAGAAATTGCAAAAATTAACGAAGGTCGGTATCCTGTTCATACCAGACGAAGCACGAGTTGAGTAATGCCGACAGTTTTGCGAATCGGAGCCTACAGATTCTTTTTCTATGCTGGTGATTACGGTGAGCCGCGCCATGTTCATATTGAACGTGAAAGCAGCACAGCAAAGTTCTGGCTGGATCCGGCCAGGCTCCAAAAGAGCAGTGGTTTTAGCAGCAAAGAGCTCAATCAGATTCCTAGTCGAAGAAAATCTCGACCTCTTACGAAAAAGTTGGGAGGGATACTTTGAAGACTGAACTACAAATAGCCAGTGCCCAAAATGTTGCCGTGACGGAAGATATTTTATCTGTTGGATTGAGTGATGGTCGCACAGTATCAGTGCCACTTGCATGGTATCCGAGACTCTCACATGCTACACCAGTGGAGAAGAATAATTGGCGGCTGATAGGTAAAGGCGCAGGTATTCACTGGCCAGACTTGGATGAAGATATAAGTGTTGAAAACCTGCTTGAGGGAAAGCCTTCAGGTGAAACTCAACATTCATTCAAGCGGTGGCTTGAAAAACGTGCCAATTGAGCGCATTATTTCTAAATGCAGTAGTTCCCGGCAAACGCGCCTCTACAGAGCGGCCAGAAACTTCTCCAGGGTCATTGCCTGCAAAAGCGGCTGCATCTTGGCATTGCCATATACTTTCACGATCGCTTCGTGATCGGCCCGGCGATAGGCCGCGCAGCAATCTTCCAGCAGAATTGCCTTGAAATCGTAGGCCAGGCCGTCCAGCACAGTGCTCAGCACACAAACCGGCGTGCTTATTCCGGCTACGGCAATCGTATCCACTCCCATGTCCCTCAAGGTGGTTTCCAGTCCGGTTCCCATGAAGGCGCTCATGTGTCTCTTGGGGAGTATGATATCGGTTTCCACCGGCCCAAACTCCGATATCACTTTCGCGCCTTCGGTACCCATGATAGTGTGAGGCTTGCGGCCCGTTGCCCGGAACATGAAGTCATCGGGCAGGAAGCTGTCGTTGGCAAAGATCACTGGCAAACCTTTTTCTCTGGCTGCCGCCAGCAATCGCTGGATGTTCGGGATTATTTTTCGGCCTTCTTCCCCGATACTGAAGGGAGAGCCGATGTCAACGGTATCCTTGAGCATATCCACAACGATGACTGCTGTCTTGTTCAAGTTTCTCTTCATTACGAACTCCTCGCGCGCCAGGCTAAGACCTGTTTGGCGATTTCCACCACAATCAGAAGCGAGAGGGCAACCAGCCCAATCATCACCCAATCCGCCAACCCCAGCGAAACCGTCTCAAAGGTGCCCTGAAGAGCAGGTACATAAATCACCAGAAGCATCATGGCAAACGAACTGGCCGCTGCGTAGATCAGCCACTTATTGGTAAATAGCCCCATCCTGAAAAGGGAACCCTTTGCCGAACGGCAGTTGAACGCATTGCACAGCCTCATCGTGATCAGCGTGGCAAAGAACATGGTCATGGCTTTACTCTGGACCAGATCGTCACCGCTGTGCAGCATCCACATATAGGTGAAGAGCGCCCCAAGGCTAATCCATACTCCAACACCACCGATATACCCCAGCGTATGGCTATCGAATATGCTTTTTCGAGGGTCGCGAGGAGGCTGCTTCATGATCCCCTGCTCCGGAGGCTCCACGCCCAAAGCCACTGCCGGCGCGCCATCCATCAGCAGGTTGATGAAGAGTATTTGAACAGCCGAGAGCGGAAGCGGCAGACCCGCAAGGAGGGTCGCTACCATTCCGATCACCGCCCCCAGATTTCCGCTTAAGAGATACACCAGGTACTTGCGGATATTGGCAAAGATGCTTCTCCCCTCTTCCACAGCCGCAACAATGGAGGCAAAGTTATCATCGGTGAGCACCATCGCCGCCGCTTCCCGGCTCACATCAGTTCCGGTGATGCCCATAGCAATCCCGATATCCGCCTTTTTCAGGGCAGGGGCATCATTCACACCGTCCCCGGTCATGGCTACCACATGTCCTTTGCGGGAAAATGCATCCACGATTCGCATCTTGTGCGCCGGAGACGTTCTGGCATAGACATCGATCTGCTCAACCATCTTCTCGAACTCGGCGTCGTTGATCTTATCCAGTTCGGCCCCGCTCAGGGCAAGCCCGTTTTCTTTAAGTAGTCCCAGCTCTCTGGCAATGGCCACCGCAGTCAGTTTGTGATCGCCGGTAATCATGACCGGCTTGATTCCCGCCGCTCTGCACAACTCGATAGCGCCCTTGACCTCCTCCCGCGGCGGGTCGATCATCCCTACCAATCCAACAAGGACCATATCCCGCTCAGCATCGATGGCAGAGCCGGTATCCGCAGCCAGCGGCTTGTACGCGATGCCCAGGACCCTCAAGGCATCTGAAGCCCACTGGCGGGCTATCTCCAGGACAAGCTCCCGATCCTGCTGACTCATCTCGATATCCCGGCCATCGCGATGGATGGCGGAGCAGGACTCCAGTATCACCTCGGCAGCGCCTTTGCTGTAAGCAAGCCTGCCCTGTGGCCCGGTGTGGATGGTGGTCATTCTCTTTGTCTCCGAGGAGAAAGGAATCTCCCCCACTCGTGGATATCTATTTGCTAACTCATCTTGCCGCAAACCGGCTTTGGCCGCCGCCACCACCAGCGCCCCCTCAGTCGGATCGCCTTTAATATCCCAGGACCCTTCTAGAGAAACGAGATGGGCATCGTTGCAAAGAAGGCCGCCTCTCAGCAGGGCTTCCAGTTGAACAGACTGGGAGTGATCGAAGGTTATGCCGTTCATCTTGAATTCGCCCTTGGGTTCATAGCCCGCGCCGGTCACTTCGATAGTCTGGCCGCCGGCCCAAATCCGGCGCACCGTCATCTCATCCCGCGTCAGGGTTCCCGTCTTATCCGAACAGATGACCGAAGCGCAACCCAGGGTTTCCACCGCCTGAAGTTTTCTGATAAGGGCATGGCGTTTGACCATCCGGCGGACGCCCAAAGCAAGGCTGATAGTCACTACCGCGGGCAGCGCCTCAGGTATCACCGCCACAGCGAGGGCCACCCCCCAGATAAACATATCGGTGGCCCCGTATCCCCTGGCAACGCCGGCGGCAGCAATCGCGGCACAGACAACCAGGGCAAATAT
>Ga0265296_1003215_pt1 | contig 15461 bp, 17 predicted proteins | sample MunlanPumphouse1_FD_189073 | JGI IMG/M metagenome (GOLD analysis project Ga0265296, IMG submission 189073) | Groundwater microbial communities from a municipal landfill in Southern Ontario, Canada - Pumphouse #1 | ecosystem: Environmental > Aquatic > Deep subsurface > Groundwater | place... | reverse complement strand
GGCCTTGAATCCCGAAATTCCGCTCCCGCCTTTGGCGGGAGATTTTACCGACAAATCCCAAATTCAGATCCTTTTTTCCGAAAGGCGGCGATTTTTCGTCCGATGCCTTAGGGCATCGGGGCGTCGCCCTGCGATTATATCTGCGCTTGCCCCGCCCTCCCGCCTGCCCCGCAGTCAGCTTTGCTGTACTGCTGGGGTGCGCGCGCAAACGGCACTCCCCTATGGGTTGTCAAATGCCAATATTTTTGTTATCATTTTATTAAGTAAGTTGATATACACTTATTATAAGTAGTGTATTATAATAGTTTAACAAAGTCAAAGCATTATGGCAAATACAGTTAGTGAAAACATCCGCAAATTGCGGATAAAAAAAGGAATTTCCCAAGATCGTCTATCGAAAGACGCTGATTTGGCGCTTAATACGATTGTGAAAATAGAAACCGGTGAAAGCCCCAATCCCACCGTGGACACATTAGAAAAAATAGCTAAAGCCCTCGGCGTGCTGGTGGCTGAATTGTTTAAATAAAAAATATGAAAATTACCCCTAATACTCAAACCATAGGACAATTTTTCTTTATAAACAACGAACAGTTTTTTATACCTGCATATCAAAGGAGATATGCATGGGGTATAAAACAGTTGGATGCACTTTTTAATGACATCAATAATCTTGAAGATAACGAAACACATCTTTTGGGCACAATAATATTATTAACAGAACACCATATACCAACGGTAAATAAATTAGAACTAGTTGACGGACAGCAACGCTTAACTTCATTATGTTTGTTATTAAAGGTGCTAAAGGAAGAATTAGAAAAAAATAATGCCAAAGAATATAGCGAAATAGAAGGTTTTTTAACTTGTCAGACTAGTGATGGTAAAAAAATACATAAAGTAGAATTAGGAGATTTGGATAATCCCGATTTTGAAAAAATAATGTATAGCATTGGTTCTGAAGACATAAAAAATAAAAATTTACTCCAAGCCATTGAGTATTTCCGCGAAAAAATCGGTGATTTAGGCGATGGTTTGTCTAATTTTTATAATAAATTAAAAAACAGAATAATTATTATAAGGCTTGACATCGCCGAAGCAAAAGACGCATTTAAACTTTTTGAATCAATTAATAATCGCGGATTAAAATTAACAGTAACAGATATAATTAAAAATTTTTTGTTAGGTCATGCTTCTATAATTGACAACGAAACTTTGGATTATGTTAAAAAGAATTGGACTGATTTAATAATAAATTTAGATGGCATTGATAGCGATAAATATTTTAGGCATTTTTTAATGGGCAAACTAAAGGTGAAGATTCCTAACTCTAAGTTAGCCGATCAGTTTAAACATTATTATTATATTAATATAAAAGAAGCCGATAGATTATCCGACTATAAGACACATTTAAACTTAATAGAAAGGGTCAATAAAGAGGTAAATAAACCAGAATCAGACGATGAAGATGATTCAACGGACAATGGCAAATTAGAAAATTATGTTGATGAAAAAACAGATATTAAAAATTTTTCTAAATCTCTAAAAAATTCTTCGGGCGTATATGCTCAAATAATGAATCGACAGCTTCCGAATAAAAAAATTAATCAACTATTGTTTGACCTTGAAAGAATTGAAGCTACCCCGGCTTTGACTTTTTTGCTTAATCTTTTCCAGCGCAAGATTTCTGACACTGAGATAGAGGAAGTGTTAAAAATTATACAGGCTTTTATGCTAAGAAGGCATATTTGTGAAGAACGAACCAGCATACTGGATGATATATTTTCAAAATTAGTTATTATTGATGATGAAAATATAGTGGAAAATGTTAAAGCGCGGCTTAACGAAGATTTACCAAGCGATGAAGAATTTATAGAAAAATTTGCCAAAGCAAACTTCAAAGGTCTTGAAAATAGGGCTAAATATATTTTAGAGCAGTTTGAATATTATTTAATAGGTAACCAAAATGAATACGTTTTGCAATCTGGTAATGAAGTGCACTTAGAACATATTATTCCCCTGACAATTGATACAAAAAAGGCCATTAGAGAGTTTGGCAACTGGCCGGATTATTTAGGTAATAAAGCACTGGAAAAACATAAGGATTATGTATGGAAAATTGGTAATTTAACGATATTGGCTCAAAAATTAAATATAAAAGCCTCAAATAATCCTTATAGGGCAAAATTAAAAGAGTACCAAAAATCGAATATAGAACTTAACAAAAATTTATACAATACATGTAAAAGTTTTCGTTTTAAAGAGGTGAAAAATAGATCAGAAGAGTTTGCGCAAATGGCTGTAAAAATTTGGAAATTTTAAGCATAAAACAATTCCGCCGAAAAAAAGGGTAGTCCAAGCGAGGGCGTGGCGGAAGGAGGGGGTTGGGGGGAAGAATTCCACCACGCCCGAGCCGAAGTAAAGAGTTTCCGCCGTCTTGGTATCAAGACATCAAAGCAAAACAATTTTCAAATCATTTTAAGAAAAAATTGGCGGGCGGGCGTTAAAAAATTGAAAGAAAATTACTTTGCTTTGCTCGCCGAAATTCGGCGGGCGGAAACGCGGAGCGGAGCTAATCGAGCATTTTTTGTTCAAAAAAGGTTCGAGCTTCATTCAGTAATCTCGAATGAACAAAGTGAATGAGGGGTGAAGCGAGCAAACTGCTTTGCTCGCGTCAGGACTTGAACTAAAACCTGCGTCAAGCCCCAATGCTTGGCATTGGGGAAAGATTGCTGAAACTTACGATATGGAAATTGGCAGCATAGAGGTCTTGAGCGATCATGTCCATTTAACACTCAGCGCCCCGCCGAGAATTGCTCCAAGCCGAGCCGTCCAACTTTTGAAAAGCGTAAGCACTAAGGCCTTATTTAGACACTATTCTTGGTTAAGACACTATTATTGGGGAGGCGAGGTGTGGGTGGGTGGCTATTTCGTCAGGACAGTCGGTCCAGGGCTAACCAAGGAAGACATCGACCAGTACATCTTGGAGCAATCCGAGGCATCTTAAAAATTAGACAAACCCCAATGCTTGGCATTGGGGTATACCAAGCGCTTGACAAAATTGGCAATTATCCCGAAGTGAAGGAATATCTTAAAACATTGATAAATGAAGAGCCGGAAATTTGTTGGTAGTGGTATATAGTGAGTAGCACGGTGGGGTAAATTTTAGTAAAATATCAACAGAAAATTCTATGCCATCTATAAATAACTCGCAGATAGATAGAGATGGCAAGATGGGAAAATATTTCAATAAAGATGATAAAGTTAAAATATGATAAAAACCTATAAATTTTCAAATGATTTTAAATTTCCCCACCTAACTCAAGAGGAGATTTCTTTCATAAGAAGCTCGGATTATAAATATTTTTGGAATTTATTTAGTTTTTTGCCAATGTACAGAAGAATATCCGTGGCTTTAATGGCCTTAACTTTGGTCAAAGTCGTTCCGAGTTATGGGAAAATAAAAAATATTAAAGAGGCGCAAGCCCACTATTTAAAAGCCTGCCGATTCTATCCCCCAGCCCAAAAAGAGTATGACAGTTTAAAAGAGCGTCTTCTTGGGAATCAATCCCGTGAAGCTATGCGTGAGCGACGGAAAAATAGAATGCTATCAAAAATTTATATGAAATATTGTTTATGAAAAATAAATTATATCTTGCCATATTTATTGTCCTTGGTATGAAGAATATAATACGGTCATCAATATGGGAGAAAAATTAGAGAAAAGCAGAAACCGACTATTACGACGAAAGGCAAGAGTATCGCGATTAAGGATTGGAAATGATTATAATTTTGCGTTATAGTAAACAACTAAAAGTACTATATAAATAATAACAAATCATTCTTTTAATTTTAGGATTAATTTGTTAGAATGTAAAAACTGAATTAAATATTATTTATGCAAAATCCCTCCTCACAACATCAAAAGTTAGTATCCGCTTTAATTGGCTATTTTATTAATAACTTGGGGTATGAAATATTAAGTGCGTCTATCGATAATTATGCCGATCCAGTTAAACAGGGAAGGCATGAGCCCGACATTATAGCTCGCGATAGCAGCGGAGTTATACATATTGCAGAAGCAAAATTAGGAGACGACTTGGTTTCAAATATTGCAAAAGAGCAATTTGAAGATTTTTCCAATAGAATAATGGCCAGTAATAATATGATCGTCCCATTTCATATTGTTGTGTATAAAGAAAATCACCAAAGGTTGTTGGATAAATTATATGAGATAGGTCTATCCAGTTTGGTTGGTAATAGAATTAAAATTTGGACATTATAGAATATGAAAAAAAAATTTAAGAAAAAGAAAAGTGGAGTTTTAGACAAATTAACAATTCAGGCACCAACAATAGGGCCAACGGTACTTTTGGATTCATCTTTTGTTTTGGCGCTTCTTGATGTTCGTGATTCTAATTATGATGCCGCAAAGTCACTTTTCGGATATTTAAAACCCCATAATTGTCGTTTTCATATTCCTTTGTATGTTTTTTCCGAAGTAATGTCAAAAATAATTCAGAGAGATAAAAAAGTGTCTTGTGCTTTAAAGGTAGTCGAGAATTTTTTGAAGGAATTACCTGGAATTTTATTCACAGCCAATCCGTCTATTGAGGATATTTTAGAAAGGTATAAGATTTTGGCGGCTAGAAAAAAGTTAAGATTTCTGCAATCCAATGATTTTATTATTGCAACTGAGGGTATTTTATCTAAGTCAATTATCTTAACCTGCGATTTAGGCATGTACGAAAAGGTTAAGAGGAATTATGAAGATATATACTTTGTTGCCACACACTCTAAAAAATATCAAGATGATGTTCCCAGGGTTATTAGAAAAATCATTAGTTTGGTTAGCAAGAAGAAGTAGGGCGGTGCCGTTGCGACGGTAGTCGCAACACGAAAAATCGCCGCCTTTCGGAAAAAAGGATCTGAATTTGGGATTTGTCGGTAAAATCTCCCGCCAAAGGCGGGAGCGGAATTTCGGGATTCAAGGCCGTGGCGGGCGGGCAAAAATTCCTCCCCCCCAACCCCCTTCCTTTTTGCCCGCTATCCGCCACGGCCTTGGAAAATTTCCGTTTTAAAATTTTGAATCATAACATTCCCCGCAGCTCTGCTGCGGTGGTGGTTGGTGGCAGAAGAGTATAGGGTGTATAATCCAGACGATGTGATTCGCAAATATATTATAGAACAGGGAATAGAGCAACAGTATCAAGTAATTCATACCGCCCAGTTGACTTTATTTTAAGTATCTCTCTGCTACGGAGAGATACCCCGTCAGCTCTGCTGCGGGGTAATTCATTTCAGGAAAATTTTTTAAGAGAAAATTCTTAAGAATTTTCTTGAAAAAAGGTTCGAACATCGTTTAGGAGCTTCGATAAGGCAAGACATTCATTTTTTTTAAATTTTGTTTTATATATTTTGTCGTTATATAGTTTTATATATTTTAAAATTAATTAATAACTTTAAAAATATAACAGACATAACAATTTTAAGTCCACAGGAAGTAGAAGAACGACTAAAAGAATTGTCGGGATGGAATTATGCCAACGATAAAATTAGCAAGGAGTTCCAATTTAAAGATTTTTTGGATTCTTTGAATTTTGTAAATCAATTGGCTCCTTTTTGCGAGGCCAACGACCACCATCCGGACATTCATATCTATTACAGCAAGATTCTTTTTGAACTCCAAAGATTTGATGTGGGCGGAAAAGTGACGGACAAGGACTTTTTGGTCGCCAAAGAGATTGATCGTTTGCATGGTCAGCGTCAACATTAATTTGATTCCTAAAAAAAGTGAGGCGGCAGCGTAATGTCATTGCTCCACAAAAATAAATCCGGAATTAAAAAATTCCAGATTTTTTAATTGACAGGAAGGTATTTTAATGATATCTTATGTTTAATCGGACATTAAAAAAGGAAGGAAAATATTTTATGAATTGCGAAATTTGCGGATGTGACCCGGCCATTATTGTCCTTTTACCAATCAAAAAGTCGGATGGTTGCTTGAATACCATGGCTTGTTTACAATGCGCGGAAAATTCCGGCCATTATTGTGTGGCGCATAAGATACCGCACATGGGTTTTGAAAGCGATGACACTACGGCTTGCTGGCGCTGTATTGAGGAATTGGTCTCGGCAAATTCAAACAGAGCGGAAGAAATTTATCTCCAGCTGGGTAATACTTTGCCCGATGCGGAGTTAGATGAATTAATGGAGCCCATGGAATTGTCCTGCATGATGACCGGTCAATCGTCAGCCAAGGTTATTTTAAGGTTTATTGCCACTAAAGCATTGCGGCTTAATAAAAGCATTGATGAGATTGTAAGTCAAATTGTTTCCAGTAAAAGCGTAGGCATTATTTTAAATTGAATTAAAAAATAATTAGAGTTAAGGCGACTGCCAGCTTTGACTCTTTTTTTAATTTTATATAAAATTAAAAAGAAATCAATTTGCTTTAATTCTCAAATCTCAGCTCTCAATACTGAAAACTAATTCCGGGGTATGGCGCAGTTGGCTAGCGCGCATGCATGGGGTGCATGAGGTCGCCGGTTCAAATCCGGCTACCCCGAATATGACCAAAAGATTATTTATTGCCATTCCATCTAGCGATGGTGTGGTTAAAAAATTGGCAGAATATGGCGATGGCTATAATTCAAACGGCATTAATTGGACCGAAGAAAATAATTTGCATATCACCGCGCATTTTTTGGGCGATGTCGAGGAAAATTTAATTCCAATTATTGACCAAACTTTGAATAAATTAATTTCTGCGAGAAGGCGGTTTATTCTTAACTATAATAAAATTTTATTGGCGCCGCCCGGCCGAACGCCGAATATGCTTTGGGCGGTATTTTTTCCCAGCCAAGAATTTTCCGCTTTATGTAATTTAGTTTCCTCGGCTTTGGGAAATATTGTTAATAATAAAGACCACCATCAGCCCATACCGCACATTACCCTGTGTCGATTTAAAAATGGTTTTGCTGCCAGCCGAGTCAGAGTGAGACAAATTAAATTGGATAATATTTTAGTTGCCAAATGCCAGCTTATAGAGTCAAATTTAACGCCCAACGGCCCGATTTATAATATATTATTTGAATATAATTTAAACGGATAATTATGAACAATTCTGATTTGGTTGAAAAATTAAAAACCGATGGATTTTTAAAGACGCCGGCCATTATTAGCGCCTTTCAAAAAATTGACCGGGCGGATTTTGTTTTGCCCCAATATTCAAATGAGCCGTATGAAGACTATCCTTTGCCCATCGGCCACGGGCAGACGATTTCCCAGCCGGCGACCGTGGCTTTTATGCTGGAATTATTACAGCCGAAAAACGGCGAAAAAATTTTAGACATGGGCGCGGGGTCGGGCTGGACCACGGCTTTATTGGCGGAAATAGCGGGTGATAATGGCAGTGTTTTTGGCCTGGAGATTATTCCTGAATTAGTTGAATTTGGAAAAAATAATTTAGGTAAATATAATTTTAAAAATGCGGAAATTTTATTAGCCGGCCGGCCTGCCGCAACCTTGGCGCCGGCAGGCGAAAAATTGGGTTTGCCGTCAAAAGCGCCGTTTGATAAAATTTTGGTTTCGGCCGCGGCCGAGGAAATTCCCCAAGAGCTTACGGCGCAATTGAAAATCGGCGGCGGGGGCATTATGGTCGTGCCAATTAAAAATTCAATTTTTAAAATTACCAGAATTACAAAAGATAAATTTCAGGCCGAGGAGTTTTCCGGCTTTGTCTTTGTGCCCTTAATTCATTAACTATTGAAAAAATAGATAATTTTTGTTAAAATAATTTTGATTTGCGAGAGTAGTTCAGTTGGCTAGAACGTCTGCCTTCCAAGCAGAAGGTCGCGGGTTCGAACCCCGTCTCTCGCTCCAAAATTATTTATTTTGGCAATAAAAAAGCACCCATTTATAGATGCTTATGATTTTAATCTAATGGTACTTAAAATTTTTTTTGCCTGTTGCCCAGTTCGGATTTTTTGTTCAAGATCTTGGATATATCGTTCTTTGACTGCTTGTCTAAAGGCCTCAGAGCCAAGATTAAGTTTATGAAAATAAACTTGGCAATTTTGGCAAACCACCCAGCCACCCAAAGAAGAACCTCGCGGGTTTATTATTGGATTAGTAATTTCTACCAAACAAACCGGGCAGATAATTTTTTTACCATCTTCTGTCATTACCCTACCTCCTATTTATAAAGAGCATATAGTTTTGTAACCATCTCATTAAGGTTGAAATTAAGTTTACATTATTTTTTAAATTTTTTCAACCCCGGCCAATCATTTGGCTACGACATACCCGCCGTCTGCCTTGACAACCCATTTACTCGGTATTATATTGAGTATAGACAATAAAATTTTAATAGAAAGGTCGGTCGATTAATTAATTAGGTTAATTATAAAATTATGAAAATTATGAATTTTAGGAAATCTCTCGCCTTGCTTGTCGTACTCTTAACCGCTTTCGGCTTAATCGGGATTGTCAATGCCCGGGTAGGAGCTGACAGGTCGGAGTCGGACGAAAGAGTTATCGCTCACACCGACGAGGAAATAAGCCGAGCAGTTTATTTCGGTTGCGAGGTTGTAAGAGAGGCTAAGACCTTGAAAGCGTTTCGCTGTCCGCGGGGAGTGGCCTTATTATTATCTCTCGCCGAGGATGTAAGAGTTTTCGCTTTAGACGATGAGGCGGTCAATGTTTTAAATAGTCCGAAACCGAGCGCGACGAGCGTCAGCGCCAACCAGCAAATCGGCGCTGACATAGTTCAGGCCTCTGGCAATACCGGCGGTAGCAGAAAAGTCGTAGTTCTTGATACGGGCTACAACTATCTTCACCCAGAATTAAGCTCTAGCTACCTTGGGGGCAAGGATTTTGTTAACAATGATAATGACCCCATGGACGATGAAGGACACGGCAGTCATGTGTCCGGAATAATCACAGCTGATGGCGTTGTTGACCTTAAGGCCAAAGGCGTGGCCCCTGACGCGGGAATTATCGCCGGTAAAGTGCTTAACCAAAATGGCTCGGGCTATTTCAGTGATGTCGTGGCCGCAATTTATTGGGCGGTAGATGGACCGGACGGCGTTTATGGCACGGCCGACGACTTTGGCGCTGACGCTATTAATATGAGCTTGGGCACTTCAAAAGTCTATAAGGGCTTCTGTAACGGCGTTTTACCTGACTTAACTGCCGCCATTAAATATGCGATTGATAAAAATGTAACTGTTGTGGTCGCGGCCGGTAATAGCGGTAGCGCCGGCGTGTCAATTCCGGGTTGCATTAGCTACTCTACGACTGTTGGCGCCGTTGACGGTCAAGATAGGGTTGCCCGTTTCTCCGGCAAAGGCAATGCTTTGGACATCACTGCTCCCGGAGTCAGCATTTACTCCACTGTTTTAGGAAGCGGTTATGCCTCTTGGAGCGGCACCAGTATGGCGACGCCGATGATAAGCGGCGTGGTCGCTCTTATTAAGTACATCCACCCGACTTATAGCCAAAGTACGGTTGAAAATAAACTCTTTAGTACGGCTAAAGATTTGGGCTATACTGGTAAGGATACGAGTTATGGCTGGGGCCGAGTAAGAGCTAATTTAGCGGTTCAGTAATTTGAAGATTGCTTCCCCCGCTTTCGCGGGGGTAAACTATCCTCGCAATGACAACGACTTAAAAGAAAATCCCGCCTAAAAAGCGGGGTTTTCTTTTCCCTTGGGCTTGGCGAGTCCTTAATGGCGGGCTTAGTAGCGGCTATTGACATGGGAACGATTTTTTGCTAAGATGGTGTTTGAAAATTATGGCACCTTACCGGATATGGTAGGGTGTTTTTAATTGGAAAATATGGCTAATTTATGGCTAATTTTGAGAAAAAAATTATAACAGCGGTGGGCTTGGTTTTCGCCTTTCAATTGCTTTTTCCCCAATATTCTTACGCCCACGGCTTAGACGGCGGCGGTGAAGCCAGAGAAAGTATGCTGGCGATAAATAATCTGTCCCAGCCGATTATTTTTGACCGAGTTGATAACGGCCAATATTTACGTTTGCCAAAAACAGATTTTCGCCAGCCGGTCAGAAAAGTGAAAGTAACAATTACCGCCTATTCGTCAACTATTGACCAAACCGATTCTGACCCATTCACCACGGCCAATGGCCGAAAAGTAAATGACGGTATTATCGCGGCGAATTTTTTGCCCTTTGGCACCAAAGTAAAAATGCCGAAGATTTTTGGCGATAAGGTTTTCAGCGTGGAAGACAGAATGAATTCCAGATACGACGACGGCCATTTAGATATTTGGCTGCCGACCAGAGAGCAGGCGAAAAAATTTGGCGTTAAATATGTGGAAGTGGAAATATACTAAAAAATTCCCGACTTGGGAATTTTTTAGTTTAATGAGGCCTGAGCGGGAATTGCACCCGCGAATAGCGGTTTTGCAGACCGCCGCCTTAACTACTTGGCTACCAGGCCAGGTATTTGCCTTATTAATTTATCATAAAAATTATTTTTTTTCAATCTGTATCGGCATTAATCAATCGGGGGGTATCGCTTGAAAGTTTTGTTTTTTTCTGATAGAGTTAATGTTGTATAAAAAATATGAACGTAAGTGAATTAGCGAGAAAATTGAAAGTGACCACCGACGAGATGCTGGAAAAATTGCCCCAGCTCGGTTTTGATATTGGCCGAAGAGCGATTAAAGTTGACGACCGCATTGCTTCTAAAATCATTGAGACCTGGCGCGTTAACGAAAAGAAAGAAAAAGAAAAATTGCGCTTCGCGGAAATCCGCGGCCAAACCGCGGATATGGATATTAATAAAGCAGATGAAGAAGCCCAAGTTAAAGAGGCGAGAGTGCCCCTGGTCATTAGTGTTCGGGAGTTTGCGGGTTTATTGAAACTGCCGGTCAATAAGGTCTTGGTAGAATTAATGAAAAATGGCGTTTTAATTTCAATGAATGAAAAAATTGATTTTGATACCGCCTCTATTATCGGCGAGGGGCTGGGCTATAAAATCATTGAGGATGAAACCCGGCTGGAAAATGACTATATTTTGCAAGCGCAGGAAAAATTAAAAACAATTTTGCAAGAGAAAGGGGAGGGCTTAAAACCGCGTTCGCCGGTGATTGTGGTTATGGGCCACGTTGACCACGGCAAAACAAAAATTTTAGATGGCATTCGCAAAACCGATGTGGTTTCCCGCGAAAGCGGCGGCATTACCCAGCACATCGGCGCCTACCAAGTACACAAAAATAATCGAGCCCTTACTTTTATTGATACGCCCGGCCACGAGGCCTTTACGGCCATGAGGTCTAGAGGCGCCAAGGTGGCCGATGTCGCCATTTTAGTCATCGCGGCTGATGACGGCATAAAGCCGCAAACCAAAGAGGCTATCAAGATTATTCAGGACGCGCAACTGCCTTTTGTGGTCGCGATTAATAAGATAGATAAGCCGGAAGCGAATATTGAAAAAGTTAAACAAGAATTGGCGCAATTGAATTTATTGCCCGAGGACTGGGGCGGCAAAGTTATCTGCGTCCCGGTTTCGGCCAAGGAAGGAACGGGCCTAGAGGACTTACTGGAAACGGTTTTGCTTGTCGCTGACTTGGAAAAAGACGGCTTAATGGCCGACCCCAATCGCTTGGCCATCGGCACCATTATTGAGTCGCATATTGATAAAGGCGAAGGGCCGGTGGCGACGATTTTGGTCCAGGCGGGCACCCTTAGGGTGGGCGAGCCCCTGGCCATGGGCCATGATTTTTATGGCAAGGTCAAGGCGCTCAAAGATTATCTGGGAAATTCAATAGAGTCGGCCCGGCCCGGGACGCCGGTAAGAATTTTGGGCTTAAAAGCAGTGCCGGAAGTGGGCAGTGTCATGGAAGCCGTGGGCGTCGGGCAAGTAGAAAATTTAAATAAGAATATCAGGAAGCATAAAAGCAAGCAAGATTTTTCCCTTAGAATTAACGGCCGGAACGAGGAGGAGGGAAAAGTTAAATTTATAAATTTAATTATTAAGACCGATGTTTTGGGGTCATTAGGCGCGGTTATTGAAAGTTTGATAAAATTAGAAACAGCGGAAATTAAAATTAAAATTGTTGGCAAGGGGCTGGGACTAATCACTGAATCAGATGTTCTAAAAGCCGAAGCCACCGGCGCGAAAATATTGGGTTTTCATGTTAAGCCCATGCCGGCTGTCGCCAATTTGGCCCGAGATAAAAAAGTGGCCATAAAATTCTATGAAGTGATTTATCATCTTATTGAAGACATTAAAAAAGAAATGGAGAAATTGAAAGAAAGAGAAATGGCGCGAAAATTAATTGGCAAATTAGAGGTTTTAAAAATATTCAGGAAAGAAAGCGGCAACATGATTGTCGGCGGCCGGGTCAGCGAGGGGGCCTTAGAGGTTTCTGATACCGTGATTGTGGTTCGCGGCGGCGAACCCGTGGCCTCGGGCAAGGTTAATCGCCTTGAGTGTTCAAGGCAATTAATTGAGGCGGTCGGTTCCGGCCAAGAATGCGGTATAAATTTTGAGGGCGATCCGATTATTGTCGAAGGCGACATTTTAGAATTTTATAAAAAATCATAATGTCAGACCGGATTATTAAAATCAATAAGCTAATAAGAGAACAGCTTGGCCAGATTATTAATAAGGAAATCGAGCTTCCCTTGGGAACAATTATTACTATTACTAAAGTTACCACCGCCAAGGATTTACGGCAGGCCAATGTTTTTGTTAGTATCTTGCCGGATGAGCAAATCCGTGAGGCCATGAAAACATTAATTAGAGAGGCCAAGGCCCTGCGCAACTGGCTTAACGAAAAAATTGTTTTAAGAAATATTCCAAAATTGAGATTTCATTTGGACGAGGAAGAAAAGAAAGCCATGGAGATTGATGAACTTTTGAATAATTTAAAATAAAGTATCTAAATTTAGATATTATATCCTATCAGCTATTGACAAAGATATAGTTATGTGATATAATTATAGTTGAATAGGAGTCAAATTTACTCCTATCGTACAATCACAAAAAGGAAGGATGACGACGATGTCTAAGACATTGATCCCGTCCGAATTGAGGGTGACGACTCGGGATGATAAGGGTCGCAAGTTTATTGAGGTTGTGGCGGCCGCCTATGACAAGGCCGGCCTATCCGAAGAGGAGGCCCAGCATGTCAATGAGGCCACCGGTCTGAAGGAGCTTATCGACAAACACATTGCCGATAATCGTACTCCCAACCAATTCGCCAACGAGGAGGTCGTCTCGAACTACGGCTATCTTTCCGGCTACAAGCCGAAGAGTTTGGCCGAACAGATCGCCCGTCTCAAGGAGCTTTTCCCCGGACTCGGCGATGCCAATCAAGACCTGCTCTTGGAGATCGAGAAGGGCGAAGTCAAGCTGCCGAAACACGCCGAGGGCTGGTTTGCCATCCCCAACTGGCTCAAGAATCCGCAGATTTTTGGCTCGACCTACTTTGGCTCGACCTACAGCGAAGCGCTCCTCAAGGTGCTCAAAATTATCAAACAGACCAGGAGCGGTAAGTTTTACAACTACCGTGAAGACCAGCTCGACGAAAAACGGCTCCGGCAATCGGCTCGCACTCAGAAGTTTTTCCTTGAGCTGTCGGAGGTCCAAGGCAACCCGGACATCCTGATTGTTCCGGCCCAGTTTGGCCTGCGTCACCGGGGTCGTTCCATCCGTCGCGCTCGTGAGGTTTTCCTGGCCAACGAGTTCGGTTTCGGCGCATTCGCGGTCGGGATCATGCTCCTGACTCATCCGGAACGGCTCCAGAACGTAAACGATCTCTGGGTTGACTGCGCCGGAGACGAGTTTGCTCCTGGTGCCGATGGCTGCTTCGACCGCGCCCCGTGCTTCGGCTTTAGCGACGGTCGGCTCGGGTTCGGCGCGAGCACGGTTGACGACGTCGTTGACGATTATGGGTCGGCGTCCGGCTTTCTTCCGCAGTAATGAGCGTTGAGAATTGAACCATTGAACCTTTTGTTTTTTTGAATATTGAATTCGCATTGAGGTTATCCAAACTTTTGGATAACCTCATTTTATTTTTATAAATAATATTTTTTGGTATACTTAATTATGGAGAGTAGGTTAATGAACCTTAGTCCATGCGATTGGGGTCACCGAAATCTGTTCTCATATCACAACCAGAGTCCGGCAAATTACGATTTGCCTGAGAGCGTTGCCATGAGGAGTTACTGCTTGTTTTTGCCTGGCGCGAGTTTCTTACGAGGAATGTCGCCGAATAAAATACAGAGAATTAATTTTTACAATTAAATTTTAATTTTCAGTGTCTATGGATAGGCAAAAGCAAATTCCTGATGCCGATGGCTGCTTCGACCGCGCCCCGTACTTCAACTTTAACGACAGTCAGCTCAAGTTCGACACGAACACGATTGACAACGTCGATGACAATTATGGGTCGGCGTCCGGCTTTCTTCCGAAGTCGCTCCTCTTATCAAAAGCCACCCTTTTATTGAGAGTGGCTTTTACTTTTATATTTGATTCAGTGAGCGCAACCATCCCCCCAACATTTTGCCGATCTCATTTATCATTTCTTCAAGGGTGATATATTTTTTTAAATCCAGCGCGCGCGTGTCTTTCATGAGGCGGACAAAAATTCTTAACATATTTAGCTTAACGCTAACCAATTTTAAGGCCGTAATCCGCTCTGGTTTTGGCGATTGATTGGCGATTAGAATACCTTCTAAAATTTCAAGGGTAATATTTTCACTTTTTTCAAAAATAGCATATTTGTCTTGCTTGGGCGCTATTTTTCTAAACTCATAAAGTTTTTTATAGAATTCGTATGCCTTTTTAAACAGTGGCATATTATAAATTTCTTCCATAAGTATGAAAATTAATAATAGAGTATTTAAAGATATTATTTCTTTGGAAAATTTGTTTTCCGCCTGGGATGAATTTAAAAGAGGGAAAATAAATAAGATAGACGTGCAAAAATTTGAATTTAATCTGGAGCATAATATTTTTGATCTGTATTATGATCTAAGCCATGAAGTCTATCAACATGGCGCGTACAAAATATTTCATATCCACGATCCAAAACATCGAATAATTTCCAAGGCCACAGTGCGAGACCGGATAGTCCACCATGCGGTTTTTAAGGAGTTGTGCCAGATTTTCGATCCGTCTTTTATTTATCATTCTTATTCTTCCCGCATTGGCAAAGGCACACATTTGGCCGTGTTGAATTTGGAAAAAGCATTGCGGAAAGCCAGTAAAAATTATTATCAAAATGTTTATATCCTAAAATGCGATATCAAAAAGTTCTTTGCCAGCATTCCTCACAAAAAACTACTGGCGATTATAAAGAGAAAAATTACAGACCAAAAATTCCTTTGGCTGATTGAGCAAGTTATTGATAGTTTTGTCTCACCTGTGGATAAAATTCCCGAGAGAGAGAGAGAGAGAGAGAGAGAGAGAGTTAATAGGCGGCATT
>Ga0265296_1003214_pt1 | contig 15463 bp, 14 predicted proteins | sample MunlanPumphouse1_FD_189073 | JGI IMG/M metagenome (GOLD analysis project Ga0265296, IMG submission 189073) | Groundwater microbial communities from a municipal landfill in Southern Ontario, Canada - Pumphouse #1 | ecosystem: Environmental > Aquatic > Deep subsurface > Groundwater | place... | reverse complement strand
AAGCCGACCGCGGCCCTCCCGGCGGCGCGCAAGGCGCCGGCGAGGCCAGGCGGCGATGCCAAGAAGACGACGGCCGCGCGCGGCCGCGGCGGCCGCAAGAAGTAGGGCCGCGGCCGCCCGAGAACGGTCGATGGGCCGGGGAGGCGGGATCCTCCCCGGTCCCCGGCGCGGCGGCGAAGCCGCCGTCCGGCCGCCCAGGCACGGGCCCCCGACGCGCTTCGACGAGGGCCCGCTCCGGAGGCCGCCGACCTCGCCGCGCAGCGCCCTGTGCTCTACACTGCTGGGGAGCGTCATCCATATGGATGGATACGAGGCCGCGGCGTTCCGCGGGATCGCTTGAGGTGGCACATGGAGGCTGAGGAGAAGGCGTCTATCGAGGTCACACTGCATCTCCATCCGCACCTCACGCGGTACAGCCCTCGCATCGGGGCTTCGGGCCCGCAGCCGGTGGAGGTGCCCGAGGGCACCACGGCCGGCGAGCTGCTCACGGGCATCTGCGGCCTGCCTGGCAGGCTGCAGCTCTTCATCGCCCTCAACGGGCGTCAGGCGAGCCCGGACGAGCCCCTGCGCGACGGTGACCGGGTGCGCGTCTTCATGCCGCTGTCGGGAGGCTGACCGCCACCAGGCGGTCCGCGCGAGACACTCAAGGAGGCGATTCGGCAGTGAAAGCCCAGCTCGTCGTGAACCCGGACAGGTGCACGGGATGCAGAGCCTGCGAGACGGCTTGCTCTTTCGCGCACTACGAGGAGTTCAACCCGCAGAGGTCGGCCGTCCGCGTGAGCGTCTTCACCAACGATGCCTACTTCCTCCCGGTCGTCTGCCTCCAGTGCGCCGACGCGGCCTGCGTGGCCGTGTGCCCGTCGGGTGCGATGCACGTGGGCGAGGTCGACGGCAACTACGCCGTGCTGGTCGACCGCGAGCGCTGCGTGGGTTGCCACATGTGCGTCCTCGCCTGCCCCTTCGGCTGCGTCGAGGACGACGGCGCCCAGAGTGTGCGCAAGTGCGACCTGTGCGCTGGAGACCCGGCCTGTGTGCGCGCTTGCGCGACCAGGGCCCTCGACTACGCCCCGGTCGGCACCGTCGCGAGCGCCCGGCGCAAGGCGCTGGCGGGGAGAATGAAGCTCGAAGAAGGGCGGCAGTGATGGCGCGCGCGGCTGCGTTCGGAGGCTGGCAAGGCCGGCTTCTCAGGGTCGACCTGGAACAGGGCACGGCGCGCGGCGAGCCCATCGAGCGCGCCGTGCTCGAGAAGTGGGTCGGGGGGCGCGGGCTCGGCGTCTGGTACCTGAACCAGGAGGTCGACCCGCAGGTTGACGCCTTGGGCCCCGCCAACAAGCTCATCTTCGCGACCGGCCCGCTCACCGGCACGGGTACGGTCGCCGGCAGCCGCCAGATGCTGGTGACCAAGTCGCCGCTGACCGGGGCCGTCGCCACCTCGAACACCGGCGGGTACTTCGGCGCCGAGCTCAAGTTCGCCGGCTACGATGCCATCATCGTCGAGAAGGCCGCCGCGGCTCCCGTCTACCTCTGGATCGACGACGACCGCGTCGAGATCCGCGCCGCGGACGACGTGTGGGGGCGGGAGGTCGGCGCGACGACCGGCATCCTGCTGGGCGAGACCCACGAGGATGCCAAGGTCATGTGCATCGGGCCGGCCGGCGAGAACCTGGTCAAGATCAGCGCCGTGATGAACGACATGGGCCGGGCGGCCGGGCGTTCCGGCGTCGGAGCGGTCATGGGCTCCAAGCGGCTCAAGGCCATTGTCGTCCACGGTACGCAGGGCGTGCGCGTCGCCGACCCGGCCGGGTTCATGCAGGCCGTCCAGGACGTCCGCGACCACGAGCTGCTGAACCAGTACATGACGGTGACCATCGCCGAGTACGGCACGTCCGACGTCGTCGAGTTCTCCGACGAGCTCGGGCTCCTGCCGACGAGGAACTTCCAGCAGGGCACCTTCGAGGGAGCCGCGGCGATCGGCGGCAGCGCCGTGGCGCGCTACAACCTCAAGGGGGTCGGCAAGACCAAGGCCTGCTTCGGCTGCCCCACCGCCTGCGGGCGCGTCACCGCCGTGGAGCACGGGCCGTTCAAGGGCCGCGGGGAGGGCCCCGAGTACGAGACGCTCGGGTCGCTCGGGGCCGTGTGCGGGGTCTCGGACCTCGAGGCGGTCCTCAAGAGCAACTACCTGTGCAACGAGCTCGGCATGGACACGATCTCGGCCGGGGTGACGATGGCGTGTGCGATGGAGCTCGTCGAGAAGGGCTACCTCTCGGAGGGCGAGGTCGGGCGCCCACTGGGCTTCGGCGACGGCGCCGCCGTGGTCGAGCTCCTGCAGAAGACGGCGCTGCGCGAGGGCTTCGGCGACGCGCTCGCGGAGGGGTCGTACCGGCTTGCCGAGCGCTATGGCCACCCGGAGCTCAGCATGACCGTCAAGAAGCTCGAGTTCCCGAACTACGACCCGCGCGGCGGCAACGGCTTCGCGCTCGCCTACGCGACCCAGAACCGCGGCGCCTGCCACATCCGCAACGAGGTCCACTGCGTCGAGTTCTTCGGCATCTCGCTGCTCGGGATCACGAAGGAAGAGGGCGAGAACGTCGACCGCTTCAGCAGCGACGGCAAGGCCGAGATCGCCAAGCAGATCCAGGATTACTACTGCATGATCGACTCCTCCGGGATGTGCAACTTCCTGGTCATCTCCATGCCCCACGCGGCCGCGTTCATGGGCCTCGTCGAGAAGGCCACGGGGATCGACTTCGGCGGCCTCGACGGGTTCCTGCGCGTCGGCGAAGCCATCTACAACCTCGAGCGGCTCTTCAACCTCGGGGCAGGCCTCACGGCGGCCGACGACACGCTGCCGCGGCGCATGCTCGAGGAGCCGTTCGTCGAAGGTGCCAGCAAGGGCCACGTGCCGAAGCTGGACGTGATGCTGCCCGAGTACTACGCCCTGCGCGGCTGGGACGCGGCCGGCGTGCCGACGGCGGAGCGCCTGGCCGAGCTCGGCGTGGCAGGCGGGGCCGCGCTCTGAAGCCGAGCTGCCGGGACCGCAGGGCGGGTACGTGAGGGCGCCCTACGTCATCCTCGGGAACGGGGCGGCGGCGCTGGCGGCGATCAGGGCCATCCGGCGGCGCGACCGGCAGGGCGGGATCATCGTCGTGACCGCCGGGTCGCCGGCCGCCTACTCGCCGGCGCTGCTGCCCTACGTCATCTCCGGGCGCCTGCCCGAGGAGCGTCTCGCCTTGACCGGCCAGGCCTTCTACTCATCGCACGGGGTGACTCTGCTGGCGGGGCGCCGAGCCGTGGAGGTGGAGGCGGGCGAGCACCGGGTCAGCCTCGATGATGAGGGGCACGTCGGCTACGGCCGCCTGCTCGTCGCCACAGGGGCGTCCGCCAAAGGGAGCGCCGTCGCCGGCGCGGACGCAGGTGAACCGCTGACGCTGCGCTCCCTCGAGGACGCTCGGCGCATCCGCGCCCGGGCCGCCGAGTGCCGGGCGGTCTGCGTCCTTGGCGCGGGCCTGGCGGGGCTGGAGATGGCCATGGCCCTTCGCGAGCTGGGCAAGGACGTCGCCGTCGTCGCGGCGTCGGGGCAGATCCTGAGCCGCAACGCCGGCCCGGCCGAGGCCGAGGTCGTGCAGGCGATGCTCGCGAGAGCGGGGGTCAGCCTCCTGCTCGGACGCTCGCTCGCGGGCCTCGAGCACGGCCTCGGCAGGCGCTGGCTGGTGACGAACGAGGGCGACCGCGTGCCGGCGGACCTCCTCGTCGCGGCCAAGGGGGCGCAGCCCAACGCGAGGCCGCTGACCGGCGGAGCCGGCGCGCCGGGTCATCAGACCGTCGACGAGCACATGCGCACGGGCCTCCCCGACGTCTTCGCCGCCGGCGATGTCGTGCTGTCGCGGGACGCCGTCAGCGGCGAGCCACGGGCCTTCTCGACCTGGCCGAGCGCCTGTCTGGAGGGCAATGTCGCCGGAGCGTCCATGGCCGGAGGGGCGATCTCGTGCGAGGCCGAGATCGCCTTCAACATCATCCCGGTGTTCGGCTCCTCCGCCGCGTTCATCGGGGACACTGCGAGCGCGGCCCAGGCTCCGGATGGCGAGGCCCTGGTCTGGAAGGGGAGCCGGCCGGAACGCGGGCTCTATCGGCGGTTCTACCTGCGCGGCGGCCGGATCGTCGGGGCGGCGCTCGTCGGCTCCTGCCGGGACGCGGGGCTTGTGCGGCGCCTCATCGAGACGGGCGCGAGCACCTCCGGCCGCGCCCTGGCCGACGTCCTCGCCGGTTCCGGCTGGGGAGCGGTGAAGGGGCGCTGCCTGCCGCGGCTGTGAGCGGTCGGCTCGGCCGTACGCCCGCCGGCGCCGCGTGGTCTCGCTCTTGCGCGCCTGTGGCAGCACCTCGAAGTAGCCGTTGAACGACTCTGCGTCGGTGGCGATTCGACGGGTGCTCTCAAGGAAGGCGTCGACGCGCTCCGCCGGCGTCGCGTCGGCGATCATCGGTGCCTGCGCGTGGGCGCACTCGCCCAGGACGATCGCGCGGATGACGGCCTCGACGAGCCCTACCTTGCCGCCGAAGTAGCAGCGCGTGGAGGCCTCGTTGGCCTCCGCCTCTGCGGTGACGGCTTCGAGGGTCAGCGCCGCGAGACCGTCGCGGGCCAGGATGCGCCTGGCCGCGACGATCATGCGGCGGGCGGTGGGGTGGTCCCGGATGTCCGCCTGAGAAGGCTCTGGGCCTTTGTCAGGAGCGTCGCCGGCGTCGCTGTCGTTCGTCGCTCGCAATGAGGGCCTCTCGCTTTCGTTCTGCACTCGTTCCCCCCGGAGACCCGTGTCGCAAGGAGCGCTGCGCCGGGCTTTTCGGCAGCCGGTCGGGACCTCGTGCGTCCTGCTAGCCGCAACCGCCACGGGCTGTAAACACGGCGGGGGCTCCACTCAAGCGCTTCTCGAGTCCGCGCCCCCTGCGCAATCGACCAGCGCATCGAGGCCGCCGAGGGCATCAAGCGGGGCCGACGGACATCCCCACTATCTACGCGACCCACGCCCTCGCCGCCGGCTGCTCGATCATCCTGAAGCCTGTCAGCAGCACGCCGTTCAGCAGCATCGCCCTGGGCGAGATCTTCGATGAGGCCATCGCGATCGCCAACGAGACGCCGTACGGCCTGCAGGGTGCGGCCTTCACGAGCAGCCTGCGCAACGCGTTCCTGCTTGGCGAGGGGATCACGTGTGGTACCGTCCTCATCAATGAGAGCAACAACTCTTGGGACCAGCTCGCCCCGTTCGGCGGCCGCAAGCAGAGCGGCCTCGGGCGTGAGCTTTCGTCGTGGATGTTCGACGAGGTGACCGAGCTGAAGCAGATGAACATCGACATCGCCAAGGTCAAGTGACCGCTGTCGCCAGGCGATCCGGCGGCGCGTGGGACGGGGCCAGAAGCCCCATCCCGCGCGCCGCCGTGCTGCACTCGGGCCCGAAGGATGCGCGGAGGACTGATGCGCCGCGGCCCGTCCCGCCAGACCGTAGGGGGTGTCACAGCAGATGAACGAGAACGTGTCCGCGACGGTGGTGGTTGTGGCCGAGGGCGCGGCGCCGAGTCACGAGTACGGGCGCCTCACCGTCGACGTCGAGAAGTGCACGGGGTGCCGGTGCTGTGAGCTCGCCTGTTCCCTGAAGAACTATGGGGAGTGCAATCCGTCGCGCGCCCGTATCTATGTGGTGCGCTCGCAGGTCGACGGGGTGATCACCACGATCCCTGTGACGTGCCAGCAGTGTGAGGACCCCCTGTGCGTGGCGATGTGCCCGGCGGCGGCGCTCAGCCGCAGCGCCGAGACGCACGCGGTGGTCGTGGACCCGGACAAGTGCCTCGGCTGTCGTACCTGCGTGGAAGTCTGCCCGTTCGGCGCCCCCGCCGTAGACCCACGCACCGGCAAAGCGGAGAAATGCACCTTGTGCGATGGCGAGCCGACGTGCGTCAAGGTGTGTTCGCAGCAGGCGCTCACCTTCGTCAGCGCCGAGGAAGAGGGCTTGTATCGCAAGCGTAGCGGCGTCGAGAAGTACCTGGAGCACCTCCGTTCGGTCGCTGCGATCGACGGGTGATGGGGAGTGGAACCATGACGGATCTCTACGGCGGCAAGATACTCCGCGTGGACCTCACCAGAGGGGAGGTCGCGACAGTCCCCACCGAGCGCTACGCGCCCAAGTTCATCGGGGGGCGAGGATTCAACGCCCGCCTGCTCTACGAGGCTGTCGATGCCTCCACCGACCCGTTGGGCCCGGAGAACATCGTCGGCCTGTCGGCCGGACCGCTCTCGGGCACGCTCTACCCCGGTTGCAGCCGCACGGACGTCATGTGCAAGTCGCCGGTCACCGGCTACATCGGAAACGCGAGCATGGGCGGCGACTGGTCGGCCGAGCTCAAGCACGCCGGCTGGGATGCGGTCGTGCTCGAGGGTAAGGCGGCCAAGCCCGTCTACGTCGCGATCCGCAACGACAGGGTGGAGATCCGCGACGCGGGCGAGCTGTGGGGCAAGCAGAACTACGTGGTCCAGGACCTCATCAGGTCGGAGCTGGGCAGCCCCGACGCCAAGATCGTCTCCATCGGCCCCGCGGGGGAGAACCAGGTCGTGTACTCGACGATCCACTGCAACGTCGGCAATGCCGCGGCGCGCACGGGGACCGGCGCCGTGATGGGGTCGAAGAACTGCAAGGCGATCGCCTGCGCGGCACGCAGGGGGTCAAGGTCGCCGACCCCGAGGCGTTCCTGGAGGCGTGCCTGGAGGCTCACCAGACGGTCCGCGACTCCGAGTACTACGAGGAGGTCCACACCATCGGCGTGATGAACGCCGAGACGGCCTACGTGCGCTCGGGCATCGAGTGCGGCGGTGACGGCCACGAGGGCGCGAGTTCGTTCGAGGACAAGTACTACTTCCGTGACTTCTACAAGGAGTGGGGCCATCGCCGGACGGGGTGCGCGGGCTGCCCGGTGCACTGCATGGAGAACTACCGGGTGCCGGGCATCGGGGGCACGGTCATCTCGTGCGAGCTCTACCCGCAGCTCTCGGCGGAGCTGCGCAACGACGACATGCTGAACTGGTTCGAGCAGGTCAGGCTCTGCCAGCAGATGGGCATCGATAACACGTCCATGGCCATGACCATCCAGTGGCTCATGGAGCTGCATGAGCTCGGCGTGCTCGACGCGAGCCTCACCGACGGCATACCGATTGAGTTCGGCAGCTCGCAGGCGATCGACTACCTGATGCGCGCCACGGTGGGCAGGACGGGCTTCGGAGACGTCGTCGCGGGCGGAATGAAGGCCACCGCCGAGTACCTCGATGCGAGGGTCCCGCTCGAGCGGCGCGGCGGCAGGAGCACCTACCACCACGCCATGCAGGTCAACAACAACCCGATGTACGGCATCAATCCGCGGGTGAAGTCGATGGCGCTCTCCTACTCCATCGGCAGAAGGTCCGACTGCATCCAGGACCTGAACATGCAGGAGTTCGACGTCATCACGGCGCCAATCTACCCGGACTGGTCGGAAGCGGACAGGAAGGCCGCCGTCGAGCACGACTACGTCGTCTCCGCGGCGCAGACCGGCATCGAGGACGCTGCCGACCCGGCCGTCTGGCAGGGCAATGCCAAGGTCGTCAGCGACATGGGCGTCACGACCGGGGTGCCGGACATGGTGGGCACCTGCAAGTGGCATACGCCATGGTTGTTCATGGACATCAAGCCGAAGCAGTATGCCAAGGCTCTGACCGCGGGCCTGGGCCGGCCGGTGACCGAGGACGATCTCACCGCCGCCTCGCTTCGGCTCAGGAACGTCGAGCGCGCCCTCGAGTGCAAACTGGGCAGGCGCCGGGAGAACGACACGGTCCCGGAGAAGGAGTTCGGCAAGCCGGTCTCCCACGGTTTGTGGAAGGGCAAGCTCGGCATCGAGCGCGATGAGCTCGAGGGCATGAAGGACATGTACTACGACTTGCGCGGCTGGGATCCGAAGACGGGTATCCCCTTCAAGGAGACGCTGACCGAGTTCGGGCTCGACGACATCGCCCAGGACCTGGATGCTTTGGGCATCCTGCCGGAGCGTGCCGCCGCCGCCGCCGCCGACCCTGCCGGGGATGAGCCTCGCGGCGAAGCCGGGCAGACCGAGGAGCTGGTGACGGACTGAGCGGCGGAGTGGCACCGCTCGTGGTACCTGCCGACCTCCTGGCGCGGATCGACGCGACGCCGCGCACCGGCAGGCCGCAGATCTCGTGGGAGGCGTCCATCGCCGGCTACTTGTACCTGGGCGGGCTGGGCGCCGGCGCCTACATCGTGGCGGTGGTCGCCGGCTGGCTGGGCCTGACGCTCGCCCCGGCTCGCATAACGTTGATCGGCGGTTGGGTGTGGGACTGGTCGCGGGCCCTCGTCCTGTGGGGGCCGTTCGCGACCGCGCTCGGGGCCTCCCTGCTGATCTTCCATCTTGGGAAGAACTGGTTTCTCTTCTACACGGCCTGCAAGAACCCCCGGACCTCGTGGCTGGCGAGGGGCTTCCTGATCCTCAGCGGGTTCATCGTCGTCGGGGGCGTGGTGGCGGCGGTCGCGGTGTTCCTGCCGTCCTGGCCCGACCGCCACCTCGGGCTCTGGCGGGTGCTGGAGGCGGTCGGGGTGGTGCTCGCCTTCGGTACGGCCATCTACACCGGCCTCCTGCTCAGGTCGATCAAGTACATCCCGGCCTGGAACGCGCCCCTCATCCCCTTCCTGTTTCTGGCGTCCGCTCTCTCCACCGGGGCGATGGGCGTGCTCATGGGCGCCATGGTCCACCGTCTCCTCGTTGCGGACGCCGCCTCGGTGCACGGATTGGCGCGTGGGGTGGAGGCGATCGAGCCGCTGCTGATCGCGATCGAAGCGACGCTGCTGGTGCTCTACGTTCGGTATCTCAAGAAGGGCAAGCCGGAGGGGCTCCTCTCGGCTGGCCTGTGGCTCTCGGGCTCCTGGCGGTACGGCTTCTGGGGAGGCATTGTGGGGCTGTCGCTGGCGTTGCCCTTCGCCCTCGCTCTCGTCAACCTCGGGCTGCGCTCGGACCTGCTGGCCGTGATCGCGTCGGCAAGCGTCCTGAGCGGCGGCTTCGTGCTCCGGATGGGCGTCCTGGGCATCGGAGTCAAAGAGACGCCGCCGCTGTACAAGTTCGCCCTGTGGCGCGCGCAGCACCCGGCGGTCGGCCCGAGCTCGGCCCTGGAGAGGCCGTGAGCCCGGCGCTCGCAAGGAGGTGAGGGGGAGTGAACGGGAAGGTCCTGCTCGTCGACGAAGAGAAGTGTGACGGCTGCCTGCTCTGTGCCATCGCCTGCTCGATCGCCCATACCGGCCAGATCGATCTGGTGCGGTCGCACTTCAAGGTCTGGCGCACCGAGGAGCAGCTGCACGTACCGCTCACCTGCCACCACTGCGAGACGCCCTCGTGCGCGGCAGCCTGCCCCACCAAGGCCTGCCACCAGGACGCCGAGGGCGGGCGCGTCCTCATCGACGACGCGAAGTGCATCGCCTGCCGGACCTGCGTCGTCGCCTGCCCCTTCGGCCATGCCCACTACGACCCCGTCGCGCGCGTCAGCACCAAGTGCGACTACTGTGACGGAGAGCCGGAGTGCGTGCGCGTGTGCGCGCCGGGAGCCATCCGTTACGTGTATTCGGATGAGAGCTCAGGGCACAGGAGGCGCGCCGCGGCGCAGGTGCGGGCGGCGCGCCGGCTGGAGCCCTGAGGGCGGAGAGCTCCCCGCCGACGGCGAGCGGCTGGCCGTGCCCGGCGCGCTCGCGCCGGCGACCCGTGACGAGCCGGCGAACGCTGTGGGTCTCAGGCGCGGGACTGCCCGAGACGTGACGCCAGTCGCTGCCCCCCGGCAGCGAGGCCGAGCTTCCGGCGCAGGTTCTTGCGATGGAACGACACGGTGGTCGGGGAGATGTACAGCGCCTCCGCGATCTCACTCGTGCTCCTGCCGACGCGGATGAGCCCGGCGATCTCACGCTCCCGGGGCGTGAGCTGCGGCCCGGCCTCCGTGACGGAGCCCAGCGCCGGGGCAAGCGGGCTGACCACCTCCCGCAGGCTTCGCACGGCGGCGTCCAGGTAGATCGCTTCCGGAGTGGCGGCAAGGGGCTTCGCCAGCCGCCCCAGCATGGGCAGGATCATCGTCTCCACGTTGTCGGCGATGGTGCGCTCGAGCTCCGCCCGGTCGCGGTTGCGCTGCTCCAGGATGACGCGAAGGGCGGTGTTGGCATCGGAAAGTGCCGCCGCCTGCCGGCGGAGCGAGGCCTCCGACTCTTCCAGGGCCTTGCGCAGGGTACGGTGATCGGTGATGTCGGTGCCCAGCGCGAAGCAGGTCGCCTTGCCGCGAAAGCGGCACGGCACGAGGGTGATCGCGAGGGCCTTGACGGCGCCGCCGATCTCGATCTCGAGCTCGAGGGTGGCGGTGACGCCCGACGACGTCGCTGCGCGCACCGCCCTGAGGGCGTGCCCGCCCCACAGGGTGCCCACGTCGCGCCGCAGGAGCTGCGCCCGGCTCGTCTCCATGAACTGTGCCCCGGCCGAGTTGGCGTCGAGAAAGCGGCCGTCGTCGGCGATCTGGAAGGCGGGATTGATGGCGTTCTCGAAGAGCGTGCGATACAGCTCCGCGGCCTCGTGCAGCGCGCGTTCCGCCTCCTGGTCGCGAGTGACGTCGCGGATGGCGCCGACCATGTGTGAGGAGCTGCCGTCTTCGTCCCGCAGCACCACGCCACGGTCGTGCACCTGCACGTAGGTGCCGTCTTCACGGCGCAGGCGATACTCGTCGCGGTACTCGCCGCCTTCGCGGACCGCCTTGTCGACCGCCTCCACGGTGGCGGCGCGGTCGTCCGGGTGGAGCCGGTCAAGCCACGCGGCGAAGGCGCGCGGGAGCGACTCGGGCGCCAGCCCAAGCAGGGCGTCGATCTGCGCCGAGAACTCCATGTAGCCGGTGTGGATGTGCCAGTCGTAGTACGCGTCGAACACCGAATCCACGAACGCCTGAAAACGCGACTGGGTCGGCGGCCTGCGGTCGGGCCGGGGGCTTCCGGCCCGGGCCGGCGTCAGGGGGGCGGGAGGGAGCTCCGGGGTGGTCGTCATGCCTCTCCTTACGACGTGGGATGGGGCGGATGCGGCTCGGGAGCCGCGTGAGGGAATGAGTGGTTGATACTACCAGTAGCCACTCAGAATACCCTCGTTTCTGAGCCTGTCACGTTGTTACAATCGAGGCCATTGTGCCGGTCGGAACGCCCGTGTTCAGCGCCTGCCTCACCCGCCCATCGCCGCCTGCAGGCTTCCGACGAACTCATGAGCGCACCCGGCGAAGCTCTTCCGAGCTCGGGGCGCGTAACGACCTCGCGCTGGCTCGGCGAGGTCGGCGACGATAGCCCGCCGAGACGTCGTATCAGAAAGGAGTCGATGGGTTCATGACTACTGTAGCGTTCGACTATGGAGCGGTGACCGACGAGGTCGTCGCCGAGCTCAAGAAGCTGCTCGGCGACGAGAACGTGCTCACCGAGATGCACGAGCGGGCGATGCGCGCCTTCAACTGCGCGCCCGCCCCGCTGCACCGCTGGGAGGACCAGACCCCCGACGTCGTGGTCCTCCCGGGGAGCACCGAGGACGTGGTCGGCATCCTCAAGCTGGCCAACGAGCGGCGCATCCCCGTGACACCGCGCGGCGGCGGCTCCGGCCTCGCCGACGGCGCCATGCCGCTCCGCAAGGGCATCTGCGTCGACGTCAAGCGTATGAACGAGATCTTCGAGATCGACGAGGAGAACTCGTGCGTGACGGTCGGCACCGGCCTCAACCCGCTCAAGCTCAACGAGGTCCTCGAGCCGCTCGGCAAGATCTTCCCGGACGACCTCGCCGGCTACGCCAACGCCGTGCTCGGCGGGCGCATCGGCTGTGGCGGCTGGACGCTCATCGGCGGCCGCTACGGCCACATCCCCGACACCGTCATCAGCATGGAATGCGTGCTGCCCGACGGCCAGGTGATCTGGGTCGGCGGCGGCGGTACCAAGAAGATCCGCAAGAGCTCCTCGGGGTACCGCCTCAAGGACCTCTTCATGCAGCACCAGGGCACCTTGTGCATCGTCACCAGGGCCGTCCTCGAGCTCTACCCGAAGCCCGAGGTCGAGTTCGCCGGCTACTTCGCCTTCGACAACTGGGACGACGCCTACCAGGCCCTCTACGACATCACCACGGCCGGGTTCGGGACGATCTCGTCGGCGATGATCTTCGACGACAAGAAGATCGACTTCCTGCGCCGCGACGACGAGGCCTTCATCCCGCTGCACAAGGACGTCAGGTTCGTCGACCTCATGACCTTCTACGGCAAGAAGTGCGAGGTCGAGCCGGCGGTCAAGGAGGGCTTCAAGATCATGAAGGCACGGGGCGGCAGGTACCTGGGCCCCGAGCAGGGCGAGGGCGACTGGGCCTCTCGCCACGACCGCTACCACCTCTCCTACCACGGCCGCACGCCCGACGGCCAGGCGACGCTGATGTCGTGGCATTGCGAGGACACGGCCGCCTACCACACGGCGCTGCCGGGCCTGCGCGAGAAGTTCCACGAGATCGTCGGCCGCTACATGGAGGAGTACCCGGGGATGTTCGACGACTGGGGCATCTTCATCTACACCAGCAACCCGTTCAAGGGCTGGGGCGACTACCTGATCGAGATCGACGTCGGGGTGGCGGAGCTGGCATTCAACACGGAGACGTGGGACGCCTGGATCAGGATGAAGAAGGAGATCGCCAACGCGGCGGTCGACGAGGAGTGCTCGGTCTCGATCTGCCATGGGTCCTGCCGCGAGGGCGACGACGACGTCGCCATGCACCGCGAGATGGCCAACGGGTCGTTCGACATCATGAAGAGGATCAAGCGGATGATCGACCCGAACAACATCATGAACCCCGGCAAGTACTGCCTGGACGAGGCGTACGTCGACTGACCGGCTCCAGCCGGACGTGAAAGGCAGGTCCCCAGCCATGACATACCAACTCAGCAAGAAGGACTTCTACGCTGAGCCGCTCACGAAGACCAAGGCGATCCCCGAGGAGTTCGTCAAGGAGGCATACCTGGTCTTCGCCTGCCGGCACAAGTTCTGCCGCGACATCTGCCCCAACTTCGACCTTACCCGCGACGAGGCACACACCTCGTACGGCTTCCACACGTCGATCCTCGCCGTGAGCCGCGGCGTCGGCGATCTCGAGAGGCTGATCGACGACTTCAGCTACTGCCTCGAGTGCGGGGCCTGCGAGCTGCGCTGCCCCAACACCTCGATGGGCGGCGACTTCTACCGCCGCTCGACGACGACGGTCGACCTCGTGCGCAAGGTGCGCCGCGACCACGTCGCCGACGGCGGCGAGATCAGGGACTGGGCCGCGGTGAAGGACTACCTCGACGAGCACCGCGGCTTCGTCGCCGGCCAGGGCGACCTGGTCACCAAGTGGGCGGAGGGGATCAAGGTCGCCGGAGACCTGAAGACGGCGCTCTTCGTCGACTTCTTCACGGCGACCCAGGGCACCGAGGTGCCGCGCCTGGCCGCCCAGGTACTGGGCAAGCTGGGCGTCAGGTTCGGCATCTACACGACCCCGGGCGTGACCGCTCCCGAGCTCCTCAGCGTGGACGACGAGGAGTGGAAGCAGTACGCCGCCGCCAACGTCGCCAACTTCAAGGAGCTCGGGGTCAAGACGCTTGTCGTCATGAACCCGCACGACTACGCACTCTTCATCCGCGAGTACCCGAAGTGGTTCGCCATGGACGATCTGGAAGTGGTGTTCGTCACCGACTTCATCCTCCGCACGATGAAGGCCAAGGGCGTCACGCCGCCCGTGGCGGTCGAGGGCAGGTTCGCCTACCACGACCCCTGCACGCTCAACAAGCTCGTGGTCGAGGCCGACTCCCCGCGCGAGCTGGTCGCCATGGTGCCCGGCGCCGAGATCGTCGACGTCATGCCGGCCAACCAGTGGCGTTACTGCTGCGGCAACGGCAACGGCCCCTACCGCAAGCTGCACGAGGACATCTCCTACCGCATCGGCCAGAAGCGCCTGCGCGCCGCCGCCGACCTCGGCGTCGACACGATCCTGGTCGCGTGCCCGCACTGTAAGGACCAGTTCACCGACGTGAAGGCGAAGGCCGGGCTCCCCGTGGAGCCCGTGCACGTGCTCGAGCTCCTCGCCAAGGCGATGGGCATCGAGTGGGAGACGACCTCGCCGACCATCGGCTGAGCGCAGGGAGGAGAGCCATCATGGCTGAAGACATTCTCTACAAGTGGGGCGAGATCGAGATCCTGCCCACGCGCATGGAGAAGTACATCAAGCAGCAGGAGATGAACGAGGCCGAGCGCGAGCGCATCGTCCGCGCCCGCAACATGCACCTGGACTGGTACCACCGGCACTTCGCCTACGAGGTGCTCAAGCCGCCGGCGGACGAGTGGGAGCCCAAGGCGTGAGGTGGCGATGAGAATCATCGCCTGTGCCAAACACGTCGTCGACTCCACGGAGATCCGCTGGGACGAGGAGCGCGGGGAGGTCATCCTCCGCAACCTCCCGACCAAGATCAGCGACTACGACCGCAACGCCCTCGAGGCGGCGGTCGTGCTCAAGGAGTCCGCCGACTTCGTCGCCCTCGAGGTGATCATGGTCGGCGGCGAGCCGGCCCTGAAGACGCTCAAGGAGGCGGTCGCGATGGGCGCCGACAAGGGCTACCTGGTGGAGGGCGGCTGGGACGACCCCTTCGACCCGATGCGCACGGCGCGCGTCCTCGCCAGGGCGGTCGGCGCCCTCGAGGAGCCCGACCTCATCCTCTGCGGCCTGGTGTCCGAGGACGGCTACAGCGGCGTCACCGCGCCGGCCCTCGCCCAGCTCCTCGACCTGCCGTACGCGGCGCCGGTGGTCGGCCTCTCGGCCGGCGACGGCGACGTGGAGGCGATTCTCGACTGGGGCTCGGTCCTGCGTACGGTCAAGGTGCCCACACCGTGCGTGCTCGGCATCGACTCCGTGATGAACGTGCCGCGCCTGCCCACGGTGCTGCAGGTGATGAAGGTCAAGGCAGACCGCCTCGGCAAGCTCTCCCTGGCCGACCTCGGTCTGTCGGCCGATGCGGCGGAGCTGGCGCCCACCGCCACGCTCGTCGCCAGCCGGTCGGGCGCCGTCGAGCGTAAGAGGATCGTCATCGAGGGACCCGCGGCGGAGAGCGCTCCCAAGCTGGTCGCGACGCTCAAGCAGGAGGGGGTGCTCTGATGGGCAGCCGGTTCGTCGTCAGCGCCGCGAGCGTCGCGGAGCTGCAGCGCATGGCCGCCGCCGCCCGGGAGCTCGCTGGCGGCGGCTGGGTCGAGGCCGTGGCGATCACCCACAACGGCACGATGCTCGCCCCCGAGGGGGCCACCGGCGACGCGGTGGCCGCCAAGCTCGGCGGGCTGGCCGACGCCCTGATCGTCTACGAGGGGATGGGCGCCCGGCTGCGCGGAGACGCCTG
>Ga0265296_1003213_pt1 | contig 15468 bp, 11 predicted proteins | sample MunlanPumphouse1_FD_189073 | JGI IMG/M metagenome (GOLD analysis project Ga0265296, IMG submission 189073) | Groundwater microbial communities from a municipal landfill in Southern Ontario, Canada - Pumphouse #1 | ecosystem: Environmental > Aquatic > Deep subsurface > Groundwater | place... | reverse complement strand
CCGCCGCCTGCCCCGACGGCGAAGCCGGGCGCCGGCGGCACCTCCAGCCCGATCCGGCGTCCGGCGCCGCCCGCCTGCGGCGGCGGCGCCCAGTGCTCGCGCTTGCCGAAGTTCTCCGCCGCCTGGTCCACCTGCCCCGAAAAGGCGTCTGGCGAGACGTGCGCCAGGGCGAGCAGCATGGCGACGCGCTCCCCGACCGGCGGGTGTGTCTCGCGCCACTTCGCCAGCAGCCACGGCCGCGGCGCTTGCGTCGCGCGGATGCAGAGCGGCGCCAGGCCTTCCGGAACCCAGCCGGCGCCCCCCGGGTGCCGGGCGATGACGCGCAGGGCCTCCGCAAGGCTGAGCGGGTCACGCGTGTAGCGGGCGGCTGCGAGGTCGGCCTGGCGCTCACGCTCGCGGCTCAGGGCGGCGTTGGTCACGGAGGAGGCCAGCTGGAGCAGCCACAACCAGCCGCGCAGCAGCGCGGCGACCGCGGCGACCGGCGCCTCCTGCGAGCTCGCGCCCGTCAGGGCGGCGTCCTCGAGCCGCTCGCCGATCTCCGTGTAGACGCCGAAGAGCAGGCACGACACGGTGACCGTGACAGAGGTGCCCGACAGGATGTGGCCGAACTCGTGAGCCACGACCGCCTGGAGCTGGGGGCGCGAGAGGCGGGCCAGCGCGCCCTCAGTGACGCCGATCACGCCCCCGCCACGCAGGTCGCTGAACGCGAAGGCGTTGAGGCCCAGGGTCTCGACGGTGAAGCACTCGATGCGCGGCGCCCCCGTGGCGAGGCGCATCTCCTCCACGATGTTGGCGAGCCGCTGGTGGTAGCGGTCGCCGGCGTCGAGTGGCTTGCAGTGCAGGGCCCGCAGCAGGCGCCGCCGGGCGCCGATCTGGGCGCTGAACCAGTAGGCCACGGAGAAGACCGCGGCGGCGCCGAGGATGAGGCTCGTGCCCCACCAGGTGAAGAGCCAACCGTAGGTGCCGGCCATCGGGAAGCCGAAGAAGAGAGCCACGCCGACGATGAGGCAGGCGACCCACGCCGCCACGAACACGAGCGCCAGCAGCAGGGCGAACAGCAGCCAGATGCGCCAGCGCCGCTCGCGCTCGATCTCGAACAGCGTGCGCCGGTCACCGGCGCCGCCGGTCACCACCGGCATGTCCTTCGCTTCATATTGCTTAACACTCTGTTAACACTGCGATGATGGTTTCAACCGTCGTCATGGTGGTAATATACCGGCTGTGCGGTGGAGTCCCCCCTCCACACATCCCTCCTCCGCACTGGTACCCTCCAGTACCACCCCATGGCTCCTTTCACAAGCCCCTCTCCCCGAGGGGCTGCCCGGAAACGGGCGGCGACGGCGGCGCGCAAGCGCCGCCGTCGCGCGTACGCCCTCTCAATCGGCAGGAAGAAGCCCGCTCGTGAGCACGAAGTTCTCCGTGAGCCGGCGGCAGAACGCAGGGTACGCCGGCAGGTGCTCCGCGGTGTCGGCCTCCAGGCGCACGATGGCCGCGGCGTCGAAGTGCGGATGCTCACGCGCCGCGTCGCGCACCCAGTGCGGCGCCATCGCCGCGTCCACCTCGGGGTGAAACTGGGTGGCCCACGCCCGACCCCCGGCGCGGAAGGCCTGCACGCCATCGTCGCACGTCGCGACCAGATGCGAAGTCGGCGGCACGCAGCACGAGTACGCGTGCCAATTGAAGGCCACGAAGGGCGAGGAGACGCCATGCAGGAGCGGGTCCTCGGCGACCTTCTCGACTCTGACCCAGCCGACCTCGGGAGCCTTGCGCCTGTACACGTCGCCACCGGCGGCGAGGGTCAATAGTTGAGCCCCGAGGCAGATCCCCCACACGGGGCCGCCCTCGTGGATGATGCGCCGCAAGAGCTTGACCTCCTGCGCCAGGAAGGGGAACTCCCGCGTCTGGGTGATGTTCATCGCCCCGCCGAGGGCGATGATGCCGCTCGCCTCGTGGGGCCACTCGGGCATCGGGTCGCCGAGGTCGAGCCGGCGGACCTCGAACGCGACCCCGAGGTGGCCGAGGGCGACGGCGACGCTCCCCGGCGGTCCGTCAGGCTCATGCTGCAGGATGACGACAGGCCTCTTGGCCACGGCGGCCTCCTTCCACGAGTGGCACACACAATGTATACCCAGACGGGGTCTTGCTCGCCCGCGGGGGCGTCTGCCACACTGGACCGCATGAGCGGATCCATCCCCACGCACGGCGCCGCCGACGCGCAAACCGCGGCGCCGATCGTCGAGATCGTCTCGGCCGGCAACGAAGTGCTCATCGGTGACGTGCTCGACACGAACACCAACTGGTTGTGCACGGAGGTCACCGGCCGCGGAGGCCTCGTGCGCCGCACGGTGATGCTGCGCGACGACATCGAGGCCATCGCCGCCGAGCTCCGCGGGGCCTTGGCGCGGCGCCCGGCCCTCGTGTTCACGGTCGGCGGCCTCGGGCCCACCAGCGACGACCGCACCCTCGAGGGGGTGGCGCTCGGCCTCGGGGTCGAGCTCGCGCTGCATCCCGGGGCCGAGCGCCTGGTCGCCGCCAGGTATGCCGAGTTCCACGCCCGCGGTTTCGTGCCGTTCGCCGAGATGACCGAGAGCCGCCGCAAGATGGCGCGGTTGCCGGCCGGAGCCGAGCCGGTCGTCAACCCGATCGGCGGCGCCCCGGCCGTGCTCTGCGAGCGCGACGGCACCAGCATCGTCTCGCTGCCCGGCGTGCCCGGCGAGCTCATGGCGATCGTCTCGCAGTCGCTCGACGACCTTTTCGGGCGCATCTTCGGCAGCGCCCACTACGAGGAGCACTGCCTGGAGGTGGCCCTCCAGGACGAATCGGCCATCGCCGCGATCCTGCAGCGTGCCGAGGCGGACTTCCCGGCGGTCTACGTCAAGTCACGCGCCAAAGTGCTGGGCAGCACGCGGGTGATCCGGGTCACGCTCTCGGCGCGCGGCGCCGACGAGGCGGCGGTGAGCGCGCTGCTGGCCCCGGCGGCGGAGCAGCTGCTTGCGCAGGTCGCCGCCGCCGGTTACGGCATCCGCCCGGCGATCGACGGTGGCTGACGGCCGGGGCTGGTGAACGCCACGCCGCCCGCCCGGGCCCTCGTCTGGGCTCTGGGCCTCCTCGACCGCTACTGGGGCCTCATCGGCTTCGCCGTGGTGGTGGCGCTGGAGGCGCTCGTGTCGGCGCCGCGAGGGATGATGGAGGCGATGGTCGGCGGCGGGATCGTCGGCGCCGCCCTCCTCCTGGGGTGGCTGCTCGGCACGTCTGCCTGAGCGGGCGCCACGGCCCAGGCGCCCACCGCTCAACCCAGGTGATCCTCGATGAAGTGGGTGTTCACCTCGCCGGCCACGAACAGCGGGTGCTCGAGCACCGTGCGGTGGAAGGGGATCACGGTCTTCACACCCTCCACAAGGAACTGCTCCAGCGCCCAGCGCGAACGTGCCAGGCACTCCTCGCGGTCGCGCCCCCAGACGATGAGCTTGCCCAGAAGGCTGTCGTAGAACGGGGGTACCGTGTACCCTTGGTAGACGTGGCTGTCGATGCGCACCCAGGGGCCGCCCGGCGGCACCCATCTGGTCACCAGGCCGGGTGACGGCATGAAGCCCGCCTCAGGGTCCTCGGCGTTGATGCGGAACTCGATGGCGTGGCCTTGCACCCGGACGTCGTCCTGCCGGAGCGGCAGCCCCTCGCCGGCGGCGATGCGGATCCCCGTCTTGACGATGTCGACGCCGGTGACCACCTCGGTGACGCAGTGCTCCACCTGCACGCGGGTGTTCATCTCCATGAAATAGAAGCTGCCGTCCGCGTCGAGCAGGAACTCGACCGTGCCGGCGCCCTCGTAGTGAGCCGCAACGGCGGCGGCCACCGCGGCTTCGCCCATCTGCCGCCGGAGCTCGGGGCTCACGGCCGGCGAGGGCGCCTCCTCGATGAGCTTCTGATGGCGCCGCTGGATGCTGCAGTCGCGTTCGCCCAGATGCACGCCGTGGCCCTTGCCGTCGGCCAGCACCTGGATCTCGATGTGGCGCGGAGAGCCGATGTACTTCTCGACGTACACGGCGCCGTTGCCGAACGCCGCTTCCGCTTCGGCCTGGGCCTGGCGCACGGCGGCGTGCAGCTCGGCGGCGTCCTTGACGATGCGGATGCCCTTGCCGCCGCCCCCGGCGGACGCCTTGACCATCACCGGCAGGCCGATGCGGCGTGCGACCGCCTCGGCCTCGGCGGCATCAGCGACGATGCCCTCCGAGCCCGGCGTGACGGGCACGCCGGCGGCGGTCATCGTGGCCCGCGCCGCCGCCTTGTCGCCCATGAGGTCGATGCTCTCCGGTGAGGGGCCGATGAACTTGATGCCCTGCTCGCGGCACAGCAGCGAGAACGCGGCCCGCTCGGCCAGGAAGCCGTACCCTGGGTGGATGGCCTCGGCGCCGGTCTGCAGCGCCGCCTGCACCAGCGCCGGCATCACGAGGTAGCTCTGCACGGCCGGCGCCGGCCCGATGCAGACTGCCTCGTCGGCGTAGCGAACGTGCAGGCAAGTCTCGTCGGCCTCAGAGTACACGGCCACGGTGGCGACGCCGAGCTCCCTGCAGGCACGCATCACGCGGATCGCGATCTCGCCGCGGTTGGCGATGAGGACCTTGCTGAACATGCACGCTCCCGGGACGGATGGGCGGCGCCGCGGTGGCGGGCGGAGCGCCCGCCGCGGCGTGCAGCGGATTATAGCAACCGGGCGCGGCGGCGGCCTGACCGGGCGGTCCGGGCGCCGCGCGGCGGCGGCTCGGAGACGGCGCCGCGGTGGCCCGGGCGCGGGCGGCGAAAGCGTTGCCAGACCCCGGAACGCTTTGGCCCCCCGGCCCCCTCACGAAACGTCGCCCAGGGCCGATAATCGTGAGGAGACCGCCAGAGACTACTCACCGGGCCTCGGCCCGGCATCTCATCCTCTCTCTAAGCCGGGCCGGTCTCCTTCGATAGACACGCGGACCGCCCGCATCTGCGTGAAGGCCCCCGCCGGCCCGGCTCTTTTCCTCCTCCGCGCCTCACGAACGTCCACCTCGGCCCCCTCACGGCGATGCGCTAGACTAGCGAGGACCCGCGGGAGGTCCCTGTGCCGAGCATTCTCACCAAAACCCTTGCCATCGTGGAAGACGATCCGACGCTCCGCGACGATCTCGCCGGCTACTTCGCGGATTCCTACTCCGTCACCACCCACTCCGGCGGCGCCGACACGCTCCAGGCCCTGCTCGACAAGCCGCCGAACGCCATCATCCTCGACCTCGACCTCACCACCGGCGACGGCTTCGGGCTCCTCCGGCTGGCGAACGCCGACCTTAAACTGCGCGAGGTCCCGATCGTGGTGATCTCCGCCCACAACGGCTCGGCGGCCCTCGACGAGGCCCGCCGGCACGGGGCCGCCGAGTTCGTCGGCAAGCCCTGTGCCCCCGAGGAGCTCGACCTCAAGCTGAGCCGGCTGGTGAGCGGCCGCCAGCACCGCGCCGCGGGCCGCCTGCGCCTGGGCAGCATGCTCGTCGCCAGCGGCCTCGTCACGCAGGCGCAGCTCGACGGCGCCCTCGACCATCAGCGCCACGACGGTGGCCGCCTCGGCGAGGTGCTGGTGCAGGAGGGCATCGTCAGCGAGCAGGACATCATCACCGCCATCGCCGGGCAGATGCGCATCGGCGTCGTCGACCTCACGCAGGGCGTCCCCCAAGCTGCCGCCCTCGGCCTTCTCACGCGTGACTTCATCATCCGCCATCGGCTCATGCCGCTCAGCCTCGACGACAACGGCAGCCTCGTGCTGGCGATGACCAACCCCCTCGACATCATCTCCATCGACGAGGTCGGCATGCGCACCAAGCGGCGCGTCGTGCCGGTGATCTGCGCCGAGTCGGCCTTCGACGAGGCGGTCGCCATCTACTTCAGCTCGCGCGGCAAGCTCAGGGACGCCCGCGACGAGAGCGCCGAGGACTTCCTGGAAGCGAGCGGCGCGGCTGACATCGACGCCGACATCATCGAGATCGTCGACCACCTCATCGCCGACGCGGCGAGCATGGACGCCTCCGACATCCACCTCGAGCCGCGCGAAGACGTCCTGCACGTGCGCTGCCGCATCGACGGTGTGCTGCACGAGCTGCGCGAGTTCCCCAAGGAGCTGCAGGCCGGCATCCTCAGCCGCCTCAAGATCATGGGCAACCTCAACATCGCCGAGCGGCGCCTGCCCCAGGACGGGCGCACCACCTTCGAGCTCTCGAGCGGCGAGGTCGTCGACCTGCGCCTCGCCTCCATCCCCAGCCTGTACGGGGAGAACATCACCATCCGCGTCCTCGAAGTCTCGCCGCTGCCGCCCACCCTCGCCTCGCTCGGGCTCACGGGCGACAACCTGGCTCGCTACGAGCAGGCCCTCAAGGCGCCCGAGGGCGGCATCGTCATCGTCGGGCCCACGGGCTCCGGCAAGTCGACGACGCTCTACACCACTCTCGAGCTGATCAAGTCGCCGGAACGCAAGGTGTACACCGTCGAGGACCCCATCGAGCGCAAGATCTCCGGCATCGTGCAGAGCGAAGTCAAGCCGGCGATCGGCCTCACCTTCGCCCAGGCGCTGCGCTCCCTGGTGCGCGCCGACCCCGACGTCATCATGGTCGGCGAGATCCGCGACCTCGAGACGGCCAAGGTGGCCGCCGACGCCGCGGTCACGGGGCACCAGGTGTTCAGCACCCTGCACACCAACGACGCCTCCGCCGCGGTCAACCGCCTGGTCGAGATGGGCGTGCCCCGCTATCTGGTGGCCGCCGCCTGGCGCTGCTTCGTGGCGCAGCGGCTCGTGCGCCGGCTCTGCCCGCACTGCCGCGAGCCCGAGACGCTCAGTGAGGAGCGCTGGCAGGAGCTCGGGCTCGGCCCGGCGCCGCGGCGGCGCGCCAAGGTCTACAATCCCGTGGGCTGCGCCAAGTGCTTCGGCACAGGCTACCGCGGCCGCGTCGGCGTCTACGAGGTGCTGGTGGTCGACGACGAGCTGCGCGACCTCATCGCCACGGGGGGTACGGTGCTCGACATCCAGCGCTGGGCGCGAGCCGCCGGCATCGCCTCGCTACGCGACGACGGCATCGGCAAGGTGCTCGACGGCGGCACCAGCTACCTCGAGCTGCTGCGCGTCACTGTCTGAGCCCGCGGGGGGCGGCGGATGGCCGCGGTGGGCACGCTGGATAGCCAGGGGCGGTGAGTCTCCCTAGACACCTGTTCCATATTGCCGCGCCGTCCGGCTCCCGATGATGAAGCCAGGAGACCGGAAGAGCTTGTTGAGAGAGGATCCTCCTGAAAGATCTCGACCTTGGCCGGCGGCGCGAAGCGGGGGCTCGCGACGCCGGCCGAACTTCGTTTCGGGCGCCGCCCTGACTTTCACGCCGCGGCGCCCCGTCTCCGCGCCGCGGCGCCTACTTGGGCCGCCTGTCGATCACCCGCCTCGCCTTGCCCTCGGTGCGCTCCAGAGCGCCCGGCTCCACGAGGCTGACCTTCGGGCGCACGAGAAGCGCCGAACGCAGCTCTTCCGTGACCCGCCGCTCGAAGGCGCGCAGGTCGTCCATCCATCCGTTGAACAGTGTCTCGCTGACCTCCACGCGCACCTCAAAGGTGTCCAGGGAACCGGCGCGGTCGAGCACGATATGGTAGTACGGCTCGATGCCGTCGATCTCGAAGAGGACCTTCTCGACCGCGGAGGGGAAGACGTTGACCCCGCTGATGATGAACATGTCGTCGGTGCGCCCCACGACCTTGCCCATGCGCGACAGGGTGCGGCCGCAGGCACACCGCTCGCGGGTGAGCGAGGTGAGGTCCCGCGTACGGTAGCGCAGCACCGGCGAGCACTCGCGCGTGATCGAGCTGAACACGAGCTCGCCGACCTCGCCGTCGGCCACCGGCAGGCCCGTCGCCGGGTCGAGGCACTCGGCGATGAAGTGGTCCTCGGCGATGTGCATGCCGCTGCGGCACTCGCACTCGCCGGCCACGCCGGGGCCGATCACCTCGGTGAGGCCGTAGTTGTCGGTGGCGCGGAGCCCGGGCAGGCGCGCCTCGATCTGCGCTCGCAGCGGGTCGCCGCACGCCTCGGCCCCGAAGAGCCCGAGGCGCAGCTTGAGCTCGGCGCCCAGGCCGGCGTGCCGCTGGATCTTCTCGCCGAGGTAGAGCACGTACGACGGCGTGGCGATCAGCACGGTGGTGCCGAAGTCGCGCATAAACTGGAGCTGGCGGGCGGTGTTGCCCGCGCTGAGCGGCAGCACGGTGGCGCCGGCGCGCTGGAGCCCGTAGTGCAGTCCGAACCCGCCGGTGAACATACCGTAGCCGAAGGCCACCTGGGCGACGTCGTCGCGGCGCACGCCGACCGCCACCGCGAGGCGGCAGACGAGCTCCGCCCACGTCTCGAGGTCGTGGCGGGTGAAGCCGCACACGACCGGCGTGCCGGTCGTGCCCGACGAGGAGTGGACCTCGACCACCTCATCCAGGGGCACCGCGAAGAGGCCGCACGGGTAGTTGTCGCGGAAGTCGGTCTTCTCGGTGAACGGCAGCCCGCCGAGGTCGCCGAGGGACTTGAGGTCGCCGGGCTCGAAGCCGGCGCCGGCGAGCTTGGCGCCGTAGTGCGGCACGTGCTCGTGGACACGCCGCACCATGGCCTGCAGGCGCTCGAGCTGCAGCGCTTCGAGGCGCTCGCGGTCCATGGCCTCGTGCCGCTCGTCCCAGATCGTCATCCCCGCTCCCTCCCGCCGGCGCCTCAGCGCGGCCATCATACCGGGCCGGCCAGAGCGGCGCGAGGCGCGAGGCGGGCGCACCGGGATGCGTTTCGATACCCCCTAGGGGTACACTCTCCTGAAAGCGGGAACAGTGAATCAGGCGCGGACCCGCAGGCTGCCCCGCGCGCCCCGTGACACCCTTACCGCGAGGTACCATGAGCGCCGAGCGAGCCACCGTCGAGCTCCCCATCACCGGCATGACCTGCGCCAGCTGCGTGGCGCGGAACGAGCGTGCCCTGCGCAAGGTCGAGGGCGTCGCCGAGGCCAGCGTCAACTTCGCCACCGAGAAGGCGACGATCACGTTCGACCCCGGCATCGTGTCCGCGGACGAGCTCGTCCGCACCGTGGAGGCGGCGGGCTACGGCGTCGTCACCGTCCAGGAGACGCTACCGGTCCTCGGGATGACCTGCGCCAGCTGCGTGAGCCGCGTGGAGCGTGCCCTGCGCAAGCCGCCGGGCGTGCTCAAGGCCGAGGTGAACCTGGCCACCGAGAGGGCGACCGTCACGTACATCCCGGGGCAGGCGAGCCGCGACGACCTCGCGGCCGCGGTACGGGCCGCCGGCTACGAGGTCGTCGAGCAGCCCGCGGCCGGAGAGTCCGCCGCCGAGGCCGCCGATTCAGCCGAGGCGGCGCGCGCCGCCGCCTACCGCGCCCTCAAGCTCAAGGTGGCCGTCGGCTTCGCCCTCAGCATCGTCATCTTCATGGGCACGATGCACGAGTGGTTCCCCTTCCTCCCCTCGTGGCTGCACGACGGCTACGTGCTCTGGGCCCTGGCCACGCCGGTGCAGTTCTGGGTAGGGCGGCAGTTCTACACCACCGCCTGGTCGGCCCTGCGCCACGGCACCACGACGATGAACACCCTGATCGCCATGGGCTCCTCGGCGGCCTACGTCTACAGCGTCCTGGGCGTGCTCGTGCCGGGCTTCTTCGAGCACCGCGGCTTGAGCATGCCTATGTACTTCGATTCGGCCGCGCTCATCATCACGTTGATCCTCTTCGGGCGCCTGCTGGAGGCGCGCGCCAAGGGGCAGACGGGCGCCGCGATCAAGGCGCTCATCGGCCTGCAGCCCAAGACGGCCCGCGTGCGGCGCCCCGGGGGCGACGTGGACGTGCCGGTCGCCGACGTCCTCGTCGGCGACCTCGTCGTGGTGCGCCCGGGCGAGAAGGTCGCCGTGGACGGCGTCGTCGCCGAGGGCTCCTCGGCGGTGGACGAGTCGATGCTCACCGGCGAGCCGATGCCGGCCACCAAACGCGCGGGCGACGAGGTCATCGGCGCGACCCTGAACACCACCGGGTCGTTCACCCTGCGTGCCACGCGCGTGGGCGCCGACACCGCCCTGGCCCAGATCATCCGCCTGGTGGAGCAGGCGCAGGGCTCCAAGCCGCCGATCGCCCGCCTGGCCGACGTGATCGCCGCGTACTTCGTGCCGGTGGTGATCGGCATCGCTTCGCTGACGTTCGTCGTCTGGCTGCTGCTGGGGCCGTCGCCGTCGCTCAACTACGCGCTCCTGAACTTCGTCGCCGTGCTCGTCATCGCCTGCCCCTGCGCCCTGGGGCTCGCCACGCCCACGGCGATCATGGTGGGCACCGGCAAAGGCGCGGAGCACGGCGTGCTCATCCGCGACGGAGCGGCGCTCGAGACGGCGCACAAGCTCGACACGATCGTCCTCGACAAGACGGGCACCATCACCGAGGGCAAGCCGCGGGTCACCGACGTGGTGCTGTTCGGGGCGGGTGACGGGATCGACGGCATGCCGGGCCCCGGCATCGACAACGACGGCCTGCTGCGCCTGGTCGCGGCCGCGGAACGCGGCAGCGAGCACCCGCTCGCCGCCGCGCTGGTGGCGGCCGCCGCGGAGCGCGGCCTCGAGCTGCCGGCGGCCGAGAGCTTCGAGGCGGTGGCCGGCCACGGCATCAGGGCCGTCGTCGACGGCCACACCGTGGTGGCCGGCAATGAGCGCCTCGCCGGCTCGGCCGCGGCTCACATCCAGCCGCGGCTCACCGGCGCGGGCAAGACCGTCATCACCGTGCAGGTCGACGGTGAGCCGGTCGGCGCCATCGCCGTGGCCGACACGGTCAAGCCGAGCTCGGCCGCGGCGGTGCGCCGGCTCCGCGAGCTCGGCCTCGAGGTGGTCATGCTCACCGGCGACGACCGGCGCACAGCGGAGGCGATCGCCGCGCAAGTCGGCATCGAGCGAGTGGTGGCCGAGGTACTGCCCGAGCAGAAGGCTGCCCAGGTGAAAGCCCTCCAGGCTGAGGGCAAACAGGTGGCCATGGTCGGCGACGGTATCAACGACGCGCCGGCCCTGGCGCAGGCCGACATCGGCATCGCCATCGGCACCGGCACCGACGTGGCCATGGAGGCCAGCGACATCACGCTGATGGCCGGCGACCTGGGGGGAGTGCCCGCGGCCGTCTCGCTGTCGCGGGCCACGATCCGCGTCGTGAAGCAGAACCTCTTCTGGGCGTTCGCCTACAACGTGGCGCTCATCCCGCTCGCCGCCGGCGTCTTCTACCCTGCCTTCGGGGTGCTGCTCAACCCGATCTACGCCGCCGCCGCGATGGGGCTCTCGAGCGTCACGGTGGTCAGCAACAGCCTGCGCCTGCGGCGCTTCCGCACCGGCTGAGGTAGCTCCGGCCCGGGCGCGGCCGGCACCGATGTGGCGCGATCCGCCGCCGGCGCCGAGCGAGGCACGGCTATCCAGAAGGGACAAGCACACGAGGCAATGTGCGTTGGTGCGTCCATTGCCAGGCTCGGACCGCAGGTGGGACGATGGCAGGGCATCGGCCGGCTCACGGCCGTACCCTACCGCCGGCGGGAGGGGTGTCATGCTCAGGGCGCTCGATCGACACGCGATCGGCCGACTTCTTCAGACCAAGGAAGTGGACGCCTGGGGCGTCGCGTCGAACACGCCACGCCTCCCTCTGGCCCCCGACTACCCCATCGCGATCTCGCTGCAGATCCGCATCGACCCACTCGTGGTGCGCGGCTTGCGCCACGGGCCCACGGCTGACTACCAGACGGAGTACCTGCGTCTCAACGCCGCCCTCGACGACGCCTCCGACACGCTGGTCGAGGCCTTGAAGGCCCACGCCCACGCCGCCGAACGCGTCGCCGCGACGGGCGGCGGCGGCTCCCGGCCGTTCCCGCACAAGACGGCGGCCACCGCGGCGGGGCTCGGTTGGATCGGCAAGACGGCGCTGTTCGTCTCGCCCGAGTTCGGCCCGGCGATCCGCTTGGCGACCGTGTTCACGGACCTCTTGCTGCCCGCCGGCGAGCCCATCGTCGAGTCCCGCTGCGGCGACTGCCGCAGCTGCGTCGACGCCTGCCCGGCAGGTTGCGGCCGCGATGTGCAGTGGCGGGCCGGCATGCCGCGCGAGGAGCTCTTCGACGCCGACGCCTGCCGCCGCCACATGGAGCTGGACCGCGGCGTCGACGTGGAGATCTGCGGCATCTGCGTCGTGGCCTGCCCGTACGTGGCTCTGCACTGAGGCCGAGGCGGGCCGGGGTCGCCGGCCGGTGCGCCTCCGCGGCGCCACCCGCCGAGGCCGGGCGGCCCACACCGAGCTGACCGCCGTTGCCGGATCGGCCCCTCAGGTGGTACGCTGCGGGCCCTACTGAAAACGGTTTTCAGTTTCAGGTTCACGGAGCCGCCGTGCCACTCGACGCCCAGCAGATCGCCCGCACGCTCGCCGCGCGCGGGCTGCGCCTCACCCGTCAGCGGCGGGCGGTGCTCGACGCGGTCGCGGGAGCAGCATCGAGCGTGAGCCCGCTGCAGGTCTACGACGCCGCCCGGACGGAGTGCCCCGAGCTCGGCCTCACCACGGTGTACCGCACCCTGGAGCTGCTCAGCGAGATCGGCGCGCTGCGCCGCGTCCACGGGCTCGACCGCTGCGAAGCGTTCGTGCCCGCCGAGGCGGCGCACGGCCACACGGTCGTCTGCGGCGGCTGTGGCCGCGTCACCGAGTTCACCGATTGCGATATGCACACCGTCGTGGCCGCCGCCGGACGCCAGACGGGCTACGTCATCACCGAGCATTTCCTCCAACTGAGCGGCGTCTGCGCCGCCTGCGCGGCGGCCGGCGCCGGCGCCGGCACAGGCGGCGAGCGGCAGGCGAGGGCGAGCGGCCCGGGAGCCGGGCGGTGAGCGCGCCCCGGGGGCTCACGAGCCGGACCCTGGGCGGCCGGCTGCTGCCGCGGCTCCTGGCGCTCCCGGCGATGGCGCTCCTTCTGGCTGCCGCAGGATGCGGAGCCGGCGGCGGCACGGCAGGAGGCACGCTCGACGTGGTCGCCGTCGAGAGCTTCCTCGCCGACATCGCCCAGAACGTCGCCGGGCAGCGGGCCGACGTGCGGACACTCGTGCCACTGGGCACCGACCCCCACTCCTTCGAGCCTACGCCGCGAGAGGTGGGCGAGGCAGCCACGGCCGACCTTCTGATCGTCAACGGCGGCGGCCTCGAGGGCCCGCTGCTCGACACGCTGGCCGGGGCCGGCGGCGAGGCGACGCTCGTCGACGCCTCCGCCGGCCTCTCGAGCCGCACCCCGCAACCCGGCGAGCCGCCGCTCGCCGCCGGGGAGCAGGACCCGCACTTCTGGCTCGACCCCTCGCTCGTGAAGACGTACGTGCGCAACATCCGCGACGCCCTGGTGCGGGCGGACCCGCAAGGGGCGGCGGAGTATGACGCCAACGCCGCCGCCTATTCGGCCAAACTCGACGCCCTCGACTCCTGGATCCGGACGCAGGTGAGCACGCTGCCGCCAGGCAGCCGCAAGCTCGTGATGAACCACGCCAGCCACGGGTACTTCGCGGACCGCTACGGCCTGCGCGTGGTCGGTACCGTGATCCCCAGCGCCGGCACCGACGCGTCACCCACCGCACAGCAGCTCGCCAGGCTCACCGCGACGGTACGGCGCAGTGGCGCCCGAGCGATCTTCGTCGAGGCCGGTGAGAACCCACAGCTCGCGCGGCAGGTCGCCGCCGAGACCGGCCTCACCGTGGTCACCGACCTTCTCGACCACTCGCTTACTCCGCCGGGCGGCGTGGCTCCCAGCTATATCGCGATGATGAAGTTCGACGCGCGGCGCATCGTGGAGGCACTCAAGTGAGCGCCGCGCCGGGCGGCAGCCCCGCCTCCGAGGACGCCTGCCTCGTCATCGACGCGGCGACGGTCGCGTACGGCGGGCGCACGGTCCTCGACGCGGTGACGATGGCCGTGCCCCACGGCGGCCAGGTGGCCGTGGTGGGCCCCAACGGAGCCGGCAAGTCCACGTTGTTCAAGGCACTGGTCGGCCTGGCCCCGCTCCGCAGCGGCTCCATCGAGCTGCGGGACCGCGACCCCGGCCTCAAGGCCGACCCCGTCGCCTACGTGCCCCAGCGTGAGGAGGTCGACTGGAGCTTCCCGGTGACGGTGAGCGACGTCGTGATGATGGGCCGCTTCGGGCACCTCGGCTGGCTGCGCCGCCCGCGGGCCGTCGACCGCGACGTGGTGGCGCACTCCCTCGAGGAGCTCGGCATCGCCGAGCTCGCCGCACGCCCCGTCGGCGAGCTCTCCGGCGGCCAGCAGCAGCGCGTCTTCCTGGCCCGGGCGCTGGCGCAGGAGCCGCACGTGCTGCTGCTCGACGAGCCGTTCACCGGCGTGGACGTGGGCGCCAAGGAGGCGTTGCTGGACCTGCTCGAAGGCCTGCGGCGGCGCGGCATCACCGTGCTCGTGAGCACGCACGACATGCAGACCGCGGCGCAGCGCTTCGAGCTCGTGGCGCTGCTCAACGGCCGGCTGCTCGCCTACGGCAAGCCGGCCGAGGTGTTCACCCCTGAGCACATCGGCGCCGCCTTCGGCGGCCAGGCCCTCTTCCTCGAGGGCATGGTGGTCATCGACGAGTGCTGCCCCGCCCCCGGGTGCGACGAGCCGCGCTACATGCACCACGATGGTGGGGCGGCGGCACCGTGACCGCCGCCGAGGTGACACGGTGATCGCCTGGCTCACCGAGCCGTTCACGCTCGAGTTCATGCAGCGCGCCTTGGCGGCTTCGCTGATCGTCGGCGTGCTGTGCTCGGTGCTCGGCTGCTTCGTCGTTCTGCGCGCCATGGCCTTCCTCGGCGACGCCCTGGCCCACGCCGTGCTGCCCGGCGTCGCCATCGCCTACCTCCTGGGCGCGAACCTCCTGGCCGGGGCCCTGGTCGCGGCGCTCGTGGTGGCCCTGGGCATCGGCCTGTTCTCGCGCCATGGCGCCGTCAAGGAGGACACGGCGATCGGCATCCTGTTCGCCGCCGCCCTGGCCCTCGGCGTCGTGCTGATCAGCACCGTGCACTCCTACGCCACCGACCTCACGCACATCCTCTTCGGCAACGTGCTCGGCGTCAGCGCCTCCGACCTCTGGCTCACCGGTGTCCTGGCGCTGGTCGTGCTCGCCACTGTGTTGCTCCTGTACAAGGAGTTCCTGCTGGCCTCCTTCGACCCGGTGCTGGCGCACACCCTGCGCCTTCGCCCCGAGCTGCTGCGCTACGTCATGCTCGTGCTTCTGGCGCTCACCGTCGTCGTGAGCCTGCAGACGGTGGGCGTGGGCCTGGTGGCGGCGATGCTGGTGACGCCGGCGGCGAGCGCCTACCTCCTCACTCGTCGCCTGCCGGCGATGATGGCGGTGGCGGCGCTCATCGGCGCCGCCTCCAGCGTCGCCGGGCTCTACGTGAGCTACTACCTCGACGTCGCCTCCGGC
>Ga0265296_1003211_pt1 | contig 15472 bp, 18 predicted proteins | sample MunlanPumphouse1_FD_189073 | JGI IMG/M metagenome (GOLD analysis project Ga0265296, IMG submission 189073) | Groundwater microbial communities from a municipal landfill in Southern Ontario, Canada - Pumphouse #1 | ecosystem: Environmental > Aquatic > Deep subsurface > Groundwater | place... | reverse complement strand
CCGCCCTTTCACCGGCGCCCGTTCGGCACGGCGGCCGGTGACCGCGGGTCGTTTGGTTTCGATGATGCGATTGCCCAACACTGTTTTGGTCCCAGTTCTTATAGGTTCATTTCCGTGCTTTTAGCGCATCGGTGGTTACCTCGAAGTGAAGAGACATGGTGAATTTCGCCTACATCGGCGGGGTGTCGCCGACCGTCATCAACTGGCTGGAAAAGGGGGCGGCGAGCGCCACCGCGTCGCGCCATTCGCCGCTCAGCCAGGTCGCATGCTGGTCGGGGTGCAGGATCACCGGCATCGCATGCGGCTGGTAGCGGCTGACCAGCCGGTTGGGGTCGGTGGCAAGGACCGCAAAACAGGGCCAGTCCTCACCTTGGCGATGGATGCCGGCAAAGGCGAAGATTGGGAGCGACGGCACCGAAAACCAGTGCTGGCGGCGCGCGCCCTCTGGCCCCGACCACTCGGCAAAGGCGGTCGCGGGGATCAGGCAGCGCAGTTCGGCGTGGCGCAGGGTGCCGATCCAGAACGGGCTTTGCAGGTTTCGGACGTGCGTCACCGGCCGCTCGCCGCGCGGCGGCGGCGGCACGCCCCAGAGTTTCGGGCGCAGAAAGCGGCGCGCGCCGCCGCGGCCGTCGCTGACGATCACCGGCGCAGGCCGCCCGGGGGCGACATAATCGCCCGTCCACGGGTCGTCGCCCGCCTCGGCAGCAAACGTCGCCGCGATTGCGGCGGCGGGGGCGTCGAGACGGTAGAGACTGGTCATCGCACCGCGATCGCGATGCGCCGCGCGTCTGTCAATCGGCCGCGCGTGCGACTATTTATCCCAGGGAGATTTTTGCCCGTTTTCAGTGCGCTGATCGTCACGCGCGGCGTCGGCGGCGCGGTCTGCCGCGACCATGACGCCGGCCCCCATCATGCTGCAGCCGACAAAGCCCATGATGCTGAGGCAGCCGAGCCCCATCAACACCGATTTCACGATTTCGCCCATGTGTCGCTCCGCTCGCTTGGTGCGGAACCTCCTAGCGCCCGATTGTAAAAATGCCGTTTACTCTGTGCCGCGCACCCGTCCGCGTCCGGCTTTGACGCTGCTGCGCGCCTTCTTGCTGTCGACGCGGCGGGCCTTGGCGGCCTTGCTCGGCTTGGTCTTGATCCGGCGTTCGGGGCGGACCAGCGCGGCGTCGATCAGTTCGGACAGGCGCGCGCGGGCGTCGGCGCGGTTGGCTTCCTGCGTCCGATAGCGGCGCGCCAGGATGATCAGCTCGCCGTCGGTGGTCATCCGGCTGCCCGCGAGTGTTTTCAATCGGTTGAAGGCGTCGGGGGTCAGCCCTAGCGCATAGACATTGACGCGCAGCTGGCACGCGGTCGCGACCTTGTTGACATTCTGCCCGCCCGGCCCGGTGCCGGCGAGAAACTTCTCCGAAATCGCGCTTTCGGGGATCTCAGCCACGCGTTGGTTCCTCTCCCTCCGGCGCGCTAAAACCCAGCGCGATGAAGGCGTCGGGGAAGGGCGCCTCGGCAATTACTGACGGCTTGACGTCACGTTTTACCACCAGCCGTTCGGCGTGGAGCAAGGTGCGGGTTTTGGTGCCGCCGCGCCCGTAAACCGGATCACCGACGAGCGCGAAGCCCAGCCCTTCGAGGGCATGGACGCGGATCTGGTGGGTGCGCCCGGTTTCGGGGCGAAAGCGCAGCAGACTGCGGCCATCGACCACGGCCAGCTTTTCCCAATGCGATATCGACGGCTTGCCTTTCGGGTCGCCGACCATCCGCCAGCCCTCCTCGGCGGTCGACACCTTGCTCAGCGACAGGTTGATCGTGCCGCTGTCGGCGTCGGGTACGCCATCGACGATCGCCAGATACTGCTTTTCAACCTCGCGGTCCTCGAACGCGCGGGTGAAACGCCCATGCGCCTTGGGATTGCGCGCGAGCAGCAGGCAGCCCGAGGTGTCGCGGTCGAGCCGGTGGACCGCGAGCGGCCAGCGCTTGAACCCGAATTTGAGCAGGTCGAGATGATTCTCAAGGCTGATGCTGCCGTCGCGCGGAGCGTCGACGGGCAGGCCAGCGGGCTTGTCGATCACGAGGGCTTCGCCGTCGAGGAACAGGACACGGTCTGAAAGGAGCATGGCGCGCTATAGGCGGGCAGGCGTTCAGTCGAAAGCGTAAACGTCCATCGCGAGCAGGCCATAGGTCACGCTGTGATGCAGCCGCTCGGCATGGAGCGGCGATCCACCCGCACCCATTGCCACGAACAACGGCAGAATATGTTCGGGGGTCGGGTGATTGTCGGCACCGTGCGGAGCGCGTTCGACGCTGTGCAGCACGTCATCGACCGCATCCGCCGCCATGCGTTCGGCGATCCAGTCGGTGAAATCGGTGACCCACGTCGGCGCCGCGGCGTCGATTGGTAAGCGCGCCGAAAACAGCGCGCGCAAATTGTGCGTGATGCTACCCGACCCGATGATCAGCACCCCGTCATCGCGCAGCGGGGTCAGCGCCTGACCCAGCGCATAATGCCATTCAGCCGTCGCGTTCGACGCGATCGACAGCTGGACGACCGGAATGTCGGCGTGCGGATACATCAGTGACAGCGGCACCCACGCGCCATGGTCGAGCCCGCGGTCGGGATCGGCGGTGACGGTCAGGTCGTGGTCGGCGAGCAGGTCGACGATGCGCGCGGCCAGTACCGGATCGCCAGGCGCGGGGTAGCGCATCGCGAACAGTTCGTCAGGAAAGCCGCCGAAATCGTGGATAGTCGGCGGCGCGGACGAGGCCGTCACCGTCGCGCGACCGCCCTGATACGCCGCATCATGATGCGCCGACACGATCAGGATCGCGCGCGGGCGCGGTAACGCGTTGCCCAGCCCGGCGAGGAAATCCCGCGCCGGGCTGGGCTCGAGCGCCATCATCGGCGAGCCATGCGAAAGGAACAGGCTCGGCAGACGGCGCGTCGACATGTCAGGCGGCCTGCTTCAGCTGATCGATGGCAGCGGTCGCGCGGTTCACCGCTTCGCCGTCCATCATCTGCTGGCCCGCCTCGAAAATCGTGACGTCGGTGATGCCGACGAAACCAAGGACGTGGCGGAGGTAGCCGGTCGCGAAATCATAGTCGCTGCCGACCGGCACGCCGCCCGACGCGACGACCAGATAGGCCTTCTTGCCCTTGAGCAGTCCTTCGGGACCGGTTTCGGTGTAGCGGAAGGTACGGCGGGCGCGGGCGATCTGGTCGATCCATGCTTTGAGCGCGGCGGGAATCGCGAAGTTATAGACCGGGACGCCGATGACGATCGTGTCGGCGGCTTCGAGTTCGGCGATCAGCTCCTCCGAATGGGCGAGCACCGCGCGCTGGTCGTCGCTGCGATCGGCATCGTCGGTGAAATTGGCACCGACCCAGCTTTCGGTGAGCAGCGCGGGCGGGGTGAGCGCCAGGTCGCGGCGGGTGACCGCGCTGCCATAGCCCTGTTCGATCAGGCGCGCGACGAGCTGGTCGGCGAGTTGGCGGGTGGTCGAGCCGCTGTGGCGGGCCGAGGCGTCGATGCGAAGAATATGCGACATGAGATGACTCCTTTGATGTGAATTGGAAGAGAAGGGAGGGGAGGTGCCGCGAGCCGGGGGGAACTCGCGGCACCAGGGTGGGCCGCCGCCTCAAGGGAGGGGACAAGGCGGCGGCCCAAGGGGTGTCGTCAGAGGCTGTCGACGAGCACCAGTTCGGCGTCGTCGATGGCCTCGACGGTGATCGTCCCGACATCGCGCAGGGCGATGCCGTCGCGGGGATCGGCGTCGGTGCCGTTGACCCGGATGCGGCCTTTGGCAGCGACCAGATAGGCGTGGCGGCCGTCCTCCAGGTCATAGGAGACGTTTTCGCCAGCGTTCACCGTGGCCGCCGCAACCCGGGCGTTGGCGCGGATCGGCAGCGCGTCGCCGTCGCCATCGATGCCGCTCGCCAGCGTCACAAACTGGCCCGAGCGGTCGTTCTTGGGGAACTGCCGCGCCCCCCAGCCAGGATTGCCGCCGTCCCGATCGGGCATGATCCAGATCTGGAACAGCGTGGTTTCTTCATCCTCGAGGTTGAACTCGCTGTGCGTCACGCCGGTCCCGGCACTCATCACCTGGACGTCGCCCGCCGCGGTGCGGCCGGTGTTGCCCATGCTGTCACGGTGGGTGATCGCGCCGCTGCGGACATAGGTGATGATTTCCATGTCGCGGTGCGGATGCGGGGGGAAACCCGACTGCGCCGCAATAGCGTCGTCGTTCCACACACGCAGCGCGCCCCAGCCCATCCGGCCTTCGTCATAATAGTTGGCGAAGGAAAAGTGATGGCGGGCGTCGAGCCAGCCGTGGTCGGCGTGGCCCAGCGTGTCGAATTTGCGAATGTCGATCATGGCCTTGTCCTTTCTGTCGCGCCGCCTGTGGCGGGATGCCCGGCGGCGCTGCTGTGTTGAGGACAAGATAAGGATTGGGATCGTTTCGAAAATAGCATAGATAGAAATCTATCGTTTCCAATTATGAGGTATGCAGTGTCGCTACCCGATTACGAAGGCTGGGCCTGTTTCGCCGCGGTTGCCGACAGCGGCAGCTTTACCGCCGCCGCAACATCGCTGGGTATGTCAAAGGCGAGCGTGTCGAAGGCGGTCACCCGCCTCGAAACATCGCTCGGCATCGCGCTGCTTCATCGAAGCTCGCGCACGGTCACCGTCTCGACCGCCGGCGCGGGGTTGCTGGGCGAGGCGCATGCGATGGTGGCGGCGGCGACCGCAGCGACCGAGGCCGCGCGCGGCGACCGCATCGATCTGGCGGGTCCGATCCGCCTTGCCGCGCCCATGAGCTTCGGGATCAAGGTGCTCGGCGCGCCGCTCGCTGCCTTTCTGGCGATGCACCCGGCGGTCGAGATCGACGTCATGCTCAGTGACGCGCGCCATGATCTGGTCGCCGAGGGGATCGACCTAGGGCTGCGCATCGCGACGATGGAGGACAGCAGCCTGCTCGCGCGCACCATCTCCCCCGTTGCGGCATCTTTGATCGCCAGCCCCGCCTATCTGGAACAGCGCGGCACCCCGCGTCATCCGCTCGATCTCGGATCGCATCGGCTGATCGGCTATGGTCATCGCGAGCGCACGTTGCCGCTGCGCTTTCATCGCGGCGACGAAGAGGCGACGGTGATCCCCACCGGGCCGCTGTTCACCAACAATGGCGACATCATGATCCCGCTGCTGATTGCGGGCGGCGGGATCGCGGCACTGCCCGACTTTATCGCGGAGGAAGCGCTGGCGTCGGGGGCGCTGATCCGCATCCTGCCCGACTGGTCGATGCCGCAGGCCTATTTGCACCTGTTGTCACCGCCATCGCGGCTGCGCCCGGCGCGGGTGCGCGCGTTGTCCGACCATCTGGTGGAGACATTGAAACGGTCGTGCACCGGCGCGCATGCCGGGCATCTGGCGTTGGGCGCGACGTAGAAGATCGACCAATCCGGCCCTGCGGATTCGCCGCGACTCGCGGAGTTCTGCGGGTTAAATCAAAATTAACCTTTTCCCTTCATTAGTTTCGTGGTTAATGTTCCGGCAGTCCGCAAGTGGGGTCGGTCGGTGGCATCGCACGATAGCCAGGTGATCGAAAAGGCAGGGCTGTCGTGGGAAACAATCAAGGGGTGCCCAATGCGCGTATTGCTGATCGAGGACGAGCCGACGACCGCCAAGGCGATCGACACGATGCTCACGACCGAAGGCTTCAACGTCTATACCACCGATCTCGGTGAAGAAGGCCTGGATCTGGGCAAGCTCTATGATTACGACATCATCCTGCTCGACCTGAACCTGCCCGACATGCACGGCTATGACGTGCTGAAAAAGCTCCGCACCGCCAAGGTGCAGACGCCGGTGCTGATCCTGTCGGGCATTTCGGAAATGGATAGCAAGGTGCGCTCGTTCGGCTTTGGTGCCGACGATTATGTCACCAAGCCGTTCCACCGCGACGAGCTGGTCGCCCGCATCCATGCGGTCGTCCGCCGCTCGAAAGGCCACAGCCAGAGCGTCATCAAGACGGGCAAGCTGGCGGTCAATCTGGATACCAAGACGGTCGAGGTCGACACGACCCGCGTGCATCTGACCGGCAAGGAATATCAGATGCTCGAGCTGCTTTCGCTGCGCAAGGGCACGACGCTGACCAAGGAAATGTTCCTCAACCACCTGTATGGCGGCATGGACGAACCCGAACTCAAAATCATCGACGTCTTCATCTGCAAGCTGCGCAAGAAACTGGCGCTGGCGTGCGAGGGCGAAAATTACATCGAGACGGTCTGGGGCCGCGGTTATGTCCTGCGTGACATCGACGATGAGGGCAATGAGGTGCGCCGCGTCGCCTGACGCTTTGCATTTCGCCAAGAGTTAACCGAGGGAACCCGGCGCGGAGCAATCCGCGCCGGTTTTCTTTTGGGGGTTGGCGATTGGTTGCAGATCCTCCCCGCTTGCGGCGAGGGGGACCACCGAAGGTGGTGGAGGGGGCTGGCGGAATTAGGTCGAGGTTGCGTGAGGACGCGAACCCCCTCCGTAAGCGCTTCGCGCTGCCACCTCCCGGATCTCGTGGCATCGCAAAACCACCCCCTACTGCCGCTTGCTCTGCCACACGCTGCGCCCGAAATGCGCCGGCTGCGCACTCCCCAGCACCAGCCCCGGGCGCCGCGCCGGCGCCATCGGCGGCGGCACAATCTCGAACCCCGCGATATGTTCGGCCGGGGCGGCGCCGCTGCCATGCGCGGCGCGCAGGCGCGTCGACTCAACCGGTCGGTCGGTCTGGATACCAAAACGCGTGCCGGCAACCCAGCGCACCGTGCCCAGCATCGGTTCGTGGCCGGGCAGGAACACCGTGATTCGTTCACCGATATGCAGCGCGCCCGGCGCCTGTCCGCCGATGCCGGTTTCGGACACATTGCGGATCGTGACGTCGAATTTTCCCAGACGCGTGCAAGCCAGCGCCGCTTTGACAAGGCGCGACTGGCGCGGCTGGCGCTTTTCGTCCGGAGGCGGTGAGGCTGGGGAAGCCTCGGGAATTGACATGGCGCGACCCATTGCTGTCGCCCGACCCCCACGTCGACCGATTATGATGGTCCCGTTGTTGCGGTAACAGCGGAAGGTAAATTTTCGTATAGCGTGTTCGGTAATTATTGCGCGGGGGGCAGCCCGCCGAACGTCACGACGCTCTCGCTGCCATCGGCCGCCAGCGCCGACACGCCAAAGAAATGATCGTCGATGATCACGCCGGGCAGCACCAGCTCAGCGGCGGCATCGCCCGCGACCTGGCGGCTGTCGGTCCAGTCCGCCTTGTCGGCGCGGCGCCAGTGGATGCGGTATGCGGCGGCGCTTGCGACCGGAGACCATTTGATCGTCGTGTCCGAGCTGACCGCGCCGTCGATGCTGACGCTGGCGGGCGCGGGCGGCGCTGCGGCCAGTTCACTGGCCAGCACGACGTTGAGCGCGGTGACGCGCGCCAGATAGGCAAAATCCATCTCGTCGACCGTGTCGCCAAATTTGCGGCCGTTTTCGGTGCGCAAGTCCTGATGCTGGTGATCATAATCCTCGATCCCGACGCTAAAACGGATCGCCGGATAACCGAGTTCGAGCAACGGCAGATGATCGCCGCCGCGGCGGAAGCGATCGGGTCGGCGCACCGCCAGCACTTCGAGCCCGATTGCGGGGCTTTGTTCTCCGGCCCGGATCGCCGCCTTGGCCAGCGCGCGCGACGGGCCATCATCCTCGCCGCCGATGCCGCGCCGCGCCAGTTGTGCGGTCAGATCCTCCGACGCGCGGATGCCCTCGCTGAACACCCGCACCCGGTTATCGACGATGGCTCCATCGGTCCCCTTGATGCCGCCGACGATGTCGTTGTTCAGCATCGCCGCGACCGGCCAGTTCTTTTCCTTCGCATGGCGCGCGAGCAGCCGCCCGCCCCACAGACCCTGCTCCTCGCCCGACAGCAATGCATAGACGATCGTCGCGCGATGCTTTTGTTTCGACAGCAGCCGCGCCGCCTCGATCACCAGCGCGGTGCCCGACGCATCGTCGTTGGCGCCAGGGGCGTCAGCGGTAAAATTCATCGGGTCGCTGACGCGGCTGTCGATATGCCCCGCGATGATGATGACATGCGCGGGGTCGCCGGTCCCTTTCTGGATCGCCAGCACATTTTCGACAACCACGCCGTCCGGCGCACGCGGCCCGTCAAAGCGATCGGCGATCCGTTCGACGGTCAGGCAGCCACCACAAGCTTTTGAAATTCGTCCGAACTCAGCCGCGCCCCAATTGCGCGCGGCGCCGATGCCGCGTTTGGGATCGGTCGCCGACGACAGCGTGTGGCGGGTGCCGAACGACACCAGCTTTTCGACATCGGCTTTCAATCGCGCGGGATCGGCGGCGGGGGTTTCGTCCTTCGCGTGCGTCGCAACGGGCGCGGCGAGGAGCAGGACGGCGAGCAGGCTCTGTTTGATCATTCCCGCTTCATGCGGTGTTACAGGCATAAAGAAAAGCCCCTCCCCGGCAGGGGAGGGGCTGGATGATTAACGCAGGCCCGAGAAACGGATGTCCTGCACGCGGCCATAGCGAATGTCACAGGTGAATTTGCCCTGGTCGTAGTAACCGCCACGACCCCAGCGACCGCCGTAACCGTCGCGAACGACGACGCGGCCCTTCACCTTGTAACCGTCGCGCTTGCGATCGATGCTCGTCACCTGGGTGACGTCGGTATTGCCATAGCGGCGGCTGCCGCGCTCGACCGCGCCGACGCACTGATTCACCGCGCTGCGGCTGTTGCCATAGCGGTTATAGTCATAGCCATAACCATAGCGCGCGTCGTCATAGCGACCGCGATAACGGTCATCGTAACGATCATAGCGGTCGTTGTTGCCGCTCGACAGGATCGCGGCGAGGCCGCCCAGCACAACGGCGCCGGCAATCACTTCGCCCGCGCTGATTCCGTCGCGGTCGTAGCGGTCGCGGGCGGCGGCGGGGGCGGCGCTCATCATCATCGCGCCAGCGGTGGCCGCACCAATTGCGGCCTTGGTCAGATTGGTCTTGATAGCCATGGTTCGGTCTCCTTCAGGCGCAGGCGGCAGTGTTGCGGCCTGTTGGAGATGTTCTACCGAGTCGGGGGTGACACGACGCTGAACCCGTCGCTTATCTGGCGTTCAGCCTCGGTTTTGCTGGCGTTCATAAAAATCCTCCCCGTCGCGCAGCGATGGGGAGGGGGACCGTCCGCGAAGCGGATGGTGGAGGGGCTTTGCGACGGCGGTGTTAAAGCCCCTCCGTCAGCGCTTCGCGCTGCCACCTCCCCATCGCTACGCGACAGGGAGGATCGATTAGGTCAGCCGAAATTGACGTCGACGACGCGGCCATTGCGGTAACTGCACCCGAAACTGCGAACCTCGCCGCCCAGCCGCGACGCGGTGCCGGTGACGTACCAGCCGCCATTATTGGCCTCGGTCCCGTCGATGCGGTCGACGCGCGCGTCGTCACCCATTTCGGCCTCGACCGCCCAGCTGCATGCATCGGCGGCGCGGGTCTGGGCGTCACTATTGCCATAGGGGCGCGCATTGCCCTGCTCGACCGGCGGCACATAGTCGCGGTCGCGCTGGTCATAGCGCTGGTCGTCGCGATACGGCGGGTCGTAGCGATAGTCGGGAGCGCGCTCGCGCCGATCCTTGCTCGCGGCGCTGGCGATCGCGGCGATGGTGCCGATGATCAGCAGGCCGCCGAGCACGTCGCCGGTGCTGACGCGGTCGTGGTGGCGATAGCCCCAGCCGCCATGGCGCTGGCGGGCATCGGCTGGTGCAATGCTGACCCCAACCGAGGTAACGACGACGGCGGCCGCGGCGGCCAGGCTGGTGAATTTACGCATCGAGGGATACTCCCCAGGGGCGGGCAAAGGATGGTCCGGCCCGCGATGCTTACGCGCTACGCGGTCAATGCTTTCGCGCCGCTGAACCGTTGTTCTAGTACGATGGGGTGAGCGCAGAAATGGGAAAGGCCCCCCATCGCTAGGATGACGGGCCTTCGAACCCGAGGTGACCAGACCTGTCGGGTAATCAGCAGACGCAGCGCGGCTTGGCTTTGGGCTTGGGCGTCCATTTCTTCTTCGCCACATAGCGTTTCCGCACCGGCACATTTTCATAATAGGTGCGCGTCGTCGTCTCGACCGTTTCGGTCACGACCGGCGCGCCGCCGGTGATGATCGTCGTGACCACCACGCCGGGGGTGTAATAGCCGTAGCCATAGCCTGCGCCGCCGTGATGATAGCTGGTGCTGCTGTGATGCGAACCGCGGCTCGACCACCAGGCTTCGCATTTCTTCTTGTCCGACGCATCCCCGATCGCGGCCCCGGCGAGCGCGCCGAGTCCCCCGCCGATCAGCGTTCCGGCGGTGCGATCACCACGCCCGGCGATGCGGTTGCCGACGACGCCCCCCACGACTCCGCCGACAACCGCGCCGCCCACTGTGCCCCCCCGGCCACAGCGGCGTTCCATTTCTGCGTCGTGCCGCGGGTCGTACCCGCCGCCATAATAGTGATGCGGCGGCGGATAACCGGCGCCATGGCCCTCGACCGTGCCTTCATAGCTGCCGTCGTAACGGCGACCGTCGGGCGTTTCGTAGGTGCCGTTCCAGGTGCCGGTCCAGCGGCCCTCGGCGTCATAGCCCGACACGCGGCGATATTCGACTTCGCTCGGGATGCGATCGGCGTGACCGGTATAGACGCGCACGTCGGCATCGGCGGGCGCGCCATAATCGAGCGCCGGGCGCGGGTCGTGATTATAGGACACGCCGCTCGCCAGGTCGGTCGCAGCGCTCGCGTCAATCATCGGCGCTTCGGCATGGGCCCGGCCCGCCAGTAACAACGACCCCGCGGCCACCCCCAACAAAACGAACGTGCGCATGACTAACTCCCTGTTCCCTCGGCCCGAACCGATTGGTTAACAGCTTGTTAGCAAAATCGGCGGCTTTTCGCGAATCCGTTAACCCTGAGCTTTGCGTCCCGATTTGGGTCAGATGTGGCGACGAGCTAGGCCAGTGCCCCGGCAATCCGCGCCACCAGCGCCTCGGCGCCCGCTTGATCCGCGGCCGAAAAACGCCCCGGCAACGGGCTGTCGAGGTCGAGCACGCCCACCAGCCGGTCGCCCGCGATCACCGGCACCACCAATTCGCTGCGGCTGTCGGCGTCGCACGCGATATGGCCGGGAAAGGCATGGACATCCTCGACCCGCTGCGTCGCGCGCAGCCGTGCCGCAGCACCGCACACGCCCTTGTCGAGCGGAATGCGGATGCACGCCGCCTTGCCCTGAAACGGCCCGAGCACCAGTTCGGTGCCGTCAAAGCGATAAAAGCCCGCCCAGTTGAGGTCGGGGATCGCCTGCCAGATCAATGCCGCGACATTCGCCATATTGGCGATGCCGTCGGGCTCCCCCGCGACCAGCGCCGCGGCGGCGTCGCCCGCCTCGGCCCAGAGCTCCGCCGGTTCGGTGGCGGTAAAGGCGAGCGCGTAGGACATTATTCGACCGCAAGCCCGGTCCACTTCGCCGCGAACGCATATTTGTCGGCGGCCTCTGCGATGATCTTGTCGGTCGGCTTGCCGCTGCCATGTCCGGCGCGGGTTTCGACGCGGATCAGGTGCGGCTTGTCGCCCGCCTTCGCATGCTGAAGCTGCGCGGTATATTTGAAGCTGTGCCCCGGCACGACGCGGTCGTCGGTGTCGGCGGTGGTCACCAGCACCGCGGGATAAGTCGCGCCCGCCTTGATGTTATGATAGGGCGAATAGCTCAGCAGGTTGCGGAAATCGGCCTCTTTCGACGGATAGCCATAATCGTCGACCCAGTAACGCCCGGCGGTGAAGCGGTCGAAGCGCAGCATGTCCATCACCCCCACCGCGGGCAGCGCCGCGGCGAACAGGTCGGGGCGCTGGTTGGTGACCGCGCCGACGAGCAACCCGCCGTTCGACCCACCCTCGATCGCGACCTGACCCTTGCCCGCGATCCCTTGCGCGATCAGATATTCGCCCGCACCGATGAAATCGTCGAAGACATTCTGCTTGTTGGCCAAGCGCCCGGCGTCGTGCCAGGCTTTGCCATATTCGCCGCCGCCGCGCAGGTTGGCGATCGCCAGCACCCCGCCCTTGTCGACCCACGCGAGGCGCGTCGGCGAAAAGCCCGGAGTCATCGAAACGTTGAAACCGCCATAGCCATAGAGCAGGGTCGGCGATCCCTTGCTGCGGTCGAGCCCTTTCTTCATCACAAGGAACATCGGCACTTCGGTGCCATCCTTCGATTTGTAGAAGCGCTGCTCGACCGTAAAATCATCGGGTTTGAAGGTCAGCTTGGGTTCGGCGAAAATCTCGCTTTTGCCGGTCGCGGTATCGAGCCGATAGATGGTGGTCGGCCGGGCATAGCTGGAGAAAGAATAAAAGGTTTCGGGATCGGTCGACTTGCCGCCAAAGCCCGATGCCGATCCGATGTCGGCCAGCTTGATCGCGGCGACCTTCTTGCCGTCGAGCGAAATCATCTCGGCCTGCGATTTCGCATCGCCCAGATAGGACAGGATGATGCGGTCGCCGACGCGCGACGCGCCGACGAGCGTGTTGGCGCTTTCGGCGACCAGCTCGGTCAGCTTGCCGGGCTTGCGGATGTCCATCGACACCAGCCGCTCGCGCGGCGCCCCCTGGTTGGTGACAAAGGTGAACAGCGGCCCCTGGTTGGTGACATATTCCCAATTATTCGCGAAATCGTCGACCAGCGTGACCGGTTTGCCGACGCCTTTGGCGCTCACCGGATAGAGCGTCAGCCCCAGCCGCGCGTCGGTGCCTTCGGACCCGAACACCAGCAGATACTGGCCATCGTCGGTAACGATCGCGCTGTTGTTGAGCTTGGGCTTGGCGGGGGTTGCGTGGATCAGCACATCGGCGCTTTGCGGGGTGCCAAGTTTGTGGAAATAGACGCTGTGGTTCTCGTTGAGCGACTGGAAGGCGCCGCCCGCGGCGGGCTCGGGGAAGCGCGAATAATAGAAACCGCTGCCGTCCTTCGCCCAGTCGAGCGCCGAGAATTTCACCCAGCGCACTTCGTCGGCCAGATCCTGGCCGGTAGCGACATCCTTCACCCGCACGATGCGCCAGTCGGTGCCGCCGTCCTGCACCGAATAGAGCAGATGCTTGCCGTCCTCCGAAGGGTTCCATTCGGCGAGCGCGGTGGCGCCGTCCTTGGCCCACAAATTGGGATCGATCAGCACCCGGCCTTCGCCCTTCAGCCCCTCGCGTACATACAGCACCGACTGCGGCTGGAGCCCGTCGTTGCGGGTGTAAAAGTACCGCGAACCTGCCTTGGTCGGCAGGCCGAAACGCTCGTAATTGTACAGCTCGGTCATCCGTTTCTTGAACGTGTCGCGGCCGGGCAGCGTGGCGAGATAGGCGTCGGTGACCTTGTTCTGCGCCGCGACCCAATCGGCCACCTTCGGATTGACCCGGACATCATCCTCCAGCCAGCGATAGGGATCGGCGACATCGACCCCGAACTGCGGATCGACCGTGTCGCCGCGCGCGGTGTCGGGATAGGCGAGCGCCGACGCCGGCGCCGATGCCGCCGCGGCTTCGGCCGCGTGGACTGCCGCGGGGGTCATCGAAAGGGCAACCAGCGCCAGCGGCGCGAACAAGGCTTTACGAGACATGGCAAGGCGATCCTCATCATCCGGGGGAAATTATCGTGCGCCGATATGTAAGGATGCAAAAGCCCGGGGCAAGCGGATTCCGGACCTATTTTGGCGTCCAAGGGTTTCACCTGGCGCGTTCAGAATTCGATCAGGATCCGGACCTTGTCGGGGGTGGTGCCAACGACGCGGGCGATGTGGGCGCGGCTTTCGGCGAGCATGTCGGACGAAAATTTACGGCGGTCGTTGCCGAGCAGCTCTGCCGTCGATACTCCCAGCAGTTCGCCAATCGCCTCGATACGGCCGTGCCGCGGCCGGGTGCGGTCCTTTTCCCACGCCGATATCGCAGGAACGCTGACATCAAGATGGGCCGCGAGTTGCATCTGGCTGAGCCGGCGCGTCACGCGCAGGCGGCGCAGGCGGGTGCCAAAGCTTTCGCTTCCCGATCCGACGTCAGGCATCGGTTTCGTCGCCGGTCGAACATCAGCCATTGAACGGACGTTGCTCTCACTCGCCATCTGGCAGGCGATACACCAGCGATATCGGAATGTGCGGCGCTAAAATGTGCGAGTACACCGGCAGACTCGCCGCGCGCAAAGCCGAAGGCGTCAACGAAAAAGGGCGGCCATCCTGTCGGAGGCCGCCCTTGATCTTATGTCGTTTTGAGCGAGGCTCAGGCTTCCGCCATATCCTCGTCATACTGCTCGACCGGACCCGAATCCTGGCCCTTGGCAGCAACGTCGCGATCGACGAGCTCGATGACCGCCATCGGCGCAGCGTCCGACGCGCGGATACCCGCCTTGATCACGCGCGCATAACCGCCGTTGCGCTCCTTGTAGCGCTCGGCGAGGACGTCGAACAGCTTGACCAGCTGGGTGTCGTCCATCAGGCGGCTCATCGCCAGGCGGCGATTGGCCAGACCGCCGCGCTTCGCCAGCGTGATCAGCTTTTCGATATAGGGACGCAGCTCCTTCGCCTTGGCGACGGTCGTCGTGATCTGCTCATGCTTGATGAGCGAGGCCGACATGTTGCGGAACAGGGCCGTGCGGTGCGCGCTGGTGCGCTGCAGCTTCCGGCCACCCGATTTATGACGCATGGTAACTTCCTTCGTTTGTCAGAGGGGCCGTGCGAGGTACCCCAAGCCAGGTCGATTGCGGGCCGACCCATTCCCGTGGTGATGACGCCCCGGCGAACCGGGGCGATATCTGATTAACCGAGCAGCTCTTGTTCGAGCTTCTTGGCCATCTCTTCGATATTTTCCGGCGGCCAGCCGGGTATGTCCATGCCCAGGCGCAGGCCCATCGACGACAGCACTTCCTTGATTTCGTTCAAGGATTTGCGGCCGAAGTTCGGGGTGCGCAGCATTTCGGCTTCGGTCTTCTGAACCAGATCACCGATGTAGATGATATTGTCGTTCTTCAGGCAGTTGGCCGAACGGACCGACAGTTCGAGCTCGTCGACCTTCTTGAGCAGGAAGCGGTTGAGCTGGTTGACGTCGCTTTCGTCGGCGGTGGTCGGCGAAGCCGCCATGCCGATCATGCCGCTGTCGTTCATCGCTTCTTCGAAGTGGACGAAGACTTGCAGCTGGTCTTGGAGGATGCGCGCGGCGTAAGCCACGGCGTCTTCCGGGGTGATCGTGCCGTCGGTTTCGACGGTCAGGTTCAGCTTGTCATAGTCCAGCTCCTGACCGATGCGGGCATTGTCGACCTTGTAGGCGACCTGGCGCACCGGCGAGTAGAGCGAGTCGACCGGGATCAGGCCGATCGGCGCGTCGATCGGACGGTTGGCGGTCGCGGGAACATAGCCTTTGCCGG